>Ga0118677_10009076_pt1 | contig 15671 bp, 15 predicted proteins | sample AliMusrvi5mmetaG_FD_86154 | JGI IMG/M metagenome (GOLD analysis project Ga0118677, IMG submission 86154) | reverse complement strand
GCCACGCACCACGGCTACGTAATAGTCGTGGGCGTAGTGCAACGCAAACATCACCTGCGTAAGCACCCACGAGGTGGCAATCGTCAGCGCTGCCAGCCCGATGTGGCTGTAGCGCGCCTGGCCATGCAGGTCCTTGACCACCGAAAACTGTTCCTTCGGCTCCATCATGAAATGCTCGTTACTGGCATCGGTATTGGTCATGCGGTAGATTACTGAAACCGTGTCACCGGTACCGCCGAGAATCCCGCAGACCTCCAGAGGAAAGCCTTCTTTGGCATGGGCAATCAGATCGTCATGAATGGCGGCCGGAATCCGGATCATGTCAGCTCTCCTTCAAGTCGCACACCGTCATGGCATCCAGCTCGTCCTTGACTTCGGTGATCGTTGGATGATCGCCGCACAGCGGACAGGTCGCCCGCCGCTTGATCGGGATTTCACGAAATTTCATTCGCAGGGCATTGTAGGTCAGCAATCGATTCGTCAACAACTCCCCCTTGCCAAGCAGAAATTTAATCGCTTCTGTCGCCTGAATAGTGCCGAGCACGCCTGGAAGCACTCCGATTACTCCCGCCTGTGAACAGGTCGGAACAGCATCTTTAGGGGGCGGTTCGGGAAAAAGACAGCGATAGCAGGCCGATTCACCAGGTTTGACGGTCAGCGTCTGACCATCGAACTGAAGGATACCACCGTGGGAATACGGCTTGCCCGCCAGCACGCAGGCATCGTTGATCAGGAACTTGGCGGCAAAGTTGTCGGTGCCGTCAATAACAAAGTCGTAATCGGCGATGATCCGGTTGATGTTTTCCGCCGAGACCCATTCCTTATAGGTAATGACGTTGACATCGGGGTTGATGGCGATCATTTTCTCTTTCGCGGATTCCACTTTCGGTTTACCGATATCGGGGGTAAAGTGGATCACCTGCCGTTGCAGGTTGGAGAGATCAACATCGTCGGCATCGGCAATGCCGATGGTGCCGACCCCGGCGGCGGCCAGATAGAGCGCAATCGGCGCTCCCAACCCGCCGGCGCCGATGATCAGCACGCGCCCGTCAAACAGCTTCTGCTGACCTTTGCCGCCAACCTCTTTCAGAATGATATGACGCGAGTATCGTTCTATCTGCTGTTCGTTCATCACGCACCTCCCCCCATGAAGTAGAGGAATTCGATAACGTCCCCCTCATTGACCGGCGCCGTTTCATACTCGGTACGATCCAGAATCTCGCCGTTCAACTCCACGGTAACGTACAGGCGCTGGGAGACATCAAGCTCTTCCAGCAGAGAATCGATGGTGCGGTCCGGATTCTCGGGGATGGCGGTCTCTTTGCCGTTAATGGTAATAGTCATGGTTCTTCTCCCTGTCAAATGGCGTCAAGCGCCTGAGTAAAATCAGCAATAATATCCCTGCTATCCTCAATACCCACCGATACCCGGACCAGATCCTCGGTCACCCCCATCAACGCTTTTTCTTCGGCGTTGTAATCCGCGCAGATAGTGCTGGCGGGGTGAATAACCAAGGTCTTGGCGTCACCGATATTGGCCAGGTTCTTCGCCATATTGAGTCCGTTGATAACTTTGAAGGCCGAAGCTTTGTCGCCGGCGCCGAAAACAAGCAGGCCGCCATGGCGCCCGCCGTACAGGCGTGAGGCAACGGCATGGTGCGGAGAATCCTCCAGACCGGAATACCCCACCCATGCAACCTTCGGGTGTGCCGCCAGAAAACGGGCCAGATTCAATGCGTTGGCACAGTGGCGCTCCATACGTAACGCAAGCGTTTGAATACCTTCGGTGAGGAGAAACGAATTAAACGGCGCAGCACAGGCGCCCACGTCCTTGTGAACCAGCTTGCGTGCCCGGGCAGTAAAAGCAAAGGCACGGTATTTTTTGTGAAACGGTTCAAAATGCGGGAACTTCGGGCTGTTCCAGTTGAACACGCCCCGGTCGACAATGGCGCCGCCGATGGTGGTACCGGTACCGTTGATATATTTACTGGTGGAATAGGTCAGGATATCGGCCCCAAGTTGTGCCCCCGTGGCAAGCCAGGGAGTTGAAACCGTGGAATCGACGAGAATCGGGATGCCAGCGGCATGGGCAATATCTGCCAGCGCCGGGATGTCGGGAACATCCAGCTTGGGATTGCCGATGGTCTCTACGAACAGCAGCCGGGTGCGCTCGTTTACACCTGCGGCAACGGCGGAGAGGTCGAGCGGATCGACAAAGTGGGTGGTGATGCCATAGTTGGAAAGTGTGTCGCGAAACAGGGAAAAGGTGCCGCCAAACAGGGATGACGACGCCAGGATCTCGTCTCCGGCACGCAGAATGGTCAGGACCGCCGTGGTGATGGCTGCCATGCCGGAGGCGGTGGCAATTGCCGTGCCACCCCCCTCCAACAGCGCCAGTCTCTTTTCCAGCGCCTCGGTTGTCGGGTTACCTATCCGGGTATAGACCTGCCCGACTGCGCGACCGCGAAACACATCTTCCAGTTCTTCCGCCTTTTCATAGGCGTATGAACTGGACTGTACTATCGGTACGGACGTCGCTCCGGCCGGACCGGGGATGCTGCCGCCATGAATCAATAACGTGTCGAAACGGGGGGTGGTTTCCATTGCCTTCTCTCTCCACGAATACATATGAAATGGTGTGAAATAGAGATAGCAATTTACATGAAAACTGTCAACAAAATAAAACTGTTTATCTATCTATTTTATAGTCTTTAATGTCTATATGCAGTAATCAAACTCCACAATCTGGTCCATCTGTCTCCCCGGCTCGGCGTATTTCGGCTTGCCGACCACTCTGGCAGGGATACCGGCAACGGTGGAATGTGGCGGGACCTCGTTCAAGACGACGCTGCCGGCAGCGATCTTAGAACCGTCGCCTATCCGGATGTTACCGAGGATTTTAGCACCGGCGCCAATCAGCACTCCTTTACCAACCTTGGGGTGCCGGTCGCCGGACTCCTTACCGGTCCCCCCCAGCGTAACCTCGTGCAGCATCGAGACGTCATCACCCACCACCGCCGTCTCACCAATGACCACCCCACTGCCGTGATCGATCAGAATCCCCTTGCCGATTTTGGCCGCCGGATGGATATCAACATCAAATGCTTCGGAAATGCGACTTTGCAGATACAAGGCCAACGGCTGCCGCTCCTGCTGCCACAACCAGTGCGCTACCCGGTACGACTGAAGCGCCTGAAATCCCTTGAAATTCAGACACGGCAACGCCAGACTTCTGGCCGCAGGGTCACGTTCCAACACCGCAGTCAGGTCACACCGCACCGCTTCCCGGATATCTCCGGAAGCGGTGAGTGCCTCATAAATAACATCGCGGAGTGATGTGGTCGTCAAATATGCCGAAGCAAGTTTTCCGGCCAGAAAGTATGATATCGACGCTTCAAGAGAACCATGCTTGAGTACCGTATCGTGCAGATATCCGGCCAGCATCGGTTCCGTTTTTGCGGTCATGAAAACATCCTGACGGAGGCGCGTCCAGACCGGATCGTTTTGTCCCTGCGCCCGAGGCGCGCTCCGCTCCTTGTGAATACCGGTTAACGTAACATTGTGTGCATACTGCGGAACCATACATTTCCTCTTCTTTCAGCGCAACTGTTTCAGCGCGGACACCAGACGATCAATCTCTTCAAAGGTATTGTAGAGCGAATATGACGGACGCACCGTCGCCTCCAGTCCGAAGCGACGCAACGATGGTTGGGCGCAGTGATGCCCCGCACGCACGGCAATGCCCTGTTGATCCAGGTACTTCCCTACCTCGGGCACTGATTTGTGCTTGAGAGTAAAGGAGGTGACCGCAACTTTCTCCCGCGCATTTCCCACCAACTGCAGGCCGTTGACGCTTTGAAGCTTCTCGGTGGCATACTCCAGCAGACGGTGTTCATAGGCGGCAATGCCGGCCAGACCGACGCGCGTAACATAATCAAGAGCAATCCCTAAACCGTAGGCATCGGCGACATTGGGCGTTCCCGCTTCAAATCGTGCCGGGACATCGCTATATATGGTCTCTTCAAAAGTGACGTCCTTGATCATGTTGCCTCCCCCCTGCCATGGCGGCAACTCTTCCAGCAGTTCCCGGCGCCCGTAGACCGCGCCGATGCCGGTCGGACCGAATATCTTGTGCCCGGAGAAAACAAAGAAGTCGATCCCGAGCGCCTGAACATTCACCGGAAGATGGGCCGCCGACTGGGCCCCGTCGATCAGCACGTGAGCGCCGTACTGCTTGGCCAAAGCGGTCATTTCTGCAATAGGCAGCACCGTCCCGAGACTGTTATTGGCGTGGGCCAGGCCCACCAGACGGGTACGCGGCCCCAGTAGACGCCGGTACTCCGCCAGATTGATGTCGCCATTATCGTCCACCGGGATCACCCGCAGCACCGCGCCACGCTCCCTGGCAACAATCTGCCACGGCACGATATTGGCGTGATGTTCCAGTTCAGAAAGCAGAATCTCGTCACCCGGCTGAAGGAATCTCTTGCCGTAGGCATGCGCCACCAGGTTGATTCCCTCGGTAGTGCCGCGCACGAAGATGATCTCCTCGCTGGAAGCGGCATGCAGGTAATCGCGAATCTTGTCCCGGGCCCCTTCGAAAGCATCGGTGGCCCGCGCCGCCAGCGTATGGGCGCCGCGATGGATGTTGGAGTTATCGTGGGCATAAAAATGGCTGAGCGCTTCAATAACCTGGCGTGGCTTCTGGGTGGTCGCGGCATTATCGAACCAGACCAGCTGTTTGCCATTCACCTGCTGATGCAGGATCGGAAAATCAGCGCGAATTGCCGCCACGTTAAATGCCGGGTTTCCCGCCAGCTTGCTGTTTTTCGGCAGGGTCGCCTGAAGCAGGCGGGCAAACGGATCGGCATAGTTCCCTTCCGCATCGGTACTGCCGGTCAGATCATGGCGACATGACTGAATGTTCCGTACGAACCCTTTCAGGTTACCGTGGGCACTCTGGTTGTCGCGGTACGTCTGCTGGCGCACCAGATTATCGGCATGTTCACCGAGCGTGGGCGATATCAGCGGCAGAGGCGCCGTTTTCAGCAAATCGTTGGTAAACGGATTACTGGTGGCGGTCGAAACCGGTCCGCTTTTAAGCGCTGCAAACACCTGGGAGATCCGTTCGAGGGCGTCGCCATTCCCGGGCAGAGTACCGACCGCGCCGGCGCCTGCGGGAAGTGCCGATGTATCATGCCTGGCACGGTCAAGCAGCGTTGCCGCGATACCGCGCGAATCTGCTGCATCTCCGGGGAGTTGCTGGCCCGGAAGCGCATTGTACAGCCGTGAAGCGACCTGGGCGACCAGGTCGGGTGTGATTTCTGGCATAGTGGGCACCTTAAATTCCCGCGCCGGAGTTGTAGGCCACCGGGACGCTATGTTCGTAGTGATGGTAGTAACCGACCTCAACATTCTCCAGCACGCCGATGGCATCGTCGGTCAGTACGGCAGCCGAGAAGTAGAGCGACAGCAGGTACGAGGCCACACCCAGATTATCCAGTCCCATCAGACGGGCCGACAGGCTTGGCGAAATTTCACCCGGTATCCCCTGCTGGTGCAGACCGACAACCCCCTGATCCTCTTCGCCGACCCGCACGAGCAGAATGCTGGTGGTACCGAGCCACTGGTTGTGGGCATAACGGCTCTTGACTTCCAGCTTGTCCGACGGAATCAGCGGAATGCCGCGCCAGAGGATGACCGGAGTTCCGAACACCGAGGTCGTATTCGGCGGCACACCGCGCCAGGTGCATTCACGTTCGAAGGCGGCAATGGCTTTGGGATGAGCAAGGAAGAAGGCCGGTTTTTTCCATACCAGCGCCAGCAGTTCATCAAGATCATCCGGGGTCGGAGCACCGTAACGGGCGCTGATACGGTGCGACGGATGCACGGAATGGAGCAGGCCGAAGCTCTTGTTATTGATCAACTCCCATTCCTGCCGTTCCTTGATCCCCTCGATGGTCAGGCGCAGTTGTTCTTCCAGCTGATTGTAGGGGTTGTTGTACAGGTCGGAGACGCGGGTATGAACCCGCACCACGGTTTGTACGGCGCTGAGCGAGTATTCACGCGGCGTGGCGGAATAATCTACGAATGTTTCCGGGATAATGACATTCTCGGCCAGTCCGGAGACCAGATCGATATTCCGTTCGCCGTATTTATTGACCGCTGCCAACAGTACCAGATGTTCCTCGACCGCCTTGTCGAATTCCTGTTTCAGCCCCGGATACTTATCGAGTTGTGCGTCCAGATCCGTACGCGACAGTGTCAGCAGGACGCAGGAATTGATGGTACGGATGGTTACATCGGACGGCTTGTCCGATACCAGGTCGGCTTCGCCGAAATATTCCCCTTCGCTGAGCAGGGCGATACGCAGGTCGCTGCCATGAACACCTTTGCTGAGAACCTCGACTTGCCCCTGGGCAATGACAAAAAATTTATTGCGGTCTTTGCCTTCCGTTACCAGGGTATTTCCCAGCGTGACCTGTTCCGTTTTGAAGCTGTCAGCCAGCTTTTCAATAATACTGTCCGACAACTTGGCGAAGAGCGGCACGCTCCGCAGCGCCTGGGGTTGAAACACTGCCACACCGTCAGTCAGGGTAAATTCGACCCGTTCAGCATTGGGGAGTTCAACTCTGGTGCGGTTGACGCGATACGTGCCCCCTTCCACATGTACCCACGGAAGCAGACTGAGCAGGTGACGCGGAGTGATGGATGCCAACTGTGGCGCTGTTTTTGTTGTGCTGGCCAGGTTTCTGGCCACCGAGGTGGTTACACTGCGTTGAATAAGATTGTCTGCCATTGGTTCGTCTCCTTTTGATTTTTAAGGCTTTTTTATCGTCAGCCTATGAATATTGTCGCGTACATGGACGCTTTCCAGCACCTGATACCCCTGCTCCGTTGCGGTGCGCGGCACGTTGTCCAGCGGCTCTCCGGCAACCAGCAGGATCTCGGTGGTATCGCCCGGCTCCAGCTGTTCCAGATGCAGTTTGGCTTTTACAAACGTCATCGGACAGCGCTCCCTGGTTATGTCGAGATTGAATGTACTCATATGAACAGTGTCTGACCTCCTTTCGAGAGTTCCAGGAAGGAGGCGACGCCCAGGACGTCCTTCACTTCCGGTATAAAATCGTCTTTCGTCAATCCCAGCACATGCATGGCCATCTCACAGGCGAAGAAATTGACCTTCAGCGACTTGGAGGCATCAAACAACTCTTCCAGCGTAGCAACATTTTTCCCCTTCATCATGCCGGTCATCAGGATCGGGCTTACCCCCCCGAAGTTGAGGCGACTGAGCGGCAAACTCTTGCGCCCCCCCAGCAAAAAGTTAAAGAAACGAGCCATGAAGCCGGTGCCGATAAAACTGCGACCGGTCACCTTTTTGATGCTGTTGAGCCCCCAGAAGGTGAAGAATATATTGACCTCGTAGCCGACCGCTGCCGCCCCGGACGCCAGGGTGAAGACGGCAATGACCTTGTCGAAATCGCCGCTCATGCTGATGATGGATAATTTGTTTTTTTCGACCATGGTACTTCTCCTTCCGCAGGAAATAAAAAAAGAGGTCAAGGAGAGAGAGCAGACTCGCTCTTTCCTTGACCTCCAGTTTTTCTGGTCAGTCGCCGATTGTGTGCGGTGAATAGCGGAAATATGGTTCCGCGTTCATCTCGTTAATGGGGCGACAATACCAAATGTATTTTCCGGTGTCAACAAATAAATATAATGTCTATAAGTTTTATATTGTATTCTATGACAAGTTGTTGCCGCCCCCGCTATTTTTCATGCCCCAGCGCACAACCGTACGCTGTTCAACAGTATTGAACACAAGGTTTTCAACGGCGATACCGATCACAATCACAGTGATCAGTCCGGCGAAAACAGAGGGGATCTCCAGCTGGTTTTTGTTTTCGTAAATGAACCAGCCGATACCGCCGCTGCCCGAACTAACGCCGAACACCAACTCGGCAGCGATCAAGGTCCGCCAGGCAAAGGCCCAGCCATTGCGCAGCCCGGTCAGGAGCTGCGGAAACGCGGCCGGAATGAGGATGACAGCCACATAACGAAAACCACGCAGCCCGTAGTTGCGCCCCACCATGCGGAGTGTCGGGTTGATTCCGGCAAACCCTGCATGGGCGCTCAAGGCCACCGGCCAGAGTACGGCATGCACCAGCACAAAGATGATGCTCCCGTTACCGAGGCCGAACCAGAGTAGCGCCAGCGGCAACAGAGCAATGGCCGGCAGAGGATTGAACATGGAGGTGCAGAGATCGAGCAGATCGGCGCCGAGGCGATTACCAACCGCCGCCACTGCAAGCAGCAGCGCTAAAAGCACACCGAAGCCGAAACCGACGAGCAGGGTTTTGATGGAAACCAGAATCCGGGCTGTCAGACTCCCGTTGATCAATGCCTCACCAAGTGCTTGAACGGTAGCTATAAGGGTTGGAAACATGAGAGGATTAGCCAGGTGACGGGCGTACCACTCCCACAGAATGCACATCAACAGCAGCAGGACAAACCGGCGCAGCCACGCTTTATCCCAGAGCTGCGTCAGAGCGGAAACCGGCTTATCGTATGGAGACCTACTTGTTGTCGTCATGGCCAATCAACCTCAAATGGTGTATTCCGGCGCACCACGGAACAAAATGCGCTGAATCCGTTCCACCAACTCCGGATTAGCTGCCGTGGCCGAATTGATATGATCCGACTCCAATATTTCCTCTACTCGACCAGGGTGCGGCGACATCACCACGATACGGTCACCAAGCAAAAGTGCCTCTTCTATAGAATGTGTAACAAACAACATGGTGAAGCGTGAGGAATCCCACAACTCCAGTAATTCATCTTGCATGCGGCGGCGTGACAGGGCGTCCAGGGCGGCAAAGGGCTCGTCCATCAGGATAATGTCCGGCTTCATGGCGAGACAACGGGCAATAGCAACGCGCTGTTTCATCCCCCCTGAAAGGGTATGGGGATATGATTCTGCACATTTTTCCAGATGCACCGTGCGGAGTGCTTCATCAGCCCGGGCCAGCGCCTCACGATTCGGCAAGGTACGACTGGCGATCAACCCAAAGGCCACGTTGTCCCGCACATTTTTCCAGGGGAGCAACTGATCGAACTCCTGAAAGACCATCACCCGATCCGGTCCCGGCCGGTCTATTAGCCTGCCACTCAGAGTGATACTCCCCTCGCTCGGCTTAAGGTAACCGCCGACCGCTTTGAGCAGTGTCGATTTGCCACAGCCGGACGGACCGAGCAGCACCACTCGCTCACCCTGGCCGACGCGAAAGCTGGCCCCTTCAGTGGCCGTTACGGTACGTTGCCGTACCTGGTACCGCAGAGTAACGTTGTTCACCATCAGCAACGTTTTTTCCCCTGCCGCCGACATGACTCAGTTCCCCTTTTTCCCATGGATCTCCGAGAAAAACAGCTCTTTCCACTCCTTCGGCCTTGTCTTGATAGTGCCGGTCTGGTACATGAAATCGGCAAATTTGGTGACGTTAAGCGGAGTAGTGGAATATCCGAGTGACGGATTGTTCAGCTGGACAAGCAGATCCGTAAGCGACTCCTTGGTGCCGCTTGCTTTGATGTATATTTCGGCCGCACCCTTGCGATTCTTTTTGATGTACTCATCCGCCTCTTCAATGGCCGCCAGAACGGACTTGTTTACTTTCGGGTTGGCCTCGTAAAAGGTTTTGGTGGTGGCAATGACGTTGAACGTATGCGGTCCGCCGAGGACGTCATATGAGTTGAGCACCGTCCTCACACTTTTGTTGTCAAGTTCCTGAAACATGAAAGGGGGGCTGGTCAAATGGCCGCTGACCTCGGATTTTCCGGACATCAACGCCGCCATGGCATCCGGGTGTTTCATGGACACGGTCAGCTTGTCCAGTTTGGCATAATTGTCGAAACCGAAGGCTTTTGCGGCGGCCATTTGCAGGACAATGGCCTGAATCGATACCTTTACCGCAGGAAGTGCAATGCGATCCTTGTCACCGAAATCGCGGATCGATTTGATATTCGGGTTGTTGGTATTGAGAAAGAGCGGGGATGTATCAAGAGCGGCCAGCCCCCTGACCGCCCCGCCGCTCTTTGCCCAGAGCACGATCAGTGGTGCGACACCACTGGAGCCGTAATCAACGCTTCCGGACAGCAGGGCATCATTGGTGGCGCTGCCGCCGCCAAGCGTCGCCCAGGTCACCTTGACGTCACCCAGACCGGCCGCCTTGGCATGTTTTTCTATCAAATGCTGTTGCTCAGCAACGATCAACGGCAGATACCCGAGGCCGTACTGCCGGGAAATACGAACTTCTTTGACCTCCGCCGCTGCAATTACGGGAAGGACAATCATTGTGGCGAGCAGCAGTGCAACTGCCCGTAACCGGTTGAATAGTATGTTATTCATCTGTGTGTCTCCTTTGGGTTTCTCCCCGCCCCTTTCGGGAGGGGTTGGGGGAGCGGGTAATGTGTTGTAATCGACTCTCAATGCAACTCCCCCTCAATCTCCTTCCGTCAAAGAAGGGGAAACTGCAAGACGATCCAGATGCAGATGAAACGGGTGCAGCTTTTCTTCCCTGGCTTTACAGGTCACATAGGTTTCGTCACTCAACTGCTCCGGATCTATCAGCCAGACCGCTGCCAGATCGACATCGCCCAGCTTTGAGCGCACTTCGCGGTAGTGGCTGCTGAACAGCGGTCCGGAGACATGCGCCTTGTGCGGTCGTCCGGTGATAACCAGCACCATGCCGTTCCGGCCGCTCAACGTCACCGAAACCGGCTTGTCGAACCAGATGCTTCGAAGCAGATTACGGTGGGTTGTAGAGGTCTCCAGCAGTTCCAGATGTACCAGACGTCCTGCGGCATCCTGCCTGAGGAACGGGCTTGGTACGGTGCGCGGTGCGCCGCTTTCATCCAGCGTGGCAATAATAGCAACCGTTGCGGCATCTTCCAGTAGGGCAGCTATCTGCATCTGTAATTCGTCAGGCATGTTTACGCCTCCCAGAGCGGCAGCAGCCGCGAAAGATCGGTATCCGGATGATTGCCGCAATTCCGGTAACTGTCGTGGTCGATGGGGAGCCGGTATTTGATGCGCAGAGCGTGCAGGCCGCGAGCCAGCCGGATGTAATAATCCAGTGAAGCATTTTTGTAGTTCCCCAGTAGGGTACCGGGGCGCGGCGACCAGACAATAAACACCGTACTGACCCCCTGCCGGGCAAGGTCTTCCGCTTCAGACAATGTCCGTGCCAGCGCTTCATCCTCTTCACGGAAGCCGTGCGGCCCCGCCAGTTCTATACCGGATACCAGCCCGGTATTTACCCGTCCCGGCCCAAAAACATCAACCGCATCAACCAGGCGTTTTTTCCACTCCTTGTAACCGATCCATTCAGCTTTGCCGGGGCAGAGACGATTAAACTGTTCCTCGTCCAGCACTTCGATGTCGGAGGTATAGCTGGTCAATCCGGTCTCGGCATAGAGCCGCTTGAGCTGCGCTTTTTCAAAGGCGGTACCAATCATTTGGCTGGGAAACTTGGGGGTGCGAAAGTGCTTACCGACCTCTTTCAATATGGCGATGTAGTAGTCAACCTCGTCATCAAACGGACGCGCACCTCCGACAATGGAGCCGGACGTCAGAAATACCGTTGAAAAACGTCCCTGCTCCTTCAAAGCCTCACCGATCACCTCACCCACCTCGACCGGATCAAGTTTGGCCGGAATATTGAGCTCCTTACCCCCTTTTTTCAGCTGGGAGACGATATCGCAGAAGGCACAGCCTTTGCCGTTGTTCCAGAAGGTGCAGTAACGATAGGGGAAAATGTTCAGCCGCTGAGGACGGGCGCTCACGATGTTTTTCATCGGCACCCCGGAGCTTCCGGTTTTACCGTAGTACGCCGGAGCAGGCCAGTAATCCACCTGCTCAACCGGCAGGCCGTTATCGAGCAACCAGGCTTCGCCGTCTAACTGGTCCACCACGTACGGGTTTTCTTCCAGCGGAGTCGGAGTCGTAATGATTGAGGTGCCATCCCGCAGCAGCAGTGACTCGGGACGTGCGGCAATTTTACCGTCACGGGCGCCGAAAATATGGGTGCCGGTGGTTTGATGCAGCTCCTCATTCAGCAGCTCAAGCGCCCCATCCGCATAGTACACACCGCGCCTCTGCACATCGGTTTTGAGAATGACCAGGCGCGGCACATCGGGGTAGCGCCGGCCCACTTCTTCAATGTTGGATACGGCCGTTTTTCTTGCCTGGGCAATAGACATTAGCATCTCCTAGCGGCCGGCTTGCGCCGCGCGTGGCGCCGTTGGCAAACCGGTGAGCAGGGGCAGAGTTGTATCCTTGGACCAGCCGATCCAGGAGCTGTCATAGTTGTGCAGCTTATCCACCGGCCAACCGGACAGATAGAGCGCGAACAACGCCTGGGTGGAACGTACGCCGGACTGGCAGTAAAAGTACTGTTCCCTGCTTCGGTCATACCCCAGTCTCTGCAGAAGAGCCGTAACCTCGAATGCCGAAAGCCATTCCGCCTGATTCTCTTTTTTCTTGAAAAGCGCCCAGTCACTGTGAGCGCTGCCGGGGATCCGTCCGGCACGATAGGCACCCTTTTTCAGTTCTTCGCCCGTGAACTCTCGTATATCGCGATTATCCCAGATCTGAGCCTTGCTGCTCGTCTCTGCTGCAATAATTGCCGCCGTTTCAACTCTGAGTGACGGAAGCGCCACTTTAGCAGTCAACGTACCGCTCTGCGCGGGCGGATCGGGAGCCAGCAGATCAATCGGGTAGCCGGCTTCTTTCCATGCCTTGACACCTCCATCCAGTACCCGCACGTCACCTTTGCCGTAATACGTGAAGGCCCACCAGAGCCGCGTGGCGTCATATTTTGTATCATAGACTACAACGATTGAATCGCGACTAATACCCAGCTTTCGCGCCAGTCTGGTGAAACCGTCACTGTCAATGATGTTGCCGGTTACGCCATTCTGGGTTTCTGGCGGCGCTTCTATGTCCGGGCGATCCACCTGCCGCGAACCGGGAACATGTCCCAGACGATATTCGACACTGTTCTCAGCGGCCAAAATCACCAGTTGTGGATTTTTGGCATCTATTAAATGCTTCAGCTCCTGCACGGTGATTAAAGCTCTGCCGCGCGGGAACCCTTTGTAACCTGTGTCTTCAGCCACGACTGCAGTCGCAGTCAAAATAAACAATGCAACGACGGCCATTCCGATCTTACCTATTTTTCGTTTCACAGCGAACTCCTTGTGCGGGAAATAAAAATGGCCAGACAAAAAAGGATACGGCTACCCTTTTCCTGTCTGGCCTCCAGTTTTTCTGGTCAGCGTTTCAGTGAACTACATCTTAACTATGTTTTTTATAGATATATCCACCAGTCCAAAATGTCAAGGAAAAATAAATTTCGATCTGTCACGTCTCGTCCATCAATTGTTGGTCAGTAGTAAAATAACGCCGATATCCCATGAGAAGGATTAGAAACGAGGTTATGGCTACGGCGCCGGTAATGGCGCACATGATGGCGATCTGGTAGCGTACCGCGATAATCGGTTCGGTTCCAGAGAGAATCTGGCCGGTCATCATGCCGGGGAGCGAGACGATCCCCATTGCAGCCATCGTGTTCATGGTCGGCATCAGCGCAGCCTGGAAAGCCCGACGCACCGCCGTATCCGATGCCTGACGCGACGTTGCACCCAGACAGAGCGCCGTTTCGATTTCTTCGCGCCGGTCGTGAATTTCCGAAGAGAGCCGTTCGGCGGCCAGACTGGCGCCGTTCATGGAGTTACCGATGATCATCCCCGCCAGCGGAATCAGGTACCGGGGATCGTACCAGGGTGAATACCCCACCACCAGGCCGCAGAAGAGAAACGTCACTCCGCCGCACCCCGCGAGAAGAGAGATACCCATCACCCGGTAGAATTGCGGCATCTTGCGCCTGATCCTGCTCCCCATGACCTGAAGCGAAAATCCTGCCATGGCCAGCAGGATGGCGATCACCGCCAGGGGGCTCCGGACGCTGAACACCAGATGCAGAAGATACCCCACCGCAAAGAGCTGGACCACCATCCGCACGGAGGCCCACACCATCTCCCCCTCCTGCCCGATCCGTTGCAGACGTGCCAGACCGATGGCAAGAAGCACCAGACCATACGCATATACCAGATTAAGAAGATCCAGCGTAATAATTTCCTGGTTTTCCATACTCAAAGCCCCCCTTTTTCCGGATCGGACAGGAACCTTCGCAGTTCGGAACTCTGTGGCCGTAAAAGGAGCTCTTCCGGCCGCCCCTCCTCCATAATGCGCCCGCCTTCGAGATAGAGCAGGTAGTCGGCTATTCGCCCCGCCAGCCGCAAATCGTGGGTCACCAGGATGACCGTGACCCTTTCGCTCTGCCAGATGCGCAGCAACTCGGTCTGCTGTTTTGGCCAGAGTTGGTCGATGAGCGCCGGATCCTGGCGCAGGATGCGGAAACTCGCCTCGTTGGTGATCAGGGCGATCTCCGCTATCGGACTTCGATCACGCGCCAGTGCGGTGTCCGCAAGCTGGCGCATCCCGGCGATGCCCGACTCGGTCTCGGCATCGGCGTACCAGTCCTCGCCGTTGTGATCCATCCACCATTGTGTCGCCCCCTCGGTCAGGGCGCCGGCGAGATTTCGGCGAAGGATATTGAGGGTATCGGGCGCATCCCGGCAGCAATAGCGCCAGGGGGTCCAACTGGCGCGATGGGTGAAGGTGTCGTCCTCGGTGTAGAAGAGCTTGCCATGCAGACGGATGGTGGCAGCCAGAGCATGATGGCTATAGAGTCCGCCGGGGTTGCGGTGGATGTAGGCCAGCGGCGTGGCGAGGATGTCGATGTCGGGCGATTTCAACACAGGGTCGAGATCGGAGAAGCCGGTGTTGCAGGGACCATAGGCCGAACCATAGGGCCAGATGTGGTACCCGTGGAAGGCGCTGATCAGCTTGCGCCGCCCGCGTTCGTCCAGTGCCCGGCGGGTCGCCGCAGCCAGAACCGCCAGCGCCTCGGCCTGGACGCTGCCGTGGAAATGCAGCCAATCGACGAGCCGGCGCTCACCGCCGGGATCAATCAGGTGCGAGGTCGCGGGCCAGGTGTCGGGGCGGGTCCGCTCATTCCAGGCGGGCGGCGCCGCGGTAGCGAAGTCGACCTGCGGGTCGTTCCAGGCCGCGCGCAGGGCCGCCCGATCGGCATAGCGCCCGCGCAACCACTCGCGCCAGGCCGCGATCTGCACCGGGGCATAGCCGCTGACCACCGGCTTCCAACTGTAGGCCCACTCGCCACAGTCGCCTTCCTGTATGCTGTAAGCCCAGATCCGGTCGCCATGCCGGGACTCCATGTAATCGACAAGGCGCCGCAGATGGGCCGCAGTCTCTTCGCGCCATAACGGGCTGGCGAAGGAGACAAAGGCCCTGATCTCATCGCCGTTGGCCTGGTCATGATGAACCTGCACATGGCCGGGGTTCGCCTCCCGCCACGCCTTGGGCGGGAGGGTGCTGATCCGCAACCAGATCTTCGCCTCCGGGTCGGCTGCCAGAGTGTGCGCCAGCGCGGCTTCCCAGTCAGCCGTGTCCGTTGCCCAGCACCCCAGATCGAGCTGAAAAAAATGCACGCCACTGCGGGCAAAGAGCCGCCACTCCGCAATACCTTTCTCGAC
>Ga0118677_10009075_pt1 | contig 15671 bp, 14 predicted proteins | sample AliMusrvi5mmetaG_FD_86154 | JGI IMG/M metagenome (GOLD analysis project Ga0118677, IMG submission 86154) | reverse complement strand
TCGGCCTTTACGACACGGTCTTGAAAGCGGCGGAAGCCGTGTACGAACAACCAGCAACGCCAGCTTACGCACTGCATAATATCATCAAAGGTAGCGGTCTGGGTGTCGACTTGTTTCGCTAAGGTGTGGTTGCTCTCCGCCTCTAATTTTCCAACGCGTTGGAAAATCTTTCCGACTGGGAATGGGGTTTCTCGCCATTGAAATTTCTCAAAAACCTGCTATAGTGTTTCCACAGAGTTGGTGCTGAGTAATGGGTTACCCAGACCCTCTGCTGAAAGTGATTGTATACTTGCCTGCGGGCGTTTTTTCTTAAGTATTGGGCAGCACTCGCTGCTTTCTGACCTGACTAGGTCCTTGCAGATTTTCAATCAACCCACGGAGATGGATTGGCTCAGCCCAATCGAAACACCATGCTCGACAATCAATTTACAAAAGTACCATCACCCGCCACAAGTGCGAACCCCAGCTACGGAATCAACCTCGAGTTCCTCTGGATTGCCACTGAGCTGGCGCAGCAACCTGCAATCGACTGGACGGTAAAACCGCTCATTGCCTTAGTCGGCACGGCGGCCGAGAAAACCACCGGATATCGAGGACTCGTCGCCACAGACCGCGAGCTCGCGAAGTTTCTGCAGCTCTCGTCACCGCGGCAGGTTCAGAAAGCCATCCAACGGGGAATCAGTAGCGGCTTATTGTTTCGTGAGCAACTCAAACAACGCCTACTGTCGGCTTCGATCTCCCGCTTGTGCACAACCGGCATCAAGATTCCGCGGACGATCATCGAATCTTCCTCCCTCCCTTGGCCGAAGAAAGCGTTGTACAGTTTGATTGCAGGAATCGCCAAGGGTCGGAAACACCAATGCTTTGCTTCGAATGCTTGGCTGGGAAAAGCGTTAGGATTAAGTCCCTGCTACGTCCGAGAATTGATTGGGGAATTCGTGCAGGCAGGGATGATCGAAGCGCAATATGGCCAACGCAGTCGATATCTGTGGGTTAATCACGATTCAGTCTCACCCAAAGTCGTGGTCAAACCGCCAACATCAATGGCCCGCGAGGCTGCACCTGATAGCCCTGAAGCCGCAACCATCCCCCTATCGCATAGCCCGACAACCGCACCTATAAGAATCAATATTTTAAAAGAATCAGAAGAAATATCTCCGGCTACGCCGGAGAATCTTCTTTTTGTAGGAAAAGAACTTCAATCTAGTGAATCCACTCTTTCTACCAACCTAGCCGATGAAACCTTAACTCCTCTTCCAATCACCACGATTCAAACTGCGGGTTCGCTAACCACTTCAACCATCCCGACAACAACGCTGGAATCTCAGTGGGATCCGAAGACGAATTTCGAGTGGCAATTCGAACAATTGCTCCGTGTGGTGAGTAGGGGTTATTCCGCGATGCAACGGTCGCAAGTCATTCCCCGAAGTAAGAATCTCAGACTGGATGAAAAACTGTTCCGCGAATTCTGTTTGACTCAATTCCCAGAGGGATTGGTCGAGATGAATCCCGATTATCGCCGATTAAATTTTACGCCAGCCGTGGGGGAGTTTTTATGGATGTTATTTCTTAGTTGGTTTGGGATGAGCCAAATTGGACAAGCAAATCCACGCTCACCCAAAAAATATGATGTCTGGTTGATTACAAAGAATACCCATGATCTCACGAAGTTTCTCCAGCGCTATCCCAAGATTTGTCGGCAATTGAAAAAACAGACGGAGTTTGATGCAAAGATTTCCGGAATCACTGGACCGGTGTCCGAACAAGTCCTGCGCAGCTGGTGGCGGCATAATTGGAGCCGCTGGTGGAATCCCAAGGGAAATGTACTGTTGGCCAAGATTCCACAGGAGATCTTAGATCCGCGTTGCTTGGAGAATGCGCGAATGGAGTTCAATCGCAACCTGGACTATGCGTTGAGTCAACATCGAGCCAATCCGCAGAAACCGATTCCGGAATTATTGCACGAAGGAGCGACTCAAAGTAACCCGTACTGGTCGAGCACCTTTGCCTGGTTGCTGCTCCATATGTATGGATTCCAGCAAGAGGCCAAACAGTATGAAGTCGAAGTCCTGGAAGGATTCAAATGGGCACCCGAAGCGTTGCAGCTGTACCGCGAACGAGCCCCCCATGTGATGAAGAAGATCTGCGAATCGATTCTTAGCCCTTCTCGGGATGCAGGCGTTCCCAAGTGATTCCATATTTGAGCAAATAATTCCGGACTCGTGAGGAATCATTCTCGCTTCCTTTGATCCTCCGTGAGACCGCGAACAACTTGCGCCCGGCTTCCGCCCAACTACTTGATTCTTGGCAGACCCGAATCGCACAGGCCACTTGCACGGCATCGAATTGGTCAAGTTCGGCGATTTTCTCTGGGCTTAACAATGAATTCAATATCCTGTGGTCAGCCCCAATCACGGTGGGTTCCTGCCAATCGGCAAGCAGGCGTTCAATTTCCGCTTGAACATTGGCGCAATCAATTCGTCCCCGCTGACAAGTATCGGCCATGCGCTTAATCGCGCGATGAAACTCACGAAAATTATACAACCAACGAGCTTGAGGGGAGCGAGCAAACTCCAACCACAGTGTACGGGCTTCCGCATTAAAGCGAATCTTTCGCTTAGAGACTCGCTCATACAGCTCTAGTTCGTAAGTCAGATTGGGCTCAATATCTTCTGGTCGATCTTTGAGTGAGGGGAGTCGGTATTGCCAACCGTTAATCCGGGAATAGAAATCTTCGCGGAACTCGCCTGCGGCGATGCATTGCTTCAGATTTGCATTTGTCCCGGTAATTAAATCAAACACACTTTGCTCGTCTTGTAATCCGCCGACTTTGCGAAACGTCTTTTCCTCTAAGGCAACCAACAACATGGTTTGGACATCCACAGGTAGCTCGGCCACTTCATCGAGAAACAAGATTCCGCCGTTGGCTTCTGCCAGAACCCCTGGTCGATCACTGAGGGCTCCCGTAAAAGCTCCTTTGACATGTCCAAAGAGTGCGGATTTAGCTAAATCGGGATTGCCCTTGTAGTTCGCACAGTTGGCCGCAACGAAACGCCCGAGTAATTTCCGCTGATTCTTCTTCACGGCCGCAATGCGCTTGGCAAGTTGTGATTTACCGGCCCCCACCGGTCCTAATAACAAGACTGGTTCATCGGAAGGCACGGCTTCGTGTTCAATTTTATCAATTAACTTGTTGTAAGCCGGGTTCTTAGTCTCAATGCCTGCTTTTAAGAGCACTCGATCTTCAGTCATTGCTCGCTGATAGCGATCTGCAATGACATCATACTTGGAAAGATCAAGATCAATGACTCGGGCAATCCCTGGAGCAGGTGTTGGTGAGGTTTGAATGAGCTTCCCGGGGAAGTAATAGGATTCCGTTAGCAAGAACTCAGCAATTTGAATGGCATGCGTACCGGTACTGACATGGATGAAGTAATCCTCGGTCTCATGGTGAAACTCATACCCGCGAATAAAGTCATACAGATGCACATAAGCTTCTAAGAAGTCCCACGGATCCTTGAATGCAACTCGGTGCCGACACACCTCTGTCGTCGGGGAAACCTTTTGAATGTTTGCGGCTAGATCCTCCGCAATTGCGTTGTGTTTGGTGTCATGGAACAGCTCCAAGCGGGCAATCGGAATGGCTGACTGTCGACAAAGGACAAGTGTGGGTCGCCAAGTGCTCTTAGGATCATCCGCCAAGGTTCCAAGATGACTAAAGACGACGTTCTTACGAAGTAGTTTATCCATAAGAGTACGTTCATATATCAATCAATATAGATTAGTCAATTAATCAACCCTATCAAAATACCTTAATTATCGTATCACCTTATAAACAAGCCAGATGTGACATGGCATAAAAAGTTGGCACGGATACTGATATTAGATGCTGCGAGACCACAAAGTGGTCGCTGAGGTGAGAATGAATCACACCCCAGCCTGAGGCAGACCTGAGGTCAGCAACAGCAATAATGGTTCACAATGCGGCAAAGCCGCAGAAAGAGGCCAAAATGGCTGAAGTAAATGCAGTAAATGAGACCCAAACCCGCAACATGTTCGGAACGAAAGTCGAGCGATTGAAAGAATTGCAAGACTCAACTTCGACAGTGCGACACGTGAAGTTCTACAGTCACCTGAAGGGACTGCGAATCGCCACAGAAGCAACAGTCGAAAATGGGAAAGCAACGATCGACTTTTTGTGGAACAAATCGAAGACCTTTCTGATCGTCAATGATGAGGATCGTCAAGCCATCGAAGCGCGGTTGACCAGCGAGTTGCTGGCAGAAGTTGCTAGTCTGGATGACTAAGTAACAAGGGAGTGGCGGCCGGTCCGGATGACGGTCGCCACTCAACCCTTCAAAGGAAAACCATCATGAACAACAACCCGAACCGATCGAGAATTAGTGCAGAGGACTTGTGCAATCAAGATTGGGTCTCCCTCTGGAGACTCTCGGCGAGACCGATGTTTGGCAGCCCATGGTCGCCGTGTTTCCTCAAAGATCTCCGACACCATATTCACAATCAGATCGCACTTGGCTTTCTGAGCAAGGACGATATTCCAAAGGAAACCATCGCAGTCTATGGCGGGCTCTTAGAGGAGCTTGTAAGCGTTCTCACAGCGGAAATTTTCCTCGAGCAAGTCCAAGAAGAAAAACGCTGGCCGGCGATTACCGACTTTGACCGATTGGTAGTGGCCTTTAGCGAGCTGGAAACAGAAGGTATCGTCTGCTGTCATGGGGCTGGCGCAACTGTTGCGGATGCCATCGAGATCGCGATGGCGAACCTTCGTGAAGAATCCACAGGGTATGCGTTCTATACTGTACCCGATGCCATCACCGCATTGGCCAATCAGTCGCTCCGCATCGGCTTTGGAGTGAATGAAACGCGGGTTCCCAGGCCGCCGGCGGCAGGCATTGCTCAAGCGGTTGTGCGCGCCTTGCAACGCCACAGCTTTGGAGTGCAGTGGAACGGTAATATTGATAGCTGCATCCAGGTCACCCTCGATTGGAAGCGCCGCTGGCTCACTTCGCGTGCACCGAAGGGAAAACCGTAAACCAACCACACCATGAAACCATCGGCCAAACTAAGAAATGGGTCGGATCTAGCGAAAGCTCAACCAGCTCCCGTAATGCCATTTCAAAAACGATGTCGGGAACAACCCATTTCCAAACGCTGGATCTTGTTGCCCGATGTCGATGAGCAACATCCACTCCGCCAATGGCAATCCATCGCCCAATCCGATCACCATGTTTTATTGACGGGTGAAGCCGGGGTTGGATTAGAAGATCTCGCGGTTTTAATTGCCGACAATCAAATCCGACCACTCACGAAGTTTTGCTCCATTAATTGCGCCCATTACTCGGAGTCCGCTCTCGATCAGGAGTTCTTCGGTAATTCCAACCCTAGAATTCTAACGGCAATGAATGGTGGAACCATCTTCATCGATGAACTGGATCAAGCTGAGGAATTGTTCCAAGCCAAACTTCTGCGCTTACTCGAACGCGGTGAGTACCAATCCTTGGGAAGCAATCAAGCCACCCAAACCAATGTCCGCATGATTGTCGCAACCCAGTCCAAGCAATCGTTGATGTCTAATCTCCAGGATCAATTTGGGTCTGTCATTGATGTGCCGCCACTTCGGGAACGTCCCCGGGATATCATTCGGCTGTTGCTGCGATTCTTGTGGCCGTATGAAATTTACACCGCCATCTCGCCCCAACTCTTGCTGGCGCTCACTTGTTATTCTTGGCCCGGCAATGTTCGCGAATTAGAGGCCCTCTGTCGCCGGGTGCAAAGTGCCTTACCGATTGCGACCAGTGGAGCCCCGTATATCTTACTTGATTACATCTGTTTCGATGAAGTCATACAAAAATATGTCGTTAGAATTACCTTGATGCATGCCATCCTCATCTAGAATAAATTCATAAATCGCGGAGGCCCATCTCGAATCGTATTCCTCTGCAATATTTGTGGTGTCAAGGTCATTAAACGATAGGTCAATGAGTTTGTGAACGAATTTTGGATTTGCCAAGTATATTTGTCGGCCTTCTAATAAAAAGAATCGACGATTAGTTGTGGCGTCAATGGCAAGCTGAACTACACTTTCGACGGCAGTCCCAAGGTCACCATCTAATTTGCAGTCATATAGCTTGCCGTGCTGGAGAGCTATTGGCATTATTATGTCACCTGACGAATGTGTCTGTCGGGCGAGATGAATGCCTTTTGTATACCTAATTATGTCGTTTTGTTGCTGCTTCACATCGCTTATTTGCCTCTTATAGTTGCAGCGGTTGACAGCATTATTGTGCTCGGTAGCGGTGTCGAAATCAATGCTTATCAAGTTCATTGATTGTCGTGGGGTTCGATTCAGCAGGGGCTTGGGTATCGAATATCGCGTAACGGAGTCTCCCGTAACCAGTGTTGTGGCCATATCAGCCATGTTAACGCTGGCTCCATGGTCGAGAAGGAATGCAATAACTTCTTTTCTCCCTTCGTTTGCTGCATGATGCAACAGTGTCCAACCAATCGCATCAGCATCGTTGACGTTGACATTGTATTGTTTTGGATCGGGTTCAGAGTTCATTGGGCTTCCTTTTGAGTTAATGGTTCATTAAGCCTTATGGTCGGGCACGAATCGCGCCAAGGTTCCTAAAACAATGCGGATGTTTGCCTTGCCCTGTGGCGTGAGATCGCGGTCGATCAGATCGTCGACTTGAAGTTTCCATACCAACTCGTAGTCAAGGTCCTTGAAGCGAATCTCGGCCTGACAAGTTTCATCGTATTGCAAACCGGAGGCGAGTGCGCCCAATTGTTTTTCAATCAGCCTGTTGAATTGCGCCAGTCGTTTCAGGTTCTGTTTTGCGAAAGCAAGAATTGTCGAAACCTTTGATTTTGGCGACCTCTGGTTAGGCGCCAACTTGCGCAATCTCTTAGACAAACTTTGCACTGCGTTGCGAAGATCCGTCGCTTGTTCCTGAAGGAATTCAAGACGAGAAGATGTAAACAGAAATTCGGCTTTCTCGGTGTCGTCAATTATCATTGACGGAAGTTTGGCGAGAATTTTCAGCGGCGACTTCTCAAGTGTTGACTCTCCGCTCCGCGATGAGAAAACCAACTGTGCATTCACGCTGGGATATTTCATCCGAATCGAAGCGAACCGTCGCTTGACGGCAGCAATGGCAATTTGCAATTCTTTGTAAGTCAGCATGGTTTATTCTCCTGTTGCGTCGAAACCAATGCGCGGGTGGTTAATTTCAACGGAACTGTGTCCGGCAAACACTTCAGCAAGGGAATAATCCCGCTCCACAGGCAGCTTCCTCCCCAAACTTTCAGCGAGGCGGGTAGCTGTGCGGTAATCAAGCCTGTTGAAGACCCGATGACTCAGTAACCGTCCCGGGCGCAGGAGGGCTTGATCAATGTCGGAGGCTGTGCAGTTGATTGTGCAAATGATTTGGAGCCGGAGAAAATCCGCCAGCATTCCATCGGAAAGGTTCAAGATTGCACTGACTTGCTCGCGATTATCAGAACCGCGAGTCATCAGTGCTGCATCGGAATCCTCTAGGACGACAACAAATTTACGGTCGGAATAGCGGCGTCGCTGCTCAGTCCAAAAACCGATAAAATCAGGACGGGAAAGAACTCCCATCGTTGAGGTCGGGATGAAATAGAAGCGATGCGACTCCTTGAGCTCCCCCATGAGATGGCGGAGGTAGCAAGTCTTGCCCGTTCCAGGGCTGCCCTCAAAGATTGACACACCATTGACTTTCTCATGGAGCTTTTCGATATAGCTCCGATGCCATTCTTCGATGCTACTACCATAATGGAGGCTCATTGCCTCGGCACTAAGGATTGTCTCGGGAGATAGGGCAACATCATGGCATTTGATTGCATCCCCGTCTTGCTGGATGAGATAAAAGATCCCGCCGGTTGGAGTTGAGGGTTTGGGTTTATTATACTTTTTGCTAAACTGCGTCACAAGTTGCTCGGCTTCGCTTGCGGTCGAAGCAAAACCAACAATCCGGTTCTTATCGATATAAAGAAACAAACGGGGGGCGAATTGAAAGGTCAGATCGTCCCAGACCACCACGCCGTCTTTCACGGTCTGGGCAGGGAGAATCCGAATCGATCGGAACAGCGCGGCGTGATTTTCGGCGACTGCTAGATCGAGATCCCACGACCCATACAATCGACATACATGCAAGCTCTCACATCCAAAAGCCGCTACCACTGGCGCATGGGGCTTGAAATAATCCTCGCAAAAGGCATGTATGTTGGACAGATCACAATTCAAGTTGACTGGCACATCCGCTTTTCCCTGCCCAATGGTAGTCGTTGTCACAGTCGAGCTGGGCTGGATTGGGACGGTTGTTTGGGGTGCTGGTGCGTTAAGCATAAAGTGCTGGGGTGCCTTTTCACTGACGGTACCCGTCTTGTTGTCCTGTTTTAGTGCGGGAGTAGAGTTCATTGGGTGTCCTTTTGAGTTAATGATTTATCCAGCCTTCTGGTCGGGCACGAATCGCGCCAGCGTGCCCAGCACGATACGGATGTTTGCCTTGCCCTGTGGCGTGAGATTGCGGTCGATCAGATCATCGACTTGGAGTTCCCAGATCTGTTCGTAGGCGAGGTATTTGAAGCGAATCTCAACCTGGTACTTTCCATCGTACTGAAGTTGCGCAACGAGTTGCTCAAACTCGTTCATCAGCTGTTTAACATCAGCATCGGCTTTGGCTTGCCGCTCCAATATTTTGATACGGGTCAGGAGCGCCAGTCCCTTGGTTTTGGCACTACTGTCGATGACCATGGCGGGAATCTTGTTGAGAATATCCCGTGGGGAACAGTCAATCCAGATCTGTTCGCCTGGCAATGCGATGACCAGGTAGGGAATCTGAGGAATGTGTACCTTCTTCGGAATCAGATTAGGATATTTCTTCAAAATCAGAGCGAATTGCTGTTTGGCCACAGCAACCGCACCCTGTAATTGTTCAAGATTCAGCATGATCAGAGCCTTCCTCTTGGACTTGTAAAAATGCTGTCGCGATACCGGTTGGGCTGGATCCGTCGATTCGATCGTGGATCAAACCAGGTTGACGGAACGGCTTGGCAGGTCAACCAAGAGCGACAGACCTCGACCAGATTCGGAATGATTGTTGCGATTCGTGTTGGCATGTTTTTGAGTTCGTTTGTGCGTTGCTTTTGTTTTGCCTACAGGTCTATCATCACCACTCGGACATTGGGCGACCGACAGAAAATAAATTAAAAATAAATCACTCGGTCGTTATTTGACCGAGTGCGCAGTTAAGATGGAGGGCATGGCAATGCAGCGTTCAAAGGTTCAGTTCGAACGGTTGATTCAAGTGGATCAGCAGATCCGCAAGGGGGAATACCCAAATTGCTTCAGTTTGGCTGAAGATTTGGAGGTTTCCGTCAAGACCGCTCAGCGGGATCTGGATTACATGCGCGATCGGCTCAATGCGCCCATTGAATACGATCCCCTCAAGAAAGGGTACCACTACACCGGTGGCAATTGGTTCTTGCCAGCACTGAGCCTGAGTGAGGGGGATCTAGTGGCAGTGTTACTGGCGTCACGAGTGCTTGAGCATTACCAAGGAACCCCTGTCGCCAAGCAATTGGAAGCCATCTTCAAGAAGATTGCCGAGTCGCTACCTGAAAAGATCACAGTTCAGCCCGAATTGATATTCTCACGATTCAGCGTATCAGGACCGCCTGCAAAACCCGTGAATCACGACATTTGGGCAGTGGTTGTGCGGGGCTTGTTGCACCAGCAATCCATTAAAATGACCTATCTGGCCATGGAAGCCGACAAGGTCAGGGAGCGGGTTATCGATCCATACCATATCGCGAATTTACAGGGCGAATGGTATGTGTTTGCTTTTGATCATTATTCGGAGGAACTGCGGCAATTCGCAATCCCACGCATGCAGTCGGCGAAGTTGACTACCGACCAATTTCAAGTACCGGCGGATTTCGATCCCAATAAGTTTTTATCCGTAACCTTCAGCCGCTTTGCCATCAGCGGGGAAAAACCGCACGCAGTGAAATTGCTCTTTGATAAGGGGATTGCGCCATGGGTGTTAGAACGTCAATGGAGTCCCAAACAAACCATCAAAAAGCGTTCCAACGGGCAAATCGAATTATCGTTCCATGCGGCAGGATTGTATGAAGTCTATCGGTGGACACTGGCGTGGGGGCATAGCGTCCGAGTGCTGGAACCGAAAGAACTAAAAGACATGGTGCGCGAGGAAGTTCAACACATGGCGAAACAACTAGGAATCCTATGATCATCAACGAAATCGTTGCAAACCTCTTTACGGTTGATGGTGTATGATCGGACTGGTGGTGCTGTTCTGCTTAGTTGTCGCGATTCTGGTGATAATCGGCGCGCAACTTGGTTTGAAGCATAAAATTGTGGTCTACGACAGCCGAACCGATCTGCATCGGACCTGTGCGAGCCTGATTGTGTGGGCAATATGCGGTGGTGTTATTCTTGCCGTGCGTGGGCAACCATCCAACGTCGGCGTGCTGGTCGTGGTGGTTCTTTTGGGCGGCATACTATCGCTTAGCCCAATCCGCCGTTCCTGGCGGGCTAACAAGACTGTCTGGAATACGATTCTATCGGTATTAACGAAATATGCCTTGGTAGTGGTAGTAATTCTTCTTGGCATAATCACACTTCAATCGGGGTTCGGAACCGTTGAAAATACCAAGAAAAAGAAATATGAAGACGCGGCCGCGAGTGCCTTAGCTGCGATAATTGGCGCACTGGGGTTTTGGCGGGTGCGGAAGCTCATCAACAACCTAATCGCAGAAAATCCATGACCATTTCATCAACCCAATACGACACTGCGTTCAGTAAGATACAGAATCTGACATGGTTGCCTTGGGTTGGTAGCAATTTCTTTCAGCGACCCGCACATAAAAGGCTACTTGTTGTCGGGGAGTCACATTACTTCAAGAATCAGGCTGAATGCGAAGAACGAAGCAAAGACACCATATACACCAGAGATGTGGTTTCGGAATCGCTTGTGGACTATGAGTGGACAACCCCAACCTTAAACAATATTCCCAAGCTACTTTTCATGAAAAGCAGCATCGAAATTGACCGTGCTAGGCTGTGGGGCGACAGCGCCTACTATAATTTTATCCAGCGACCCGTAGACTATAATAGAGATGGACTGCCAGAGCGACCTACTCCAGATGACTTCATTACAGGTTGGCAGACATTTATCGAGGTTGTCAGGATTATTCAACCGAGCCACTGCCTTTTTATTGGCGTTACTGCAGCGAATAGTTTTAACCATGCCATGAGCAGCCCAAACCTGTCATTCGTCCCTGTCGTCTGCACTAAGAAGGTTGGCCGTACATGGGCACGAAAGGCACGGCTGGAAATTGATGGCACAACAACGGAGCTATGCTTTGTCCAACATACTGGCAAGTATTTCAGATGTAGCCTGTGGCACGATTATTTGGAGGCAGATCAACCAGGGTTAATGAACTGGCTCGATGCTGAGTCCTACACAACCAAGCGCGATGGATTAGCAGCGTAATTGCAATATTATTTCACACGCCGCAACTAACGGGAGATTGGAACATGGAAGCATCAACAGCTTTAAATCAACCGACAGTGCCCATCATCCATACTGACCAGCCCACCAATTTCACATCTACACCTACAATAAAGCTCTTCTATGAGGTTCCTCAAGCGAAGTTGACGATTGCTGAGCTGATCGATACTGCGAGCAGCACCGATGCAACGCTTCTTGTGCCAGATTTACAAAGACCTTTCGTTTGGGAGCCAGAAGGCATTATGTTAGCCATTGATTCTCTACTTCGTGGTTGGCCGCTTGGTTCATTCGTTTTCTGGCGTTTTAATCCAAAGCAGGAAGCGTTGGCGATTGGGATGCAAGGCTTTTGCCGCCATGCAGTGCCTGGAGATGATCCGACGGGAAATAGAGTTCGATTTGGATCTGATTTTCAAAATCCGACTGACGTGGCTCGCCTCGTTTTAGATGGCCAACAAAGGATTCAGAGCTTCATTTTGGCATTTGCAGAGGTGGATGGGTTATCATGGCTTGATTGTGACTGGATGCGACATTACTACGACATGTCGCTACGTAGTAAAAAGTGGGACCGTGTGCCTGTAATATGTGGGCCTGCTCGAATCTATCTAAACCTGAGCGCACTCGCAGAACAGTTGCAAGCCAAGAAATCCGATGAAATCACCTATTTTGGTTTCGATGGAGAGCTGGATCGGCAACCGCTCGTTTGGGTTCTTGGGAAACCATGTGACTCAGCCTATAACGATTTTCCATTACGAACCCGTACAGAGTGGCCAGACAACATCGCTTTGGCGCGTCTGAGCCTACTTTGGAAAAGAGCAGGTGAAAACATCAGCTCTCAACAAATGCTTCGTGAGTTGGGCTACAACACGGCTAGACCTGATTACGATGCTTTAGAAAGATCAACGGGATTCATTTTGAAGCGCCTTGTAGACATCCGCGAACAACAGGTATCGCGCATTGAGATCCGTGAAAAGAACATCGAAGAGGATTTGGAATCCTATAATTCAGCAATCATTAATGTATTTACACGCCTCAATACAGCTGGCGTGCGGCTCACTCGTGAGGAAATCGCGTTTTCATGGATCAAGCGGGGCTGGACAACGAGCGAGGGAGCGACACAGAGTGCTGAGGAATGCTTTGAAGCGCTACGGGCATCTTTGAGGACTCTGAATATTGAACTCACTTCAGACCAACTCATTCGCACTATTTCTGTCATTTGGGCAGTGCTACAAAGAGAAGGCAGACTTTTACGACAAGAAGACTATCTCGGCGGGAAAGTCACTTTTGAAGTGGCCGACTTTATGTGCAAAAACTGGCAGGAGATAAGCGCGAGCCTTATTAAGGTGGGGGAATGCTGTCAAAGACACGAGATCAAGTTCGGAGACCACATCCTTTCGACGCTTCCATTAGCGTTACTTGCCGGTTTCAGAATGAGTATTCATTCAGCTGTAGTAAGCCCCCTCATGCACAGCACATCCCGTAGCGAATTCGATGCGCAGATGGATTCACAGTTTCTTCGGTATCAAGCGCTAGTGGAAAAGCTGGCGGCTGATTTAGAGTAATACGAATGAAGCAATCATTCATTGATTTTGCTAATGGGAAAACCGAGTAAGCGTAGAATCCCATAGTCCGCCCGAAAGTCCGTACCAGTCTCCCTTTGGTCGGATATTTACCAACCGACAAAATAAATTCCACTCGGACTCTATTTGACCGAGTGCCTGATTAAGATGGTTGCATGACAATCAATTCAAAAAGAACGGAGTCCTTATGAAACCTCAAAAAAACCAAAAGTTCGTTCTGCCACCGCTGAATCTACTGGAACAACCACCGGAACCGGCTTCGCGTAACATTGTGGATGACCTCAAAGCTCAGGCTAGAATTCTGAAGGATACCATCCGCGAATTCGGTATTGAGGTTGAGTCCGGTGATGTCACCAAGGGACCAACGGTCACACTGTTTGAATTACATCCGGCACCGGGTATGCTTATCAATAGGATTGCTGAACTATCAGGCAACCTCGCAATGGTAATGCGCGTCGAAACCGTTCGCATCCTGGCACCGGTGCCCGGTAAGGGCACAGTTGGCATCGAGGTGCCAAACGCTGCGCGAACGACTGTGTACATGCGCGACATGCTGGAGTCTGACGAATGGCGCAATCATCAGGGCGGGATTCCAGTCATACTGGGGCGCGATATGAAAGGCCACCCGGTCATAGGCGACCTCGCACAAATGCCTCATTTGTTGATTGCTGGCGCAACCGGATCCGGCAAGACTGTTTGCATCAATGCCATTCTGGCGTCGTTGCTGTACCGTTATACACCGGATGATTTGCGGCTATTACTGATTGATCCGAAGATGGTCGAGATGCAGCATTTTAATTCGTTGCCTCACCTAATTGTTCCAGTTGTTACTGAATCGAAAAAAGTGCCGCTCGCACTGGACTGGGTCATTCGTGAAATGGAAAAGCGATTTCGGGCCTTTGCCAATGCTGGCGTTCGCAATATCACTGCGTTTAACACGCACATCAAGAAGCCGGCGGCAACCGACAGAACAGGGCAAGACAATCTCCAGACTGAAGTCCCACACGACTACGACATTAGCATGCCGGATAAACTACCCTTTATCGTGGTCGTCGTGGACGAATTGGCCGATCTGATGGTAACGGTCGGCAAAGACGTCGAGATAGCAATTGCCCGACTCACAGCGCTTGGCCGTGCGGCAGGGATTCATCTCATTGTCGCCACGCAACGACCGAGCGTCAATGTAGTAACCGGCATCATCAAAGCCAACATCCCTGCGCGGATTGCATTTCAGGTCGCCTCCATTCAGGAATCACGAGTGATTATGGATAGTCCCGGCGCAGAAAAACTCCTCGGCAAAGGCGATATGTTTTTTGAGCCCGGCTCTAGCAAGATGATGCGCGCACAAGGCGTACTGGTAATCGATAGAGAGATTAACCGCGTTGTGGACTTCATCAGTGCGCAAGCCAAACCGCATTTTGAAGAGGAATTGATCCAGAAACTTTCAAGGAAGGCTACCGATGATGACGACATAGACGAGGAGCTGATCAAAACGTGCATTGAAGCTATCCGTCAAAGCAATCGCGCTAGTGTGTCCGTCTTGCAACGCCGGTTGCGCATCGGTTATATCATGGAGAGCGTACCTAAATTGCTCACATCAGAGAAGCTTAACGCCATTGCTGATGCTTGGAACGAAGTCGATTCTTATTTGGAAAACGTAACCCGTAGTGAACAACGAGACGCTATTGCCCGCTTACACCGCCTTACATTCAAAGCTCTGCCTAAAGATTAACCTTTTGTTACCTCAATCCAAATAAATCAAATGACTGACGGCTAAACAAAAAGAGCACTCGCTCTTCTTGTTTTACAACCTAACTCCTCGGTCTTCCCATCCTAGCCAGTAACTTCACTGCGTTGCTCATGTCTTTCTCCTGGGCAATCTGATGTCGGCGCGTAATCCCAACGCACTCCAGCGAGTTGATCGCTGACATCCGATCATTCACACCCGTGACCTGACCATCCGACACCCAGATCCTTGGCTTGGCTTGTTTCGACAACCATTGCAACGCAGGACCATCAACGACATTAGCACCACCAGCAGGCGCACCAATGTACTGTTTGTCCACCTGCCGACCATCTTGAGCTAGGATTCGCAGGATTCCGTCATGCGTGTTACCACTGTAGACTGCTACCACGCAACCAGGGGCCGCATTGAGAATCTTTTGGATCGCTTCGTTATCGAGTTGCATCGAACCACTGGCATCAATCAGTACTGAACCACCTTTGCCACGACGGGTATGCCTAAAGATCTTCCCGTCGATTAATAACCGATGCAACTGTCGTGGATAACTACCCTCATCAGTAGCCCGATTTCGTTTGCCAAGATACCCAGCCACCCGATGATTCCGTGGTGGATGATCAAACACCAGCTTGCCCCATGGGATTCGGCGAACAGAGCGTTTGGATGTGCCTGCTTCCCTGGCGATCTTCAACGCCGAGGCCAAGCCTGCGCCAGCACCTGTGCCTGGCATCCCTGGCAACTTGGGCATTGGTGCACTGCCTGCATCAAGTA
>Ga0118677_10009074_pt1 | contig 15678 bp, 14 predicted proteins | sample AliMusrvi5mmetaG_FD_86154 | JGI IMG/M metagenome (GOLD analysis project Ga0118677, IMG submission 86154) | reverse complement strand
ATCCTTATATTCATAAGGATATGAATAATAGAAATTCCTTATCTTATTCAATTCTTCATTTAGCATGGCATAGAATCGCATCATCCACGTATCATCTTTATTCCCCAAATATTCTTCGATGCATTTTTGCTTTTCTAAATCAACTGAACTCAACTCTCTGATTAAATTGTTAATATCCCAACGATTTATCTCGAGGCCATTCAGAAAATAATCAATCTCTTTTTGATGCTGTGGTTGTGGGTTCGCAACCCATAAAGGTGGTGCCTTTTTTGTGAAAAATGCAAGACCTTCATCCTCCAACACATCACTGATTGAAACCGGTCCACGATATAGGGTTTTGGCACTCGCATGTGATTTGCTTTTTGTTGGAGTAAGTTTTTCTTCCTGAAATTCTTTAAGCACAGCATCGCGAATTGGCGTATAAAATTCATGCAAACGGTCTTCCAAATTGGGCAAAACAGCCAAAAAGTCAACAGTTAATAGTTTTTGGTCGCGGATAATGAATAGCGATTCAATAATTAATTTACTCAGATCGTCCCGTAATATTTTGTTCGCATCATTCTCTTTTGACACACTATCACGTGCAAAAGTGGATGCAAAAGGAGCATTTATATGAAAACGGAGTTTGGAATTTTCATTAATTGCAGGAAAATATATGGACACCTGACCATCAATAGGTATAATTTTCCACTGTATAGCACCTTTGCTCTCGTTTTCCTCCAATCTATAGGCAATGGAAATATGACAATCCTTTTTCTTTTCCTCTCTCTCGTCCCAAACACTCACATCTTTTTCAAATCGAAGCCAGTTTGAGATTGTCACACTTCCATCCAGATGTGTGACACGAATTTCAATTTTTCTGTTCCCGTGATCAATTCGTTCCAGCGAACTTGTTGATCCATCAGGTAATTGGTATTCGATTTTATAAATATGAGTCAGGAATAAAAGAACATTGTCTCCTAAAGATATTAAACTATCTTTTATTTCCTGCACTGCTCTGGATGGTTGCTTTTTCTTGTGGTTAAAAGGAAAATTAAAAAACGTTTCATGGTTTCGTTCCCTTTTTTGTTCAACGCCTTCTGTTTCAGGCACAAATAGATCATGAATCTTAAAATGCCAATCTCCGGAATGAATTTCGGGGGTTTGAGTGTAAGAAAAAACAGACTTAAAACCAATTCCAAATTTACCTATGCTATTATCCTCCCCCAGTTTAGTGCTACTTCCTGCTAGGGTAATTGCATTAACATTTTCATAAGAGAAAGGTGTTCCATCGTGATTGAAATCAAGTTGGGTTAGCCCCAGTGAAAAACACGCCTTGGTTGCATTAACGTCCTCGGCATTCTGAAGTAGCTCGTAAATAAAATGAGCGTTATCCGGATAAAAATTGGAGAATAAATCTTCATTTATACCTAGACTATAAGCCCCTTTTAATCCAATCAGTCGTTCTTGTCTGAGTTCTTCAATTATTTCCCTCATAGCTCATTCTCCACCATCAATACCCCATATGCGACTGCCTCTGCTATGATGTCGGCTTTTTCCATTGCAATATTTAAATCCTGCATATGACGGGCATAATCGGCTTCCGCCGAATCAATTTGTGAACGGCGCATCTTTCGGATTTTTTCATTTTCATTCTGCTGTAACTGTTCTGTAAGTAGAGCAATCCGAGCGCGATGACTGGTGGATAGGCTTTCCTTTCGGTAACCTACCAGTTCCCGAGTCTGTTTTTGATGTCTATCTCTGGCTTCGGTCCAAAGTTTGTAATGCTGACCTTCCAAGTCATCCCAACTTAAGGATCCCCATGTATCAATCAACTCCCTGGGTGCTTCTTCAGCTTTTTTAAGTAAATTAATCAACTGCGCAGTGACAATTTCCGAAGAAGTCAGCGGGTGAAATACAAGATCTTCCCGAATGCCATGAGCCTGCCATTGATAAATTGCAAACTGATATCTTCCCGCAGGAATTTCTTTGTCCTTAACCTTCAATACCGTAACGATTCGTTTCTCATCGTGGATCGACCCGGCAGCCTGTTTGACCAGGGGATGGACTGGGGTGATGAAAATAGCTTTTGGGTTTTGTGAGGCGCATTCTGCATCAAAGGTAATACTGAGAAACTGATCGCTCCCTTTTAACCAGGTATCCCACTCTCGAAAAACAATGATATTCTGTCCGGAAAGTTTCTGAAAATCTCGCAAAACAAGGTTGCGTGCTTCCTGTGATAGCCTGAGTGTTTTTAATGGTTTTTCTCCAAGGATGAGTTCCTGTTCTTTCCCGCAGGTCTGCTGGAGATAAAGGTTTACCAGTCGTTGTATTGAAACGGCAGACAACCAGAAGCTGGACGCATCTTCAATCTCCTTCCGCATTTGCTCCTCGGGCAAACGGATACCAAAAAATTCCATTTGTTTCTCTTCGAGTGCTTCTTGTTCCTGCACCCAACGGATTTTATTGTCCGCCAACTGCTGTAATCTTTCTCCACGTTCTTCTTCGTTTAGTGAAAAATCCTCAGCAATATTTCGAATTTCATGGGCAATTTCGCCCAGCATTTCTTCGCTTCCACCCAGATCTTTATTAAACACACCTATTCGCATCAGGCAGCGGTCATAAATATCCGCATCTACTGTTCCGGGGGTAATCAAGTTGTAAATAACAACTGCTTCACTTTTTTGACCATTGCGATCGATACGACCAATCCGTTGTTCGATACGCATTGGATTCCAGGGGAGATCATAGTTGACGATGCAGTCGCAAAATTGGTAATCCAACCCTTCACAGCCCACTTCCGAAAACAGTAATATATCCAGAGCATCCTCATTTTCTGGCTGCAACTCGAATTGTTTTCGCAAAGAGAGTCGTTCTTCGTCGGGTGTATTACCATGAATTAATCCACACCGAAAGCCATCCGTCTGGAGGTGTTTGTAGAGATAATGGAGTGTATGCCGAAAACTGCTAAAGAGCATCAATTTGTTATTTGGCAGTTTCTGTTTTTCTCGAATAATACGCCTGAGAGCCTCAAGTTTGGGATCATCAGGATCTAGTTTGCGTGCTTTGTCCAGAATAGTTTTGACCTGGGATCCAATGGATGCGAACACATCCGAGTCTGGTATGACCACGAAATCGTCGTCCGCTTCCTCTAATTCTAATTCGTCAAGGTGACGACTGAGAATATCCTTTAGAAAAGGGACCAATCCATAGAGGCAGCTGGCTGCTTGACGCCTGATGGTGGTCAACATAAATTTGACATTGTTATTTCCATGAAGGGTTTTGAATATCTCGGCTTCCACGTCGAGGAGGTCGTCATGTAATTGTTTTTGAGCCGGGGTAAATTCCACGCTTACTGTTTCTGGTTTTCGAATAATTGGGTGGTCTCCGATATCCCGGCGACGTGTACGGTTAATCATTCCAGAAAAAGTGTGTTGTGCTTCAAGGTCGGTAATCAGCTGGATACGCTCTTCTAAGGAAATGTTACCTTTTAATATTTGGGAACGAATACGTTTAAATTCTGGGTTATTTTGTAGAATGGCATGTCCCCACGAGGTAGAAGTGGCTTGATCCAGTACTGCAGCCGTTTTTGTCGTCCATTCAGGATCCTGTAACCGGGCTATTGATACCGCCTGGTTGATGAATGGATTTGGCTCCGCCATATGATCAAAACTCTCCTGATCAATGATCAAATCTGGACGTAGGGTGTTCAATAGCACAAAAAGATCATGGCTTCCCAATTGAATGGGGGTGGCGGTTAAAAAGATGACCGCTTCAGCATTATCACAGAAAAATCGCACCGCTTTATAACTAGCCGTCTCTTGATTCCTGATGTGGTGCGCTTCGTCTACAATAACCAGATCAAAGCGGGGTGGTGGGTCTAAATTTAATAGCCCAATTTTACGCTTGCCTGTATCTTTCGGTCCCGAGCCAAAAAGCAGGGCTTCATCGAACAACGAATAGGGAACAATTACCTTTTGATGCTCTTGCGGCCAGCTACCATCAAGGTCCATCTCGTTAATACAATAACGCAAATCGGCACTATTGAGGTGATCAAAACGCTCTTCAAAGCGTTTCATTTCATTTTTCCATTTTTGTTCTGTAACCAAAGGCCGCGGACAAATAATGAGAACGGACCGAATATCACGCCTGGCTTGCAGTTCCCGTAAAATTAACCCAGCTTCGATCGTTTTACCCACACCCACCCCGTCCGCGATCAATAATCTGGGGCGGTCCGAACGAATAAATTTTAATACCGGTCTGAATTGATATGGAATGAAATCAACCCGGGCGGAGTTGAGTGAGTAAAGCGTGGATAATGCCGGATGTTGAATCTGCAAAGCGGTGAGATGAGCATGAAATTGCTCGCCAGATACAAATTGTGTATCGTCATCATGTTGATCCAAAGCCTGCAATTGCGAAGCATAGAATATATGCTTTTTATTGTCCACAAACACATTAAACCGATTTTCGGGTTGTCCAGGTAGAACTGAAATAACAGCTCCCTTTATGGCTGGATTTGACTTAAGAAAAACCAGGTCTCCTGGTTCAAATTCGATAGCGGGTTCATTGTTTCTAAGTGGTTGTTCTTCATTATCACGATTACTACTTTGGGGTGTTGATTCTCTTCCGGTAAAAAAGGAAGCTTTTATGGACCCCAATTCTTTAATCAAACCTTCGTCGGCATTAATTATCTGGGTAAAACGCTGAAGTGTATCAAGATCCCGATATATGTCATCAAATTGAAATCCTTCTGGAGAAGCATGCGCCCACCGGTTACGTACCGTGAGCATTTCTTTTACGTAATGCCGGGCTTCTGGAGGAAGATCGAGTTTATTGGAAATATGATACCAATTTTGATCAAAGACTCGTAGTAATGCAGCCAAGTCAAGCGATGCCAATGAATCTATTTTCCGTTGCTTGATTTGATATTGTTGTTGGGATGATAAATTGTTTATAACAGCATTCTGCCACCAATTTTCAAAAAGGGGCGGCAACTCTTTTTCTAGAAACGCTGATAGGCTAACTGATGCTTTTTGTAGTAGAAGATTGAAGTTGATATCCATATTTTCTTCATGTGTGAACGAGTTAATGTTGGTGAAATAGTTGAATTGTATATTGCAGACAGTTTATTAAATGAAAAACAGTTCACCAATTCTATCGAGTTGATTTTCACCCCCTCAACATGGATTGATTATATAAACCCTACGTTTAAAAATCAAGTTTTATACAAATAGTTCCCCTTATATTGCATTTCGATATTTGATGGTAACAGTTTATAGTCATTGCCGGAAGGGCGGGGAAGTAAAAGTAGTATTTTGCGGTTTTTTTAGGAGGTATACATTCGAAGGATATGTCTTGAATTTCGCAATTTGTCACCAAATGATTTGAAGCGATAAATTACGAAAATCACAGGAACATTTTTGATTCATTGTAGATTATTCTAAAAATATTTTAACTGGCACTTGAAAAAGTAATACAATTGTATTACAATTTGATTTACCTAAAAGGAGTTTGTAAATATGCCCAAGAAGAATTCACCCACCAAACCAGTACATTCCTTTCGTCTAAGCCTCGGAAGCTTGAGTCAGATCAAAGACTTGTCCGAGGCAATGGGTCGCAGTGAAGGTGACGTTGTAGAAGTCGCTATTGATCGCATGTATCGGGAAGAAATCAGGTTTGGAAATTTGATGGTCAGTGAAGGTAAAAAACCTGAAGAAGACTACTATGTGGAAAAGGAGGAAGAGTAAAGATGGTCGCTGGATTTATTAACCTGGTTGGGAAAGTAATTTGGAATATTTCAATTATCCTGGTTTGCGCCAGCTTGATTTTTATCGGTTACAAAGCCAACCAACCGATGGCAGCGGCCGGCGCACCCAAAGGAATGACTTATGCCGAATTTATCCAGGATCGCCTGGATGCTGCCAAAACAGTAAAACCATCACAATGTGGATGGGGAATGATGCTTTCTTTATCTGTTCTTGGGCCAATCTATAGTGTGGTTTATACCGAAGTGGCAATTCATCCTGGCGGCTTTCTGCGTAAAGTCACTGCTCCAGATCCTGATATTCCGACTGGTGTGGCTGGAGCAAAATGGTATGAGGTGCCGGGTATTTGGTGGGGCGTGGTGGAACGGTTATCCTGGACAATGTTGGGAAAACATTATCCGTATGGGTGTGCTTTTAAACCAGTGACCTAATTTTGAAAAGAAATGAATCGACATTTTCTTTTCCGGTCAGATTTGGTATTTACTCCCACTCTGAGAATTAAATTTCATCTGATCCATCATCATTATCGCCGAAGAGTAAAGATACAGGTGTCTGAAAGTTTTTGTGAAGATCAATCAGGCGTTGATCCAATAAACCGTTTTGAGATCGGAGGCAAATTATGTCAATCATTTGACCAAATAATTTGCTGATTGACTCCTCATTTTCAAGGATCCATTCTGGGCCCCACCAAACCCCTCGGTGTTTAGGATTCGAAAAATAACGTGCATCACCTACGCCCAATGGTTTCAACTTTCGATTAACCTGAATAGTGTATACAAACTCTTCCATAAGGTGTGCAATCCGTTCGGTGATAAAATCCCGTGTTGCAATATCAAGAAAATCGACACTGAGGAATTTGTCGAAAAGAGCTTCCCTGGATGGTTTATCGTCACGAATCTCCCGGTGGCTGAGTAAAACTTTTGCTATAAACCATCCGGTAAAATTTTTCTCTGGATCAAAATCATTTCTAACATTATCCTCTATTAACTTGCCACCCTTCGGAAAAAATGAATAGAGGGATCTCGGCCAAATAAATTCTTTACCATATTTTTCTTGGGTATCCAATAAAGAAGGGCCGGCTAAAATATCCAGCATGTGAGCTAACTCATGGGCGATGCTTTTTTTGATCCCAGAATCGCCTAGATACAATTTGTGCAACGGCCAATAATACCCACCGCGATGCCCTCGAAAATTACTTGTAAAAAATCCATGTTTGTTTTTGTTGTCATAAACAATACCTAGAGAAGATAACTCAACGACTTCTCTGAGCCTGGGAACGATGGAATCAACGGCATCTATGGATGCTAATATTTGCAGTTCAATCGTAGGATTGATGCCGGTCGAATAAGAGCCTATTCGCCAATCAACTGTCTCAAAAAATTCAATAGACATGATATTTTCCTTTCAAAGATCCTTGAAATTGGAATGAATCAACTCTTTATGTGGCTTCTCCGAGGTTTGATAGCTTTTTCTGCGTTGTAGTATTCTGCGTATATGTTCAGATTGTTGTACTGAAATTCATTCTTTGACAATACTTATTTTCCCGATGGGTGCTCTATTAACCAATAGCGGCTTATTTTTTTATCTTCTTCAGAAACGAAAGGTGATTCTACTCGTGCTTCATGCATTAGTTTTAATAAGTCTGTATCGCTCATTTCATCAGGCTCTAAATCCAGGTAAAGTCGCAAATCATTGACATCCAATGAATTGAATATTGTTTGACGATAAGCTAACCTTTCCATGTATTCTTGCCGGTTCTCTTGTTGTTTTACCCAGGAATTCCCCACATCTGCACATTCGCCTAAAATAATAGAGTAGCCTGTTTCTGTTTCCTTATATCCGTATCGTGCCCGGATCAGTGTTTTGGATTTGTATTGTTGTAAAATCTTGCTTTGATCCCATAATAATTGAGCCTCACTGGAAGCTAACCCTTCTTGATAAAAATTTGTCAGGGTGACGAAACGACACCATTTTGTGTTTTCACCAATGGGTTGTTCTATTTTAAAAAGATCTGGATCCAATTTCACCAAAGCAGTTAATTTAATCGGGGATAAAAACTTTTCCGAGTATTTGTGGGTTTCCCCAAATTCATTTTCAAATGATTCGAAACTAATCGGGCTGGTTTCAATATCGATAAATACTTGGTAGGCTATGACTTTTGGCTCAAGGTCTGATGGGGTAACCCGATATGGACTCTGTTCCAACTTGTTTTTTAAATGATTGATCCTTTCCTTAATATCCATTTTGGGGCGGGTGCAGGCCTCATTAACCGGCAAATGCTCTAACACTAATAATTCATTTTCCACCCAATTAACGGCATCTTCTAATTTCTCATATTTATGCGTTGATTTCCAATGTTTCCCTTGATGTTCAATACTTGCGCTCCAATAAATCCAATCTGTTGTCATTGATCGTGCTAATATGTACCAGGCATAGCCGCCTGAATGTATACCAGGCATGATCGCCCGTATGTGTACCAGGCATAGCCGCCTGAATGTATACCAGACATGATCGCCTGAATATGTACCAGGCGTAGCCGCCCGTATGTGTACCACCATCGGAGTGTGGCAAAATACTTCCAGGAAAGAAACTGGAGGTAACCACAATGAAGAGGAAACATATGAATCACATACAGGACATTATCCAGCGATTACAGCTGGGCGAGAGCGAACGGCGAATAGCACTGGACATGAATATTTCAAGGGCGACGGTACACAAATACCACGGAATAGCGAAAGAAAAAGGCTATCTGGAAAAGGTGGAAACAAAGCCCAGCGACGGGGAGTTGAAGCAGGCGTTGGGACCTGGGGTACAAGCACCGAAACAGGTATCGACCGTAGAACCCTATCGGGAAGCCATTAAGGAATGGATGAAACAAGGGGTGGAAATAACTGCCATCTGGCTGCGGCTGCAAGAGAATTTCAAGTACGCAGGAGGTTACTCGTCCGTTCGGCGCTTTGTCCACCGGCTGGAACCGGTAGAACCAGAAGTGTTCATTCGGGTACAGAGCGAACCTGGAGAGGACATGCAAGTTGATTTTGGGACAGTGGGACAACTTTTTGATCCGGTTACCAAGCGAATGCGAACAGCTTATGTATTTGTAGCGACACTGTGTTACAGTCGCCACCAATATGCTGAACTGGTATTTGATCAAAAGGTGGCGACCTGGCTTGCTTTGCACAAACGAGCCTTTGCATTTTTTGGCGGCGTACCAAAGCGGATTATCCCCGATAATTTGAAATCGGCAGTTGTGAAAGCTCTGGTGCATGACCCCATTTTAGGAGAAGCTTACCGACGGATGGCGCTGCATTACGGTTTTCTAATCAGCCCGACCATCCCGCATACACCCAGACATAAAGGGAAAGTGGAATCCGGGGTGCATTATGTGAAACGCAACTTTTTTGCAGGCCAGGAATTCTTGGATATCAACATGGGCAATGTACATTTGCGGAACTGGATCATGAATACAGCTGGGGTTCGCAAACATGGCACCACCAGTGAAGCGCCATTGCATTTGTTCAACACAATTGAGAAAGATAGCCTGCAACCAATAACCACAGAGTCCTTCCGACTGCTGGAAATTCGTCCGGTGAAGGTCCACCCGGATTGCCATGTGGTAATCACCGGGAGTTATTATTCCGTGCCTTTTAAGTATGTTGGCGAGGAATTGGCTGCGCATGTGAGTGAAAACTTCATCGAAATCTATAATAAAAGACAAGATTTGGTCACCACACACCCACGTAGTACCCGACCTGGGCAGTGGCATACCCGGTTGGAAGATTATCCAGCCGCCAAAGCCGCCTACTTGATCCACACACCGGATTACTGCAAGAAGCAGGGTGCAAAGATTGGACCGTCTACGCAAAGCGTGGTGGAACAATTATTGGCCGATCGCCCGCTTGACCGCCTGCGCTCAGTACAAGCTATCCTGAAGCTGGAAGAAAGCGTGGGGCCCAAACGCCTGGAAGATGCCTGCACACGAGCCGCCTATTTTGGGGATGTACGTTATCGCCAGATTAAACTCATCCTGAATGCGGCCCTGGATCGTGAACCCTTACCTGAAGTCCAGCCAGCACAACCTGCACTCAACCATGCATTTGCCCGCAGTGGGGAAGAATTCTTTGGGAGGCGTTCATGATGTCTCACCCGCTTTCCCCCAAGTTGCGCCAACTCAGACTCTCTGGCATGCTGGAGACCCTGGATGTGCGTGTTTCCCAGGCCGTGGATCAACAGCTGGCCCCGCTGGAGTTCCTGGCCTTGCTGCTCGATGATGAATTGGAACGGCGCAACCAACGACACCATGTATTAACACTCTCTCTATCTGGATGCGATAGCAATAAAACCCTGGCTCATTTCGACTTCTCGGCTGCGCCTGGAATAAACCGCACTTTGATCCAGGACCTGGCTTCCTGCGTATTTATCCAACGCCACGAGAATTTATTGATGTGCGGGCCCAGCGGAGTCGGAAAAAGCCATTTAGCCAATGCTATTGCGATTGAGGCCCTGAAACGCGATTTCAAGGTCGTGGCCAAACCCACCCACCGCTTATTATTTGATTTGCAAATCGCTCGTTCCAATGGTTCCTACCCTCGCCATCTCGCTCGAATACTGGCTTGTGATCTGCTGCTCCTGGATGATTTTGGGCTGCAATCCATTTCTCCCCAGGCCGCCCAGGACCTCTATGAGATCATAACTGAACGTTATGAACATGGCTCATTGATCATTACCAGTAACCGCACGTTCGAGGAATGGGGAGAAGTCTTTTCCAATGATCTGCTTGCCAGCGCAGCTTTGGATCGCCTAACCCATCATGCCCACACCCTTATTATCCGCGGCGACAGCTTCCGGCAACGCAGCCGCAGAAAGGAAATTGCCCCGAATATTTCAAGTTCTGAGACCCCTATTAAACCAGAATCTTAACCCCATCCACACTCCTTTTGGTGGTACACATCAAGGCGGCTATCACTGGTACACATAGGGCGGCTATTGACAATCTGTGGTTGGATATATAACACCTCGATCTCCCTTATAAATGCATAGCCATTTGTGAGGTTTGCTTAATGGTGTCCATGAAAATTTTCTGGATGGAAAATCTATTTTCTTTTCTTCATTAACGCGACCACTGTCAAAAAGGAGCTTATAAATACCTTGAAGCTTTTCTATCATAAATTGATTATCTTTTTTTGCGCGTACCAACAAATCTGTTTTGTTTTTCTTCAAGGCTTCTATTAACACAATGCCGGCTTCTGATGGCAAATGTAAAAGTTCAATATCTCTCCATTCATTCTTTTCAAAAGGAATATCGGGCTTTTCACCCGCTATATTTGTTTTGGTTTTCTTCCTTCGCCTTGTTGAAATTTCGAAATATTGGACTCTTTCATTAATTGAAACACCAGATTCCTTCCAGCCATCGGTAGTTCTTAATTTTTCTAATAGATTCAATGCTTCTGAAGCTGAAAGGGTGGCTACTTTTTGAGTGGAGTTATCCCAAATGATGACGCTTGTATAGTTGTATTCTTTTGGATCTTTTATGGCTTTACGAACCCATTCCGGATATCCTTCATGATACCCATCCTGGAAACGAACCCCGGTCGGAAAATGTATTCTCCAAGTTTTTTCTGTTGGATTTGTGTTCTCCATTTTGCACCTCCACATACAAATGTTTGATTATCTCTTTAAATGATCATTGGTTTATTTTAGCCATTGTCTTCATCACGATTTTTTGTCGGGATTATGGCGGGATTTGTCGGGATCATGACGGGATTCTTCGGAATAGTTCGGGATAGTTCGGGATTAAAAAAGAATTTTAACAATTATTAGCGTTATATTTTCATAACCGGTAGGGGTATTATTATTCCAATGAAACCCCCATTCATTTTGCCAAATAATGCCGTTATTTGCCGATAAAGGCCGATAACCGAAGTCACTCTTTATGAGTGGAAGACCAACCAAATAAGGCACGCCATTTTTGAGATGGATTAAATTTAAATACCCAGCTTTCTGGCTCGGGACGGACAAAAAAATTACCAAAGTTTTTTGATCGTAACACTCTCGCCTTGCTGGAGGGAGTGATAAATCGCATCCAGGAAGGCATCTATTATGGCTGTTACGATTTCGGCGTTTTGACCTGTTTGTTGAGAGACTCGTGTGATCAATTTATCTTTGTTTATGCGTTCATTCATTGAACTTCACCTCGAAACCAGGTTGGAATGCCCCATCTCTTCCTCCTAATTCCACCGAGCCAGTTATTAAGCTGTGATGGAAATAATTCAGTGGTGCCATTTCCTGACGCTGGTTGGTAAAAATGGAATGTTGTTTAGAGGGATAAAAATAGTTCATTTTAGGTTAGTTTCTGGTGCAAAAGACGCACCGCAGTACATTAACAATTGACAAACGAAATGCCTCTTTGGTAAAAATTAGGTGACCAAACCAAAAGAATACCGCAGAGGCACCCCCAATGTTACGTGATAATTATTCGAGTGACAAGATATTTGATGAGATCGTTTTGCTTATGCCCAAGATGGGGCCTGGTTTAGCCAGGATAGATCAGTATTTGAACGATGAAACCCTTTTTGATTTAGTTCGAAGCGATCTATCGAAACGGCGAAAGAAAACCTTGGAGACGGGGCGAAACTCGACACCGGTCGAAGTGATCCTGAGAATGTTGGTGATCAAGCGGCTCTACCAGTACAGTTACGAAGAAACGGAGCGTTGTGTTGGAGACAGCCTGATCTTGCGGCAATTTTGCCGGGTGTATTTGAACCCGGTGCCAGACGATACCACATTGATCAAATGGGCCAACTTGATCCAAGACAAGACATTGCAGCAGTTCAATGAACGGGTGACCCAGATCGCCGTGGCACATAAGGTAACACAGGGCAAGAAGATGCGTACGGATGGAACCGTGGTCGAAAGCAACATTCACCATCCCTGTGATAACCGCCAACTGGCAGATAGTGTCCGCGTTTTGGAAAGGACGATCCATCGAGCCAGGAAAATTCAGCAAAGCGTGACTGAAACCCCGGAAAAGATCACTCAAACAGCTCGAAATGTGGCTCGTAAAATTGGTGAAATCCTGAAGAAGCGCACCGATGAAGCCAAAGAAGCTGGCAAAAAGCTGTATCAGGAATTGGTGGCGATGACCCAAACCACCGTTGATCAAGCTCATCAGACTTTGGATCTATTGGGCACACAAAGTGGAGAGAAAATTCAAGGCCTGAAGAAGACCCTGGAAACATTTATTCCTTTGGCAGAACAGGTGATTGACCAGACGCAGCGGCGTGTTTTTAACAAAGAGACTGTCCCTGCCCAGGAGAAAATTGTGAGCATCTTTGAACCTCACAGCGATATTATTGTGCGGGGAAAGGAAACCCATCCCGTGGAGTATGGCCATAAAATCTGGCTCAACGAAGTGGATGGGGGCATAGTCAGCCATTACCGTATTTTGGATGGCAACCCCAGTGACGAACTTCAGTGGGAACCCAGTTTACAGGCTCATCAAAAGACGTTCCTTAGACCGCCTGAACAGGCCAGTGCTGATCGCGGATTGTCTTCTGCTCCTAACGAGAAAACCGCTCAAGATATGGGCATTGAACATATTATCCTGCCCAAAAGAGGGTATAAGTCAAAACAACGCAGTGAATTTGAACATCAGGACTGGTTTATTGAAGGCCGAAAATGGCATGCTGGAGTTGAAGGTCGTATCAGTGTCCTCAAGAGAGCTCACGGGTTAGGTCGCTGTCTAAATCACGGTATCTCTGGTTTTCAGTCTTGGGTTGGCTGGGGTGTCATTGCAGGTAATCTGGCCGTGATGGGAAGAGTGTAATGGATTGGAGGTATTCGTTTGTTAAAGAACAGGTATGAAATTTTGTAATAGATTTATTGGTGCAAAACTCCTGATTAGGCCTGATTTTGACAGCTTTGCGAGAGTTTCGCACCAGAAACTAAACTAATGGCGTAAAGGAAACGATCATGGCTTTAATCAACAGTGCTCATTTAATCGTTATTACATGCACCCTTGGGGGCGGCGTTGTCTTTTCCTTGTCGGAGTGCGCCTGCTGATCGTCAACTTGCCTGAATAAGTAAACGGCCGCGGTGTGCTTCACTCCCGCGGCTGTTTTTTTATCCAATTTTCCGTCCACAAGCCAGCTGCGGCCCCCACTGCGGCTGGCTTGTTTGTTTTTTTTGAATTGAATCTGATATAAAGAGGTTGCTATGTCGATACTTACCGCTGATAACCTGGGGCTCTCTTTTGGAGCTTTCGATGTCTTTCACGGCATCACCCTGACTGTTGCCAATGACAGCAAAATCGGGCTGATTGGCCCAAACGGCATTGGCAAAACATCGCTGATGCTCATTCTGGCCGGAATCCAGGCTCCCACTTCTGGCAAAATGCACATTGCCCGCGGCCGGCGGCTGGGTTACCTGCGCCAGGAAGCTGTGGAGGCGTTCGCCGACCGTCAAAATACCATATACAGGCTGGCCTGCTTCATGCTGAACGATACCATTTACTGGCAATTAGGTGGTCCGGATAAAGACGGTGTTGACCAGACTTCGGAAATTTCGTTCCTGATCCTGGATGCAGCCGACAAAGCCAACTGTGCAATCAACCTCACCATTCGTGTTCACGATGGAATGAATCAGGAACTGTTCGGTAAATAGCTGTATTATCTTATCAAAAATAAAAATGCCTGGCCCCGTTATTCGGGTGACAAAGCGTTGGTCGAAGGTTTCATGAAAAACGGATTCGATGCCCGGCTGGCTCGTCAGCGGATTGCTGTGGGCTGCAATTGGATGTCGCTTCCGGGGCTGGAATACACGATGAACGATCTCGTAAAAGTGAATATGGCCAAGGTGTTTGAAGTGGCTTTCCAGGAAATGATGCAGGATAAGTCGACGAATCCATCAACCGAACATTTGTGGAATATTTTCACACCTCATCTGGCAAAAGCAGTACGAACAGCAGCAGATGGAATCCGGCACCAACTGAAATACCAAAAATACAACGAACCTGAGTTGATCCTGAATTTGCTTAGTCATGGCCCGTTGGAAAGGGGTCTTGATGGAAGTGATGGCGGCGCCGAATATTACAACCTCGCTATCGACGGTGCCGGGCTAGCCATTGTGGCTGATTCGTTTGCGGCACTTCAGCAGAGAGTTGAACAGGAGAAAAAGACAAGCTGGGAAGCGGTCAATTATCATTTAAACAGCAATTTTGATGGACTGGAAGGTGAAAAAATCAGGCTTTTACTCAAAAATAGTCCTCGATATGGTCAGGGAAATTCTTTGGGTGATGATTGGGCCAAGAAAATCGGTGAAAAATTCACACAACTGGTTCGTGCCGAATCGAACACTCAGCTAAAACATATTTTTATCCCCGGATTTTTCAGTTGGGCCAACACCATTGGTTTTGGGCAACATGTGGGAGCAACCCCCAATGGACGAAAAAGCCATACGCCTATTTCGCATGGAGCCAATCCTTGTCCTGGATTCTCCAAAGACGGGGCTTCTTTGGCTTTGGCCTGTGCCGTTGCTCAAATTCAACCCGGATTTGGAAACACCGCCCCCATGCAATGGGAACTAGATCCAACATTTGCAACACAAGATCATGCACGGCTGATTGGTTCCATCATCAAAACCCATTTTGAACTGGGCTGAACCCTGATCAACGTGAACATCATGGATAAAAAACAAATTCTGGATGCCCATTTTGATCCGGCAAAATATCCGGAATTAGTCGTTCGGGTAACTGGTTTTACTGCTTATTTTTCAATGCTTACGTCCGAATTCCGTCAACTGGTTGTTGACCGGATGTTGGAAAGCTAAACTAGCTACTGGCGGCCAGCTGCTAGTAGCTAGAGTTGCCAGTAGCTAAATTCAAAATCAATAATTTAAAACTACCAATGAATCAATCAAATCGACAAAATAGTAA
>Ga0118677_10009072_pt1 | contig 15679 bp, 10 predicted proteins | sample AliMusrvi5mmetaG_FD_86154 | JGI IMG/M metagenome (GOLD analysis project Ga0118677, IMG submission 86154) | reverse complement strand
ATACTATGCCGGTGGTGGCGGTGGCGGTGTGGTAGTCGGATACGGCACGGCTGGTGCTGGTGGTTTTGACGGCGCTAATTACTTGGCGGGTGGCGCGGGTGGTTCCGGTATTGTGATTGTGCGGTATGCCTATGTGCCGATGGCGGGCACGATTTTCTGTATCCGCTAATGATGGATAGGTTTTGATGGCTAAACTAAGTATATTGACAGTGATCACGTGTCTGCTTCTGTGGCGGTGCGGTGGGGCGCAGGCGAAGGCGATAAAGATTGTCGCTGATGGGGACAGCGTGACAGCATACCCGAATAACTATACGGGCTACTATGCATCCGATCTTGCCGGGATCCAGAAGTGCGGTCCGGTGACCGTGGTAAACGTGGCTCAGTCCGGCCAATCTCAGGCGTCAATGATGGCAAGGCAGGCCACCTATGTGTTACCGGAAAAGCCGGATATTGTGACCCTTTGCACCTATCTCAATGACATCGGTACTCCTAGACTGACCCTGATCAGTAATATCGTCCAATACGTTAATACCCTGCTGGCTATCACCAATAACGTCACCTGGTTGCCGCCTCAATTGATTTTAATGACGGACAATTTTGCCGGACAGGCCTACGGCACGGGGTGGGCGCGTCCCTCGCAAGCCCAGTATGATACCGCCCAGATAGTATTGGAGGCATACCAGTTGTATGCGGGCAATCCCAATGTGCAGATCGTGGATAATTTCGCATCGTTTTACGCCCTTGGGGTGGATACGCCTGCGTTATACGCCAAATTGCTGGTTGATCAGGTTCATCCGAATGTCGATGGGTATGTGATGTACCACGATAATATCCGTGCGGCCTTGATTCATGCGGCGCAGCGGGTGGTGGACAGCGCGACCAACCATCCTCCCACCGTGTTGGCCCCGGCGGATGTCGTTCTCTATCCCATTGCCGCCTCACCCGCCGCGTGCGGGGTCAGCAGGGTAACGGCCTTTGATAAGGACGGCGACACGCTGAGTTACATTTGGAGCCAGGTCAGCGGGCCCGGTATTGTGATGTTCGGCACAACGAATGCCGCAGAAAGCACGGTCAGTTTCAGTGTGACGGGGGCTTACGTCCTGCGTGTGACGATCATGGATGGGCAAGGGGGGACGAATACCAGTGAGGTGGGTGGCACGTTCAGTGCGGCACATAAAACCCCCATTCCTTTTCAGGAAACCTTTGAGGGACTGACGCCTGGCGCCGATATTCTTGTGACGGGTAACCTGAACAGTTGGTATGGCAGCCTGAGCACCGTCGCCAGCGTTACTCAACTTGAATACAGCCTCTCCCGTCTCCTGTATCCGGTCGAGAGCGCGACGCATTCGAATGTTCTGAGGCTGAATGGAACCCATCGGTTGATTCAGTTCGAGACGAACGGGATCCCCGCGTCAGCCACTAATGAGACGGTCGACGTCATGGTGCTCTCGGAAGGATGCGGTGGACCGCCGGAACTTAGTTTTTACGCTGGCACCCAGGTTGCGTTTTACACTGATACCAATGGGTTGCTGAATGTGTGGCATGGACTTGATGCCACGGGAAACAATAATGTCTGGACGACGTTCTCGAATGCGCCGGTCGACACGACAGTCTGGTCGCGTGTGACGGTGGCGTTCGATTATACCGGGGATGCGGCGCATGGCGGGCCGGGCGATGCCTTTTTCAAGGTATACCTTAACGGGATAGGTCTTACGCCGCCCGGTGCGATAGGGTATGGCGTCGGGGCAGGCTCCGGCTACCAGCAGAACGGCGGCACGTTTCTGCGCACGGCCAATCCCCAAGTTAAACAGGTTCAGACATTTGAGTTCAAGGGGAATGGTTTAGTGGACGACATTGTTGTCACCCCGGCGACGGTCAAGATGTTTTTCCGGAAGTTCCTGAGCGGCACCATTTTATCATTCCGGTGAAGATTATTAATGGAAGTGCCCGCGCCCCGCATGATAGTTTTCCCCTGCAAATTTATTTCGAGAGACTGAAAAGGAAGAAGCAGATGATGGACTGGCAAAAATTGACATTGCGGCAGAAAATCGGGCAGACGATGTTGATGCTGCCGGATCGCGCCTTGGAACTCAAATTGGGCGAGGGCTCCCTGGCCTCCCTCTTCGAGCGCTATCCCGTCACCGGTTTTTTCATGGGCTGGAAACTGTATGATGGCGTGGCCGATGGCAACAAGGTGGCCCACATCCGGGCGGAGGTGGAGACCTACCAGAAGGCCAGCGGGCTCCCCCTGTTGTTTCAGGAGGATTACGAGTCCGGTGTCAATCTGCCCGGGATGACCCCCTTTCCGCGGGAGATGTCGCTGGGGGCGGCCAACTCACCCGAGCTGGCCTATGCCTATGGACAGAGCCTGGCCATGGAGGCACGCTCGGTGGGCGTGCGCTGGGTACTGCACCCGGTGGCCGACCTCAATCTCAATCCGCTCAATCCGGCCACCAATGTCCGCAGTATTTCCGATGATCCCGATAAAGCCATCCGGTTGCTATCCTGTCAGATTGCCGGGTTGCAGGAGAACGGGGTGGCGGCGACGATCAAGCATTTCCCTGGTGATGGAGTGGATTGCCGTGATCAGCACCTTACCACGACCTGCAATTCGCTGACCCTGGAACAGTGGCATCGCCGGCATGGACGGGTTTTTCAGGAGTTGATCCGCGGGGGTGTTGCGGCCATCATGCCCGGGCATATCACTTTGCCCGCTTACCAGAAAGAACGGCTGAACGGCTTTCCCCCGCCCGCGACTTTATCGAAGGAATTGTTAACCGGTCTCCTCAAGGGCGAAATGGGGTTCAAAGGGGTCATTGTTTCCGATGCCATGACGATGGGCGGATTCCGGGGCTGGTATGCCAACCGGATGGAAGGTGAGATCCAAAGTTTTCTGGCAGGGGTGGATGTGATGCTCTGGCCTTCCTATGAATATCTGGATGAAGTTGAACAGCGCATCCGGCAAGGCCGCATCCCGATGGAGCGACTGGATGACGCCGTGAGCCGGGTGTGGGCTATGAAGCAACGCCTCGGTTTGGTGCAGGAGAGGGGCTCGCTGGTTCGCCCTCTGTCGGCAACCGAAAAAGACACCGGGCGGAACACGGCGCGGGCCATTGCGGAGAAAAGTTTGACCCTGGTGCGGGATCGGAAGCAGGCCTTGCCCATCCGGGCAGGGCGGGATCGGAAAATTCTGCTGGTGGGGGTGGTCCCGGAAAGCCGGAAGGGGGGAGATGGCGGATTCCCGTGCTTGGAGCGAGTCCGGCAAGGCTTGGTGCAGCGCGGTTTTGAAGTGACCCTGCAACGCAACCTTCTGTATGAGACGCAGGGTTGGGAATCTGATGCTGATCAGGTTTACGACCGGATTGTGGCGCTGGTTATCAAGACGCCCCATAATCCTTTCGGGCCGATGCAGCTGTGGGATGATGAAGCCCAAACGGTCTGGGGACTCAATGCCATGAACAAGGAAAAAATCGTTGCGGTGTCACTGGGTAGTCCCTACCTGCACACTGAATATTTTGAGCGCGTAGACACCTGTATCAATGCCTATTCTGATGATGTGTCCACTTTGGACGCCCTGGTGCAAGCGTTGACGGGAGAGATCCCGTTTGCCGGTCAATCTCCTGTTTCGTTGGATCGGGTCGGTTTCACCCCGACCCTGTAAGATGACGGGTCTGGAATGCTTGAAGGTGCCGGCAAGGGGTGCTATTTTCAACAAATTGGGAACAGTGATGCGATGAGCGGGCATATTCCATTTTCCGAACGGAACACACCGTGGCGCGGGGGCTTGGACCTTGTGACGGGGTGTTACCCTGCTTTTCTCTTCGGGGGCTCGCTGGGCCGCTGGCTGCCGGTGTTCCATTTTCATGAAGCGACCGTTGAAGGGCTGGAACCGTATTTGTTGTATCTGGTTGAAAACGGGTATCGTACGGTGACGTCTGAGGCGATCGCGGCGTATGTCCGCAAGGGAATCCATCCGGGTCCGAAATCCGTGGCGCTGTGTTTTGATGATGCCTGGGCGAGTTTGTGGACGGTGGCCGCTCCGTTATTGAAAAAGCATGGACTGCAAGCCATCACGTATGTCAGTCCCGCCAGAATCCCTGAACAGGATTTCTTGCGACCCACGCTGGAAAGTCCTGAAGGGGCGCCGGTTAATGTGGACGCTTCGGATGTGCCGTTTGCGTCGTGGCGTGAACTTCGGGCATTGCATCAGGGCGGCATTGTGGATATCCAGGCTCACACCCTGGGTCATACCATGGTTTATTCCGACGCCGTCATCGGCGGCTTTGTCACGCCGGGTTTCTTGCGCCATCCGCACCTTTACCCGCTGGTGGATACAGGGATGGGGGAGCGATACCTTACTCCCTCAGATTTTGGCGCTCCGCTTTACACCCAGCGTTCCCGGTATTCCGATGCGCTCCGTTATGATAATCCGGCGGCCTTTGCGGCCTGTGTCCGGAAAGTGCAAGAGCAGGGTGGGGCTGATTTTTTCAAGCGGTCTGACTGGGAAACCGGGTTGCGCAGATTGGCGGCATCGTTTGAGGGTCGGCAGGAAACGCCGCAACAGCGTGATGCGGCGATTTTTCAGGATCTCGCGTTGGCGCGCCAGCAATTGAATGCCCAACTCCATACGGACACCATTTGCCACATGTGTTTCCCCTGGGCGATTGCGAGCAAACCCGGCGAGATTGCCGCAGAAAAGGCCGGCTATTTGACGGCCTTCGGGGATCGCTTGTTCGGTCGGCGCGCCGTGCGGGCCGGCGATCCGCCCTATCGGCTGATGCGCCTGAAGCACCAGCATATCTATTGCCTGCCCGGCAAAGGCAGGCGAACCCTCTTTTCGGGATAATGAAAAACTGGGGGCAATCTGGATTAATCAGTTGTAAAACGGGGACACCCCTGACCATAAGAAATTGATTTTCAGGACAAACCCACATAATATGAACCTATGAGTCCGACAGTATTCAGATGGAAGGGATATCGGTTCTTCTTTTTTTCACGGGAGGAAAGCAGACCCCATGTTCATGTCGGTTGTTCGGACGGGGAGGCTAAGTTCTGGCTTGAACCCACGGTTGAACTGGTGCGAACCCATGGTCTCCAACCGGCTCAGGTGGCAGAATCACGCATGATGGTGGAGGAAAAACGCAATGAACTGCTCGACGCTTGGCACAAACACTTCTCTGGCTGAAGTCACAAATATCGACCACTTTGGTTTCTGGATTCTTGTTTCTGATCGGGAGTATTTCCTGTCCTATGAGGATTTCCCTTGGTTTCGGAAGGCGACCGTAGATCAGATTCTGGATGTGCAGCTATTAAATGAAGATCACCTTTTCTGGCCGGCACTCGATGTTGACCTTTGCCTGGAATCCCTTGAGTCCCCTGAGGCATTCCCGCTGATCTACAAATGACATCCTTGGGACTACTAAATCCCGAAACAATGATGACTGAAACCTCCCAGCTCCGGGTTTGCCTGCTCACCGACTCCTATTACCCTGTGGTCGGCGGCGGGGAGGCGCATGCCCGGTTGCTGTGTGGCGAGTTCCGGCGGCTCGGAGTCCCGGTTTTTGTTTTGACCGGACATAAGGTGGCGACGTCCCCGGCCTTTGCATTGGTGGATGAGATCGCGGTGCATCGGGTTCCCCCTGCCGGTTTCCCGCGACTCGGTAAATACCTGATGCTGGGCTCTGGCTTCTGGCGCCTGATCCGGATGCGGCGGGACTATGATGTGATTTATGTCTGCGGTATCAGGACACTGGGCCTGATCGCCGTTCTGGCGGCGCGCCTGCTGGGAAAAGCATGCGTGCTGCGATCCGAATCCCGTGGCGAAGTGTCCGGTGGCTTCATCTGGGAGAAAACCGATGGACGGGTGAATCTTTTGCTAAAGCTTATGCTTATTGGTCCCGTGAGGCTCCGGAACCTCATCCTGAAGAGAGCCGATGCGTTTCTCAGCATCGCCGCGGTCATTCGGGACGAGTATGAGTCTTGCGGGGTTCCCTTAAACAAGATTGTAGACATTCCCAATGGTATTGATGTCATGCGGTTCAGCCCGCCGAATGCCGGGGCCAAGGCGGAACTTCGCCGGAGATTGGGTCTGCCGGAAGGCCGACTGTTCGCCTACACCGGCAAGCTGAACCGCGGCAAAGGGTTGGAGTTTCTTATCCGGGTCTGGAAAGACTGGGGGATGCAACATCCTGACTGCCGGCTTCTGCTGATCGGGTCCGGGGCCATGCAGTTCTTGTCATGTGAGAACGAACTCCGGGCTTTCGTGGCCAGGAATGCCATGGAATCCGAGGTGATTTTTGCCGGGAGTGTCGGCAACGTCCAGGAATATCTGCAGGCTTCCGACTTCTTTGTCTTCCCCTCTGAAAGTGAAGCTCTGCCGCTGGCCTTGCTGGAGGCTCTGGCCACCGGGCTTCCGACCGTGGCGTCGGATATTGGCGGATGCCGCGATATCATTCCGGATGGGCGGAACGGACGGTTGGCCCCCCCGAATAACGCGGCGGCATGGCTGGCTGGTTTGCAGACGCTCGTGGACGAACCGGCGCTGGTGGCGGAGTGGGGCCGGGCGGGACGTGAGACGGTGGTGAAGACGTTCAGCATCGCCCATGTCGCCGCGGAGCACATACGGTTGTTCCGTGCCGTGTGCGGGAAGGCGGTCGCTGGTGACTGAGGCATCCGAGCTCCATCACCCGCCCTCCACAAAGCGGCTGTTAAAGTTCACAGGCTGGAACCTGTTCGGGTTGTGCGCGCCCATGGCCGTCGCCTTCTTTGCCCTGCCACCGCTGCGGGGCCGGATGGGGGAGGATATCTATGGCGCGTTCATGTTCCTCCTGACCGTCATCAACTATCTTTCCATCCTGGATTTGGGACTGGGCCGGGCCGTAACCCAATCCATGTCCGCCCGGATTGCAAGCCGGAAGACCGAGGAACTGCCGGCCATCTTCTGGACAGCCATGGGGATGATGCTGGCTTTCGCCCTGATTGGCATGGCGGTTTTCTTCCCGTTGATTCCCTCGATTGTCTGTAAATGGAGCCGGATCCCGGCGGGGTTGCAGGCGGATGCCGCCTACACACTTTTTGCCGCCGGACTGGGAACGCCCTTTCTGGTGCTGGCGGCCTGTCTGGTGGGCGTGCTGGAAGCGCACCAGAAATTCAAACTGATCAATATCATCCGGCTTCCGATGCAGACCTACACCTTTCTCGGTCCTCTGGCGGTGGCGCTGATGTCGCATAGTTTGCTGGCTCCGGTAGTGGCCTTGTTGGCGGGGAAAGCCGTGGAGTGCGCGATCTATTTTGCGGCCTGCCTGCGGGCGGTGCCGGTGTTGCGGGGCGGCATCTGCTTTCAGCGGAAATTGGTGCGCCAGTTGTTTGTGCTCGGGGGCTGGATGTCGGTTTCCAGCATGGCGATGCTGGTCTTGAATCAGATCAACAGCGCGCTGATGTTTGCCTTGTTGCCGGTGGCCATGGTGGGGTTCTATGCGACGATTGCCGAGATGGTGATCCGATTGCTGATCTTCCCGCGGGCCTGGGTGTCGGTGCTGTTCCCTTCCTTCTCCGCCCGGCATGCCCCGGAGACCGGGATCACCACCGCCCTGTACGCCAAGGGAGTGAAGAGCCTCCTGATCTTTTCGTTCCCGGTCATTCTCGTGCTGTTTGCGTTTGCGGGGGAAGCCCTGACCCTCTGGCAGGACGCCGCCTTTTCCGCCCAGAGTGCCGGGGTGATGCGGTGGTTGACGGCAGGGATCTTTGTTTACAGTATTTCCTTTGTGCCGTTTTCCCTGCTCCAGGGGGTCGGGCGGCCGGATATCAGCGCCAAGTTGCACCTTGCTGAAATTCCCTTCGCCATCGGGTTGGCATGGATCCTGATGAAGCATTTTGGAATACAAGGCGCGGGGGTGGCGTGGTTTATCCGTTGCGTTTTTGAAACCGGCGCCATGATGCTTCTGGCAAACGGGTTTGCACCGGGCTCAGGGCGTGTCATCCGCCGGTCTGCGGGAGTCGTGATGGTGGCGTTGCTGTTCATGCTGCTGCTGACCTGGGTCCCGTCTTTTGGGGTGCGCCTGCTGATTTTTCCCCTGGAGGTCACCGCGTTCCTGTTTCTAAGCTGGCGCGGGTTGCTCACGACTGAGGAACGCGCGGAAATGATGGCGATGGTCAGGAAGATTAAGAAGTCGGAATAAGATGAGGCGAGCCCGATTCATACTGGTCTCACTGTTGGTTTCGATGGCCGTGTATTTTGCGATTACGTGGCCATTGGGGGCGGAGTTCCATGCGGGCATCCCTTCATCCAACCGGCCGGAGGCGGGCGGGGCGCGCTACATGATTCCCGGTGATCACCTGCAGTTCATGTATCAACTGTGGATGCTGGCCGATTCCTTTACCGGCGGAACCCCGCTGTTCTATCACGTCTATGAGTTTAACCAGGGGGATGACCAGGCGCTTTACAATCCGGGCAGCTATTATTTTCCGTTCGGCCTTTTGTATTCCGCCGGGTATGCGTTGGGTGGCCGTGTGGTGGGGTGGAATCTCATGCTTTGCGTGACTGTCTGGTTGATCTATCTTTCGACCTGGCTTTTGCTGATGCGGTTTTCCCGATCCGTCCTGACAGCGGCCGTGGCGGCCTTGCCTTCTATCTTGCTTCCCTATTTCTATGTATCCCTGTTGGGCGGGAGTCCTACGGGCATGGGGATGTTGTGGGTTCCCCTGATTTTTCTGGGTGTGGATGTGGCCATTCGCGACCGCCGGCTTTGGGGTGGGATGCTGGCCGGGACCCTGCTGTTCATCTGTTCCTGGGTGGACCTCCATGTTTTCTTTTTTGTCTTTCTGGCCACTCCTGTTTGGGCCCTGATGTGTTTGGCTTTTAGTGCAAGTTCCTGTCCAACCCCTTTGCGAGCTTCGCGATCTTCTGTTCAAGATTCTTTCTTTCCCGGGCAGCAAGAGTGTTTGAACAGAAGCCCGCAAAGAACGCGAAGATTTTGGGCATTGCTCCCGGTTTTCATCGGTATGGCAGGGGCGTATCTGCAAACCAGTATCATCAAGTCATCGATTGACCACACGCTGCAATCCCAAGGCCGGACGCTGAATGAATCCCTCGGGTATGCGCTGAAGTGGCAGGGCTGGTTTGATACCGCGCTGGATAACCGGTTCAACATTATTTATCTCGGGGTCGGGGCCGGCTTGGTTCTGGCGGTCGGCGCGGTGTTGTTTGTTTATGACGTCTGGCGGAACAGGCCGCAGGCCAGGGTTCAGTTGGCGGTATGGGCGATGGTGCTGGTGGCCGTGGCGGGGATTGCCGTTCTGGCCCTTGGGCCCAATACCCCGTTTGACCGCGAACACCGGTTGTGGCAATTCCTGCGCAAGGTCATTCCTCCCTATAAGATGATCCGTCAACCGGCCAAAATCTATTGTATCCTTGCCCCTTTTCTTGGGATTGCCCTGGCGATGGTGATGGATCGGATCAGGAGTCTGGTAAAGAAACGGGCCTGGGCATTTGTTTTAGCGATGCTCGTGGCGGCGGGTTTGCTTGTCGATTATGGACGCCGGTTGGATCCCACCATCTGTCTGCTCGATTATGAGCAGGGGGGGTATCGGGCGGTGGCGGAGGATGCGGCGAAATGCGGAAGGGAGAATCGTGCGCTGGCCATTCCGCTTTGGCCCGGTGATTCGCACTGGAACTCGATCACGGAATATTACGCCACCCTTTACCGGACCAAAATGGTGAATGGCTATTCGCCTTCGGTCTCGCGCCAATATTTCACAAACGTCTTCCTGCGGTTTGAAGCCATCAATATGGGCGTGGTTACCGACGACATGTTGGACGGGCTTTTAGCCATGAAGGTGGGGTATCTGCTTTTGCATGAGGATGCGTTCCCGCAGAAGGTTAGTCCTTTCCCGGTCTCGCAAACACTTAACGAATTGCTCCGGCATCCCCGCCTTCAATTCCTGGCAAAAGATAAGGCGGTCTGGGCTTTCAGAATTCTTAAGCCCGCGACGGGGTCGCCTCCGTACCGTCCGGATGAACGTCTCATATTGGCGGCATGGCAATGGGATGCCTGTGATGTGGCCTGGGGTTCGGCCACCGTGGTCAAGGAGGGGTCCACTGTTTTCATGCGACTGGCGCCGCCGGATGGCAGGCTTCAACTTGATTCACGGACTTTATATCCGCTGGCAGGACTTCGTTATATTGTTTCAGTAAGAGGCAACGGTGTGCTTGCCGGTACCTGTGGAAGCGGGCTTACCGGAGATACGTTCTCTGTGCCGGTAGCGTCCCCCGGAGACTGGACCTGGGCGGAGATTCCTGTCCCGGTGCTGCCATCCGGGCGGCAGACTTATTTGGCGCCGGGGATTACGAATGTTGCCGGGAGTCTGGATGTCAGTATGGTGACCTTGCTGGGCGGGGATTGGAAGTGGTTGAAGCCGGGGGAAAGTCTGACTGTTCCCGCGAAGGCCTGCTTTTATTCGGCCTATTCCGATACAGGGAGTGAAAGTATTCAACTTGAACAGGGTCGGGTACAGGCAGGGTTGGCGTTCTATGCGCCGATTGTACCGGTGCTGCCGGGGCGCTATCAAATCACTTTGGAGTATCAGACGGCGGCCGAGCCGGGAACCGTTGTGGGAACATGGTCGGTCTTGCGTTCGGATGGGCAGGGTCGGATTTCAACATCGGTGAAGGCGGGATCGCTGGCGACGGTGGATTACTTGTTGGAAAGTCCGCGCCCTTTGCGGCTTGAATTTGATTATACCCGGAAGGCCGACATGAGTATCCAAGCCTTTCAGTTGTTGAGAAAAGAATAGGCAAAGGCGCTTTTGCGGGATCAGCAAAACCCTGATGCCAAATCAGGGTTTTACCCGTTGCTGGAAAAGATGAAATTTGTAAGCATCTTCCCAGTCAACGAGTGAGGTGGTGAGTGTCTCGAATGATGCCGCACCCCCCTGTGGCAGATGTCTCGCAGCTGTTCCTCCGCAAGCAATGGCCTGAGCATCCCGCTACTTCCTCGTTGACTTTTTTATTTCCAGGTCAGCGGCTTACTCCGGCTGGATTCCCATGCCTTTTTCAATCTTATCGCCATTGGCGGCGGCTTCGCAGATAGAAATCTTTTCTTTGACCGTGGTGGCCTTGATGGAGGCTACTTTGGTGACAGAACTATCCAGCACTTCGCCGCTATCGGGATCCGTCACCGTTTCACGCTTGCCGACGCTGAAGCCCTGGCCGACGGCGACCCCTTCGCGGGAACCGCGGTTAATGATGATTTTGCCGTTATTCGCCGAGACGACAGAACCTTCCCAGGGAATCTTGTCGAGTTGTTTGACAAGGAACTCAACGGCTTGTCCTACGGCATCTTCGCAAGCCTTGCCGACATTGTCCTTTTTGAACCCATCAAAACCGCCACCCAATCCGCCCAAGGCAGAGCCGGAGTAGCCGACGTTCAATCCTTTGCGGCCGGCCTTGCCGACTACTTTGGTGGATGCTTTGACCTGACCGGTTTGTGAATCCACGATATAGATCGTGGCATTGATTTCAGCGGTATCGGAAGAGCCGCCCAGGCGGATTCCCTTGAAACTCAGGCCGCCATCCCCGCCGGTAGTGGAACTTTGGACGTGGGTGATTTCGCCTTTCACCAGTAATTGGGCCGGGGTCATTTGCCCTGTTTTCGGGGCTTTGTTCCCCCCGGCCATACGGCCTGATGAAGCCAGGTCCTGTTCCTGCAGGGCTTCGCCGCGCATGTCTTTTTCACCCAATACGATAAATTTTCCGGATCCCTGGAGGGCATCCGTCATCACCGCACCCCAGGCATCTCCCAGATCCCATTGGCCCGACCAGTTGGCCCGGTTTTCAAATTTAACCACGGTAATGGAATAGCGCAGTCCGCCCTTGGCGTCATCGCCTGCAAAGGCATATTGAGAAAGCGTTAGAGCCAGAATGGATGTCCACGTCACGAGGGTTCGTTTCATTTTATTTCTCCTTTGTTTATTTTAATAGATTTTGTCAGGCCCAGCCGGTCCTCCACCGACCTGAGGCTACCCATTTCCAACACTTCATCCGCAAGATGGCAGGTTTCGGCAAAACGAAGGCCGTTGATAAAATTCTGGATTTTCGGAATCCGGCGCGGCTCCATGCTGAAGGTCCTGAGGCCAAGGCCGATCAAAATAGGGAGAACATTCAGGTCGGTTGCCATGTCACCGCACAAGGAAACCGGTTTGCCATGGGCGAGGGCGGCGTTGATAACCCGCTTGATCGAGCGCAGAATGGCCGGGTGGTGGCAGACATAGAGATCGGCAATGCGCTCGTTGGTGCGGTCGACGGCGAGGGTATATTGGATCAGATCATTGCTCCCGATGCAGAGAAAATCGGCTTCGCGGGCCAGATCGCTGGCGAGTTCAACCGCGGAGGGGACTTCAATCATGACGCCGAGTCGCGGATGTTCGTTGCAGGGGGTGTTTTCAGAGGTCAACAACTGGATGCATTCCCGCGTGATGTCGCGGGCATTCCGGAAATCGTCCAGGGAGGCAATCATGGGGAACATAATATTCAGGGTCCGCCCGGCCCCCGCATGGAGCATAGCTCGCAATTGCTGCATGAACATGTCCTTGTTCCGCAAGGAAAACCGGATGGCCCGCAAACCCAGGGAGGGATTGGCCTCCGCCGCGCCGGGATAATAGGTCAATAATTTATCGCCGCCGACATCGAGCGTGCGGAGGATGACCTCCTGCTCCGGCATGGATTCAATGATTAACCGGTAGACCCGGTATTGCTCTTCTTCGGTCGGGACGTCATTCCGGACAATGAACGGGAATTCGCTGCGGTAGAGGCCGATCCCTTCCGCCTGCATGCGCTGGGCCGTGGGGAGTTCGCTTAATAAATTGATATTGGCCATCAGGCGGATGCGGTGTCCGTCTTTTGTGGAGGTTGTGGGACGAGTGGGTAATTCCTTCGTCGTATCCTTGCGGCTTTCCAGTAATGCCTGGTAATGCGCCAGAATATCCTGGGAGGGGTTGATCATGATATTCCCCTGGTCGGCATCGAGGATGACTGTTGTGTCGGCGCCGCGTTCGGACTCGGCCAGCGGCGCCTCCTTGAGGATCACCATGGGAATACGGAGGGTTCGGGCCAGCACGGAGACGTGGGCGGTGACTCCGCCGCCAATGAGGATGATCCCTTCTGCGCGCTGGGCCGAAAGTTTCAAAAGGTCGGAGGGCAATAAATTACCGGCCAGCACAATTTGTCCCCGGTAATCAACCGGCGCCGAAGTGCGGAGCCGCAGGTTGGACATCAGCCGGATACTGACGTCCCGGACATCATGCACTTTTTCCTGAAGGGAGAGGCTGGCGCTATTGGTGAAGAGCTTCAGGTAATTTTCAACCACTTCCCGGATCGCCTGCTCGGGGAGGGTCCCCTTGCGGATTTTTTTTAGCATGACGCCCGAAAATTCATCATCTTTCAGGATCAGGATGTGGGCATCAAAGATGAGTGAGGCGATGTCGGCCATGCGCTCACTCAGTTGGCGTTGTAAAAGGGCGAGTTGCTCCTCGGTTTGACGGATGGCCCGGTGAAAATCTTCCTCGGTCAGGTTTTCGGTCACTCCGCCGGGCTCAGGATCCCACTCATGATCGGCCCCGGACAATTTCAAGGCGTGACCAATGGCGATTCCCTCACAGGCCGCCACCCCCCGGACAAATCGCTGGGTACCCGGCTTGACCCCCGGCAGATCCTGCGCGGGCTTGGGGACGCTCTTTTTCTGCTCATGCAGACTCATCAGCATTTTGGCATTTTCGATGGTGCTGGCCAACTGGGCGGCAATGGCGCGGAAGGCTTTGACATCGTTGTCGGTGAAATAATTCGGCTGCGGATCCTGGACAACCAGAACGCCGACTTTCCGGTTGCCGTGGAGAATCGGCACCGCCAGAAAGGCCTCGTATTGATCCTCATTGAGGTTGGGGATGTATTTATAATGCGGGTTTTGTGAGACCCGTCCTTCCCGGATCGCCCGCAATTCCTTCATGGCCAGACCGGTGATGCCATCGCCCAGCTTGATGTGAAGTTTCCCCACGAAGTCGGGATTGAGTCCCTGGTTGGCGGTCAGGATCAGTTCCTGGGTGTCTTCATCATAAAGATAAACGGAGCAGACGGCGGCCTTCATGTGGTAGGCCACGAGGCTTACCACTTTTTGCAAAAAACCGGTGAGCCCGGCCTGACTTTCGAACAGGCTGGTCAACTCACCCACATTGCAAATTAATTCGACGGTATCTTTCTGCGCCATAACCGACCCTCTTATGGAACTTTAGTCCGTGCAATCGCCGGTGTCAAGAAAGGCCAAAAACGAATGATCAGCCTGGTGTTGACAAATCTGCCACGACTGTGTCTAAAATCCTCGACTTCGTAAATTTATCCCCTATACTAGGCTAAATGTGTACGCAAGGAGTATTGTAATATGGCCTCTGCAAATTCAAGGTATCGGCAGATTGCGGAAGAACTGTCCTCGCAGATTATGGACGGCACGTTGGGTCCTGGTACCACGTTTGATACGGAACCGGAATTGGCTCGGAAATTCGAGGTTACGCGGGTGACATTACGCAAGGCCGTGGATCTGCTTGTGGCGGAAGGCCTCGTGAAACGTCAGCAGGGACGGGGAACGTTTGTAGCCGACAACCGTCATGCCGCCCATCCCAGCTATCTGCTCTATGTTGGCCAGACGGAGGACCACTTCTTCAAGTCGCTCTACTGTGCCTTGAGTCGCGAAGCCCAGAATCATCATCTGGCGGTCGCCTCCTTTATGACGCAGGCCAATCCTTCAAAGCAGACGACCCGTCACTGGGAACGGTTGGCGGCCAAGGCCCGGGCCGTGGTTTGTGATGTCGCGCTTTTGAACAGTCTGCCGCAAGGCATTCCCGAGGCCACGCCGGTGCTGGCATTCGGAAGACCGGTATTCCCCGCCCAAATTACCCTGTCCCATTTATTGGCTTATCATATCCTGTTGGATACCCGTGCGGCCGTTCGTATTGCGACGGAACAGTTGCTGAAGCTGGGGCACCGGCGTATTGCCTTCATCACCGCCGGACCGATGCCGGGGCCGCATCCCTTATTGGGTAAGCCCTACCCGGATATGCCGGAATATCTCGGCTTTCAGGATGCGCTCCTGCATGCCGGGATCACCGAAGAACTCGTAGTGGGTATCCCCGCGCCGCTTTCTGAGGAGGAATGGGAGGTCTCCTATGATGCCACGCTCCGCCGGTTTCTCTCGACATTATCAGTTTTGCCCACCGCGTTTGTCTGCGATGCGGACTTCCGGGCGGCGAGACTGCTGGCGGTTATGGAGGAGCGGGGGTTGACTGCCCCGAACGATTTCAGCGTGGTGGGAGTGTGGAACACGCCCTGGTGCAGTATCACCAGTCCCCCGCTTTCCAGCATGAGTTTTTCAGAAGACGAAATCGCCCATCTGTTGGTGATCCTGAGCCAGCAGCCCATGCCCGCAGTGAAAGTCGAACTTTCCGTTACACCCCGTCTGATCGAACGCGTGTCCAGCGGCCGGGTACCCGAACCCCCTCAGCAGGTAAAGAAGACCGGGATAAAATGAAGACGTTCCTGGTGGTGGGGGTGGTGTGTCTTCTCTCCTGTGCGAGAGGGGCCGATGTGCCGGCGCCTGACAAGGTCAGTGCGGAATCCGACTTCGAACTGCGCCTGGCG
>Ga0118677_10009071_pt1 | contig 15682 bp, 9 predicted proteins | sample AliMusrvi5mmetaG_FD_86154 | JGI IMG/M metagenome (GOLD analysis project Ga0118677, IMG submission 86154) | reverse complement strand
TATTGCTAGATACTGGTAAATATAAATTCTCTTCAAGTGCTACAGAAATATATATTACTAAAAGGATGATACCTGTTAATTGCCGGGATATTACAATATCAGCTTTTTTTGAATTAAAAGATGAAAATATAAATAATCCACAATTAGTAGGTGGTACTGATGGCAATGCAAAAATTAATTCAATTAAAATAGAAGTTGATTATATGAAAGGATGTGATGTTGGTTTGGATTGGATTTCAATTACGGCACCTACGGCCCGTGACCTCCAGTTCGGCAGGTATGATTCTTCCCTGGTCTATAATTTTCAGGCAGCGGACAGTGCAATGTCAACACCAACTATGAGAAGTCGAGGAATAAGATTAACAAGAGTTTATCTTCGAGACGAGCAAGGGCTACAAGGCTGGGGTGCGGCAAAATACTTCAATAAATTAATCGGCAATATCGGTGTTTCACAGGATGGTGATGGTTGTGCACCTCTTCTTTCTTATTATACAAGCGAACCACAAACCTGGAATGAAACAGGTGCTATGAAAACCCAAATGTCAACACCATTTATACGTGTTAATCGTGAAAATTTAGCGTTGGGGTTTGGATTTAAATGCGGTTATTATTTAGTTGGTAACGGCAGTGCTGTTGGCGATACTTTGAATTCTGAGTGGGAAACGTACCCATTAAATTCTTTCATGTATGGGGCGTATATGGGAAGGTATGATTCTGCCAGAACGTGTAGCGATTCGATATATGAAAATAATTATTTAAGGGAAGCTGTAGCTTTACAAATGTCATTTGAGGACCATTTATATAAAAGTTTTATGAACAAACCAACAGGATTAAATATATATGGGCCTGGTTCATTTTGGTATGAATCTTTTACTGCCAGATATAGTAAAATCTTAGTTAACAATGATTCAGTTGTAACATTGAGCGATAAAAGAGACCCAACAGGGGAAGAATGGAGATTACTAAATTGGAATGCCTTAATTTTTGGGGCAAAAGGAATATTCATTGACGGTGGAATATCTTCCGGTGAAATAACAAACACCGATTATAATGGAATATTCATAAATGGATTTTGTCCTAAAAATGAATATATGGATACTATTTTACATTTAAACGAGAATAATTTTAATATTTGGGATAATAATTTAGGCGGTGATTTTCTTGATTTAAATAATGATTACACAAAAATGCAAATTTATATTGATACAAACCGTATAAAAATGTTATATGATATAAGCCCCCGAAGAATATATTTAGGTCGTCGAAGCTATAGAACGGAAACCAAAAAGTTGTCTGATTTTGTTCATGCTTTAGATTCAACAACTTCGGACTTAATGAATCTAAACCTACAGGCTGCATTTATGCACGGGTACAAAGTTTTCAGGCATCAACATCCGAAATATTCCGGTTCGTCGTATATTCTGGATAATTTTATTATTATGGATTCAATAAGGACAAGAAAAATTGCACAGCCAAATGTGGACGGTACATATACAGGCAACCAACCTGATGAAGATACTTGTCAATCTTTCTACAACCTGACATTGTTAAATGCTAACAGTGATACATCTATGAATAAATGTTTTTATATCGGTGTAGTAAATCGAAGGACAGACCCGCTTATACTCGTAATTGATTCAGTAAATATTGGAGGTGTATGGCACAAGGATTCATCTATGAAGTTTTATTCTTCATCCGAACTGGAATGGAATTCACAGCATGGTGGATATAGATATTCATTTAATGATTCTATGCCTGCTTCATATTGGCAGGATTTGATTTGGAAGAGATTGGCTTGTCGCTCTATAAAAATTCCCTTCAAATTTAGAAACAATCCATCTTCAAACGATTACACTATGCTGAAAGTTACTGAACTTGGTGTCGGTGATAAATATCTTGATACTGTTTGGTATCGCCAGCCAAAATATTTCCATAAAATTGATACACTTGTCCAGCGTGATTCCTCAATAGTTATTAATTTATTACCGGGAGAAGGAAAGATTCTTAAAGTGGAATGCAGTAATACTTTTCCTGATAAACGGGGCATGCTTAGTTTCAATAATCAACGTAAATTAGTTGCATATCCTATTAACCAGCCGTCAATTACTGAATTTGGTAATGACACAGTCCGCTATCATGCTGTCTATCATAAAATGGATTCAAGCATTTCACCGCCGCGTTATCAGGTATTTTACAGGCGAAGTAACCCGATGACAAAAGATTTTCCAGGCAAGACTATTGATTGGGAACCAAATGATTATAAATTATCGGATTCGATTTGGCTTGGTTTTATAAATCCATTAACTCAGAGCTTTTCTAATTTCAGGCTTGAATGCAAGTACCCGTCAATTGTTGTACGATATTCTTCCGATTCATCACGGGCAAATGCTTATGTGTGTTATTCATGCAAAGCTTATGATTATTCAATGCAGCAGCTAAATCATTATATTGTAGAAAGTATCCTGCCTGCAAATACTGCCTCTGTTCAATTGCCGGCAGCAAATGCAATAGCCTATCCTTATGGCAGGGATTTGGATATATGGGGTCAGCCGGTTGTCTCGGCGGTATATAATGGCAATATATATTCCTGGCCGGATTCATTAACAGGTATATGGGCAGCGTGGAAGGCTCCTGATAGAAATAATTGGTTCAGGCTCTATCATAAAAGGAATATTTCCGTATTGTCAAGTTTTCACTATGGTACGGGATATCGCGAGCTTCATCCCGGTTTTAACAGTTACAGCCGTGTCCGTTTGGGTGAAAATGATTGTGCTTTGGTATGGGAGGATAGCACATTGTATAATCTTGCCCAGTCAACAATCGTTTACACACGTTTAAGTTTGTTCAATGATACGCTTAGAAATTATGTACCAAAATCATACCTCGACCCTGTTTTTCCGCCAGCTCAATATAATTCTGATTCAACGTTAGTAATTTTGTCGAACAATGATATTTCTCTTTTGAGAAATAGAGTTCCGACAGTTTATAGAGGGCTTCAGGATGGATATTTTACCTCGGCTTATGATTCGGTCAGGCATTTATGCCGTCATTGGGATAGAGTTTACTGGGAAGGTGAATATTCATTTGATATGAGGTCAAAAAAAGTAATTTATTATAAAATTATAGATATGGTAGATACATCCTATGCTACACCTGAAGTATCGGATTTATCGTGGAATTTAATTAATCCGTCTAAAATATGGTCTCCCACTTATAATATATTTATGCCGAATGTTGCACAGGGTACAATAAAAGGCAATGACAGAGCCTTTCAATGGGGCGAATATACAAGCGATAGTGCCATAGTATTGAATATAGTGCTGGATTCCGGTTTGGTTCCCAGTACAAATTCAAATATCAGGCAATTTTATCATGGTTATTGGGGTTTTTGGAACAATAATCCAAATCCCGGCCTTGATACAAATATCGATAATTGCACAACTTCCCGGCAATTAATTAATAGCGGCAAAAACCCTCAATTGGCTGCTTTGTCAAATCTTGTTGTAAATTCCGACTGGAATTACGGCAGACAAATTTATGAAATAGGCAATAATAATTTCCCAAGTATTTTATCATCATTGGAAAATTTTTATAAAAAACCTTTAGACGATGAATATCAGGATTATCAGTTTTTTGGCTTTAGTGGTTCAAACAGAAAAAGTATGGTTTCAAATGTATTTTTTACAATGAAAAATGGCAGGATAATGAAACCTAAAGTTTATACAAATAAGCAAGATACAATTTTTTCGACATGGTTTTCGGTGCTTGATATTGATAAAATACATTTCTTCAGCTATGGCAATCCACAACGTGGAATGAATATGAAAATCGAAAGAAAGAGCGATAAACGAAAACTTATTATTCCGGCAATATATATTTCTGAAAGTAAATTTGCAAAGCACAAGTTCAGGCTAATAAACGGTGGTGAAGATAAATACCGGTTTATATGGATAAAAAATGCAGATTCCTGTTATTTATCCGAAGAAATAGTTATTGGAGGCCTGCCATCGGTTCAAAATCTTGATACAGATATTGATACAATGCGTTTTCAAAAGACTATAGCAGGACAGCAGCAGGGAATAATTGATTTGGGTGATGAAACTTACGAGAACACAACCGAAGCAATGAAACTAAATATTTACCCAAACCCCGCAGAAAATCAACTATTCGCCACAGCATATCTTCCGGTCAGTTCGTTTACCAATTTAAACACAAAAGTTTGCACACAAATTATTTTGCGAATATTCTCAAACCTCGGCATTGAACTTTATAAACAAGAAGTAAGGGCAGGAGAAACTATCGAAATATCTACGAATAACCTATCAAACGGTGTGTATTTCATACTTGCCGAACAAAAAGCAGCAATGGACAACATCATATCGCCGGCAATGCAGAGTTTTATTATACAAAAATAATTTTAAAAAACAAGTCCGATAAATCCAATTCAATGGATGTGTTTCTTGTTCAATATTCTACTTTATAACTATTCTACGATTATCTCATCAATAAAGATGTAAGCATCGCCGCCAAAACCATCATGCCATTCAGGCAGTTTGCCGTAATTTTTGGCTTTAATCCTGATATACCTTGCTTCCTTAAATGTATCAACAGAAAAATCTTTTATTACAGGTAGTGTTTCTTTGTCGGGAATATCATTTTTGACATTTCTGATTACTTCAAAATTGACGTTGTCAATTGAAAATGCAAATTCAACATCCTTAGGCATAAATATCCATGAACCGGCATCTTGCAGGAATCCAGCACTGATTTTATGGAACTGTTGAACTTTTCCAAGGTCAACTACTGCCTCGAAATCAGTCCCCTGATAACCCTGCCACGAGCCAAGCCTGAAATTAATATTGCCGCGTAATCCATCAATCAATGCTTCGGGTCCGCCTGCTGTATAGGCAGGATTTACTTTTGATTTGATTTTAATGCTTCTTTTTTCGGGAATTTTGAAAAAGTCGGCTGAGGTGACAAGGCTTTTAGAATGTTTTGTATAAGCTATTGCCTTAAAAATCATCGATTTATCAATAGTAACCGGAACTGAATAAAATTTTGATTTACTATCAGGTTCGCTGCCGTCATCAGTGTAAAAGAAATTACAGTCGGGTGTGGAACTTTTAATTTCAATTGTTTCGGATTTTGAAAATGTTTTATTCTCCTGAATAATAATCGGGGCACTAACAATCAAGCTATCATTAATAGCGGTTACAGGAGTATTTTCATCAGTTCTGCCGAAATCTGATTTTGGATTATCACTCATTGAAAAAGTAATTTCCCCACCATTGATAATATCATTATGTGAAATATAACTTTTATTATATTTCTTACTGTTGAGTTTTGCAGAGTTAATATAAATATTTTTTTGAGAATTATTTTCGGTATTAATCACAAATTTATTTCCATTTTCCAGAGTTATGGTTATTTTATCGAATAATGGCGAGCCTATCGCATATTCGGGCTTCCCCGGGCAAACCTGATAGAATCCCATAGCACTCATAACAAACCATGCCGACATCTGGCCACAATCCTCATTGCCAATCAATCCGTCATCTTTGACAGTATAAAATTCATCCATAATTTTACGTACTAATTTTTGAGTTTTTTCGGGTGCGTTCACATAATCAAAAAGATAAGCGATATGATGGCTTGGTTCGTTGCCGTGAGCATATTGTCCTATCAAACCTGTAATATCGGATTGGACCCTACCCGACAATTTGCTGTCGGTGCTAAAAAGTTCATCAAGTTTATTCTCGAGTGCTTTCTTTCCTCCATAAAATTTAATTAATCCGTTCATATCTTGTGGAGCATAAAAACTATACTGCCAGGCATTGGCTTCTGTATAATTAAAATTAACCTCTGTTGGGTCGAAGGGTGAATACCAGCCGCCGTTGAATCTGGCTCTCATAAACTTTGTTTGCGGGTCGAATAAATTTTTGTAGGATTGAGCTCGCTGAATAAATAGTTTGTAGTCATCAGCCTTTTTTAAATCCTGTGCCATTTGAGCTATGCACCAGTCATCATAACCGTATTCCAGAGTTTTTGATACCGATTCACCGTCAAGGTTACCGGGAATATATCCGAAATGCTTGTAATGGCTTAATCCGAATAATTCAGTAGTTGCACTATGTTTAATAGCCTCGAAGGCTTTACTAATGTTGTAATTCTTAATACCCTTAATATAGGCATCAACAATTACCGGTACACTATGGTAGCCAATCATGCAGAATGTTTCATTCGAGGAGAGTTCCCAAACCGGAAGTAAACCGCCATCCTCATATTCTGCAAGGAAAGTATTTATAAAATCATTGGTTCTTTTCGTATCAATTATTGACAATAGGGGATGGAATGCCCTGTATGTATCCCACAATGAAAAAACAGTATAATAATCAAAATTCTTAGCCTGATGAGGTTTAAAATCACGCCCCAGATATTTACCGTCAACATCATTATAAATATTCGGACTTAAGCAACAATGATAAAAAGCAGTATAAAATTTAACCTTATCATCACGGTTTTTACCTTCGACTATAATTTTTGATAATTCCTTATTCCATTTTTCCCTGACGCTGTTTCTTACCTCTTCAAAATTCCATCCCGGAAGATGCTCAAGATCACCCTCGGAACTATATTCATCGGTGGACTGATCATGGGCCCCCTTGTACAAAAATATGCCTTTAACGAACTTTGGGCAGGTGTACCCTACGGTTGGGACCTTACAGACAACAAGACCCTGATTGCCTTTGCAGCCTGGATGATCGCCTACCTCTTCAACCGCAAACAGGAATCAAGGTATTGGGTTGTAGCCGCTATGGTTGTCACATTGGGCATTTTCTCGATCCCTCACAGTCTTTTCGGTTCCCAGCTTGATGCAAATACCGGAAAGATCATTCAGGGAAGCATTATGCCCTATATTTCAATGTTCTTTTAATGATTCAATTAATTAAGTGATTGCCACATGAGAAACACCCTGCTTGCTATTGTGTTAATTCTGATGTCATTCCAACTTTCAGCCCAGCCCGACAATTGGTACTTCTCGATCACCATGGGAGGTTGTTGGCCTGTACGATCATTTGCCACCACAGATCCCGCCGTAACGGATGCTGGTTTTGCAAAGAACGGTTTTGCACTCAATCTGGATGCGACCTACCCTTTGAGCAACCACTGGGGATTGAAGGGAATGGTCTCATTGAATACCAATCCTGTCGATAGAAACGGGATGGGTACCATGATGGAAGACAGGATGAAGAAACAGATTGCATTCACTGAGACTCAAAGGGACTATTTGAGCCTTACGGTGAATTCTTGGCTAACCAACAGTATGCTTTTCGGACCCGTGTTCACCCTGAACTTCGACAGGTTTGCCTGGGATTTTATGGCCATAGCAGGCATGAATGTAACCTATTTGCCCAATCAGCAGCTTCTTCTGAAAGATCCAACAAAGAACTGGGAATATTTGCAGCACAACACCAATAACATCAATCTCTCCATGGCATACCTGGCTGGTACTGCCGTTCGCATTAACGTTTCTCAAAAGCTTCAGCTCAAAGTTGGCGTTGATTACCAGATGTCACAATCAAAAAACAACTGGGAGGAGATTAGGTCGACCAAGAACGGTAGCAGCGTGATTAACGAACAACTGAACAATGGCAATACCATTGTCGCCAAAGATGTGATCATGGGTACGATTGGGTTTGTTTACTACTTGTGATCCAATGTTGCGAGTTACAGATTACGGGTCCCATAGTCCCCTAGTCTTTCCGTCTCTCTTTCATCCTAGTCGTCCCAGTCGTCCACTCGTTTTACCTCAATGAATCTCCCCGTCCAGTATCACCATTTCAATCAGATCGGAACTGAAGGCATACGGAAAGTATTGGTAGGATGGAATTTTTTTGGTAACGAAGACATTGGCAGCCTTTCCTTTGGTAATGGTACCATATCCGTCGACAATGCCCATGAGATAGGCAGAATTGATGGTTGATGCGTTAATGACCTCCTCGGGGTTCATCCCGTATTTGATACAGGCCAGCGACTGCATAAATTTCATGTCGCAGGAGGGCATGGATCCCGGATCAAAATCCGTGGCAATTGCGAGCGGCAATCCGGCATCTATCATTTCGCGGGCCGAAGAGGTGGAGAGATTGTGGAAAAATGAGGCGCCCGGCATGATCACCGGGAATAGACCTGATTCGGCCATCAGAAAAATCTTCTCTCTCGTAATTTGTCCAGAATGATCCATTATATCCAGACAGGTTTTGATATTGAGTTCGTTCACACAATTCAGCCCAAGTTCATCTGAGTGAATCTTCACATTCAGTCCCTGACGCAAACCCGCATAAAGCAACTGTTCCGTTTCAGCTCGGGTCAGAAATTGCTGATCATAGTATAAATCGAGATTATCGGCAAGTTCATCCCGGGCAATTACCGGCAGAATATCCATGACTTGATCCATGTATCTGGAAGGAGATCTCCTGTAATTTTCGTGATAGGTATGCGAACCAAGAAATGTAGATTTAATTAGCAGTGGTGTGGTTCTCTTCAATTTCCGGATCACCTGCAACAACTTCAGTTCGTCATCAATATCAAGTCCGTAACCGCTTTTAATTTCAATCGCACCGGTTCCCTTCCTGACGACTTCGCCCAGATGATCCATAGCCTGCAGGAAAAGTTCATCAATAGACATTTCATGCAACTGAACAAATGAGTCGGTGAAACTCACTCTTTCGGGATGCTTCTCCAGGCGACGTTTTGAAAAATCAGGAACAGGACTGAAAGGGTAAAGCAAGTGTGAATCCGGATCGCAAAAACTGGGAAATACGAGTCGTCCTTTGCAGTCAATCTCCATCAAGAACTCGGAATTTTCAAAATGGCTCACCCCCAATTCTTCCATGGAGCCATAATCAACGATCATTTCATTACTGATCAGCAAAAAGGCCTCGGGGATCGTACGAAGCGTTGCCATCTCCTTTCCGGCCAGATAAACTGATGGTTTCTCGCCGGTCTGTACCAAATCCTTGATATTGAGAAGCAATAAATCCACTATAGAAATTGCTGTAAATGAGTGATTTGTGATTTTATTGCTATAAAGATAAAAATTTATTCAACAAAAACAACATTTCTGTTACCAAAACGGCAAAAAAAAACCTGCTTGAATCAAGCAGGTTCGCAAAATGTTTTCGTCTTGTTATTCAGGAGATATAGCATCTGTGGGACATACTTCCGCGCAAGATCCGCAATCTGTACAAAGCTCAGCATCAATTTTATAGATTTCGCCTTCAGCGATTGCCTCAACCGGACACTCATCGATGCATGTTCCACAAGCGATGCATTCGTCAGAAATTTTATAAGCCATAACTTAAATTATTGGTTTTACAGAAAAAGAATTCAATAAATCAGTGCAAAAGTACAAAGCTTTGTGTGAAATAAAAATATTTTAATGAAAATTTGCCCAATTATTAAACATGTGCCTAAAGTGAGCTAGAGTGACTAGAGTTAATAAAGTTATGAACTCAGAACATAAGTTCGTCGTGGCGAAGTACTTTAGTCACTTTAGTCACTTTAGTTACTCTAGTTCACTTTAGGCACTTTCCCATAAACGCACCACGCTCTCAACCCACACTCCGCGCACAATGGTTTCCTGGCCTGGCATACGTACCTTCCATGCAGAATCAGCCAGTGGTGCGCAATGGGAAGAAGTTCTAAAGGGAATAGTTTCACGAGCTGCCGTTCTGTCTCCTCAGGAGTTTTTGACCCTACCGTGAGGCCCAACCGGGCAGAAACCCTGAATACATGGGTATCGACAGCCATGGCTGGCTTATTGAATACAACCGACAAAATCACATTGGCCGTCTTTCTGCCTACTCCAGGCAACAGCAGTAATTCTTCCATTACTTCGGGTACAGTACCCTGAAATTCAGATACAAGCTTTCGAGCCATCCCTACCAGGTTCTTGGCTTTGTTGTTGGGATAGGAACAGGATCGGATGTAATCAAACACCTCATCAGGTTCTACTTCCGCCATCTTTGCCGGTGTGGGGAAACGCTCCAGGAGAGCGGGAGTAATCATATTTACCCGCTTGTCGGTACATTGGGCCGACAGGATCACGGCTACAAGCAATTGATAAGGATTATCAAAATGAAGCTCCGTCTCAGCCACGGGCACATTCTCCTGGAACCATTCGATTACCTTTTCACAAATATCTTTGGGTTGCATACAATCAAAGGATTAGAAGAAGTTAAAAATAATCAATTCTGAACCAAAAAAACACTTCGTGCTATAAAACTGATCAAATTACTTATAGGCTCCTTCCTTCCATCTCTCCTTCATCTCCGTCTCTCCGTCTCCTTGTCCCTAAGTCCAGCAGTCGACTTTCTCCTCCCCTCTTTTCTCCTATGCACCCGATGCAATATCCGGCTTAGATATTACCTTTGCCCCACAAAGTTTTTTTATGATCCCATATTTACAACTCGATAATCTCTCAAAAAGCTGGGGTGACAATCCACTTTTCGAAAATATATCCCTCACGATCAATCAGGGCGAAAAAGTAGCCCTGATAGCCAAAAATGGTGCCGGTAAAACGACCCTGATGAACATCATCTTCGGGCATGAGGTCGCCGACAACGGCAAAGTCTTCTTCAACAACGATATCCGCATCGGGTATCTGCGCCAACTGCCGGAATTGAATCCGGATGAGACAATCCTGGAGGCGGCATTCAGTTCATCAGGCGAAACCATTAACGCCGTGCGTGAATACGAGAGCGCCCTGGAAAGTCACGATCCCAAAGCAATCGAAAGGGCCATGGAGAAGATCAACCACCTAAACTGCTGGGATTTCGAACTGAAGATCAAGCAAATCCTGACCGAACTCAACATCCATGATCTGCAGCAACCCATCCGGGAGCTTTCAGGCGGACAAAAAAAAAGAGTGGCACTTGCCCATGTACTGATCGATGAACCCGACTTCCTGATATTGGATGAACCTACCAACCACCTCGACCTGGAGATGATCGAATGGCTTGAACGAACACTCGAAAAGGCAAAATGTACCCTGCTGATGGTTACCCACGACCGATATTTCCTGGATCGTGTCTGCAATGAGATTATTGAACTCGATGATCAATCTCTTTTCAGGTACAAAGGAAACTACTCATTTTATGTAGAAAAACGGAACGACCGCATTCAAAACCTCAACACTGAGATTGAACGGGCCAGAAATCTGTTCCGAACAGAGCTCGACTGGCTGAGACGAATGCCCAAAGCCCGGACGCACAAATCAAAATACCGAACCGAAAATGCCAATGTATTGAAAGAAAAAGCATCGAAACGAATCGATGACGAAAAATTGGAATTGGCTATCAACTCACATAGACTCGGCCACAAAATCATCAATCTCGACCATATCTCCAAGGCGTTTGGCGATGTGACCATCCTGAAGGATTTCAGTTATAAGTTTGCACGGTACGAAAAAGTCGGCATCGTGGGGAAGAATGGGTCCGGAAAGAGCACCTTCCTCAATCTCCTGACAGGCATTTACCAACCCGACAGTGGCAGGATGGATGTTGGGGAAACCGTCCGTTTCGGCTATTTCAGGCAGGATGGTATTCAGTTTTCACCCGAAGCCAGGGTAATCGATATCATCAAGGAAATTGCCGAGGTGATTGAGATGGGCGACGGCTCCAAACTCAGTGCATCTCAGTTCCTGACCTATTTTCTGTTCCCACCCGATACGCAATATTCCTATGTGGCCAAATTGAGCGGCGGAGAAAAAAGACGACTGTATCTCTGCACCGTCCTGATGCGGAATCCAAATTTCCTTATCCTGGATGAGCCTACCAATGATCTGGACATCATGACCCTGAACGTCCTGGAAGACTACCTTAAATCCTTCACTGGCTGCACCCTTGTAGTCTCCCACGACCGATTCTTCATGGATAAAATAGTGGACCATCTTTTTGTTTTCGATGGAAATGGTGTGATCAAGGATTTTCCGGGCAACTATTCCGACTACCGTGATTGGGCGGAAGACAGGGAAAAAGCGGAGCAAAATGTAGTCAAAACAGACAAGCCAGTCAGGGAAAAACCAGTCGACGACAAAAAGAAACTAAGTTTCAAGGAGAAAAAGGAGTTGGAAGAGCTCGAGAGAGAGATTACTAATTTGGAAAAAGAAAAGAAGTTCCTGGAAGAAGAACTTAACTCCGGTTCTCTTGGTGCGGATGAACTGAACAAAAAATCGATTCGGTACGGAGAAATTACTCCGCTGCTGGAAGACAAGGAACTGAGGTGGCTGGAGCTAAGTGAATAGTTGAATGAGTTGACAGTTTTGAAAGTTGCTATTTAGAACCCATCCATATTTTTACTCTCCTGAATTTCCACAGTTGCTACTAAATAATTTTTCTTTTATTTTGCCCCGACTTTTGCTATGCCCGCGGGCAGATTGACCTTAATTTAAAAAAAAGAAAAATTTAGAAAATGAAGAAATTAATTGCATTCCTTTCAGTGGCAACACTATCCATGGCATTAATCGTTGGCGCAAGTGCAAACGATAAAATTATGAAGACCCATAATGCAAACCCAGATGGAAAACCGGATGGGAAAAATATGAAGTGTGTTTTCTGTCACAATTCGCAGGAGGGTGGTATTCCAAAGAAAAAAGGTCTGGGTATGAAAAAAGGCGAAGCCAATTATGCTAAAACCTTAGCCAATCCTACCTGCTCATCTTGTCACAAAAAATAGAGGTACAGAAACGTCTCTTTTGTTTCCTGTGACAGACCCGTTTGCTGAAGGTTCAGACTTTCATCAAACGGGATTTTTTTGGGGAACAATCCAATTCAGGAAATATCAGACACCGGTTTCCAGTAAATATTTTTTGAATGTTCCAAAGTCCGTCCCCATCTGAACTGTTTTCTTCTTCCCTTTCATGAATTCAAACAGTCGTTCTGGCATGGGCACATTGCCTTTCCCTACTATCTCCTCCACGGTTTCAGTGAATTTGGCAGGGTGGGCTGTCTCCAAAAAGATACCCACTTCATCAGGCTGCAACTGCTCTTTCAGGGCACGGTAGGCAACGGCGCCATGAGGATCACACAAATATCCTGTCTCTTTGTAACATGCTGACAGGCTCTCGCTGATTTGTCCATCTGTGTAAGTCGTTCCCGACATAACTGCAGTTACCCGTTCATGATCATGCTCAAAAAGATCCAGGATACGTGCAAAATTGCTCGGATCACCCACATCCATGGCATTCGCGATGGTAGTAACGGAAGGTTTGGTCTGGTAATCACCCGTCTGCAGATAATTGAATACCACATCATTGCTGTTATTGGCTGCAATAAACCTTGAGACAGGCAATCCCATGATGTTCGCAATCAGTCCGGCAGTCAGGTTGCCAAAATTGCCGCTTGGAACCGAAAACACGATCTTCTTACCCTTGGTCATTAATTGGGCAACCGCATTGAAATAATAAAACGCCTGGGGCAAAAACCGGGCTACATTGATCGAGTTGGCGGAAGTCAGCACCATTTTCGATTGAAGTTCATCGTCCATGAAAGCGGCCTTCACAAGCGCCTGACAGTCGTCGAAGGTTCCGTCCACTTCAAGTGCTGTAATGTTCTGTCCCAGCGTTACAAATTGCTTTTCCTGAATCTCGCTTACTTTCCCTTTGGGGTAAAGCACATGTACCCGAATTCCTTCAATTCCCAGAAAACCGTTGGCCACTGCACTTCCGGTATCGCCCGAAGTAGCTACAAGTACATGGACTATTTCCTTTTCTTCCGAAAGGAACCAGGAAAGCATCCTGGCCATAAAGCGGGCGCCCACATCCTTGAATGCCAGGGTCGGGCCATGAAATAACTCCAGCGAATAAATATCCTTGTCAACTTCGATTAGAGGAGTGTTAAAACTCAGTGTGTCATACACAATCTCCTGCAACTTATCTGCCGGGACATCCTCTCCGAAGAAATTTTTCGCCACTTCGAATGCCATTTTTTGAAAGGTAAAATGGGGCATCTGCGCAAAAAATACCGGTTCCAGCGGAATAATGTGTTCCGGCATGTACAATCCCCGATCGGGTGCCAGTCCTTTGGTGACGGCGGTACGAAGGTCTACCTTGGGAGAAAGTTTGTTGGTACTGTAGTATTTCATTTAAATTCGACAATTCGACAATTCGACAATTCGATAATGAATGGCATGGTTAAAATGGAGTGATAAACCCAATAGGGTGTATTCTAAAATCGAAAATCGAAAATCGAAAATTTTAAAGTTAGTACATTTATTTCTTGAATTGCAGAAGTGCTTCCATGAACTCCTTGCCGCTAAGTTCGCCATAGCTTCCCATCTTTGCCGAAGTTTCGTCATATCTGTCAACTGCATCCGGTACTTCCCCGGGCCTGTGGATCGTGAAAGGAACAGCATCCCGGGTATGTGTGCGTAATTTCCAAGGTGTCGGATGATCCGGCAACATGGCGATAGTGACAGGTTCTTCCATTTTGGCAGTCTCTTCCAGCAAATATTTGAGAATGCGCTGATCCAGGTATTCGATGGTCCTGATTTTCAGTTCAGCATCACCTTCGTGACCTGCTTCATCGCTTGCTTCCACATGGAGATACACAAAGTCGTGGTCCTTCAGCGCCAGGATAGCCGCTTCTGCCTTTCCTTCATAATTGGTGTCATACAGACCTGTGGCCCCCTTTACCTTGATCACATCAAGTCCGGCATAGACGCCGATACCCTGAATCAAATCGACGGCCGAGATAACAGCGCCATGCCGGATGCCGAACATCTCCTTCAGGCTCTTCATGGCAGGTTTGTACCCCGGCGACCAAGGCCATATAGAGTTGGCAGGTTCCTTTCCAGCAGCCTTCCTGGCAAGATTGACGGGATGGTTTTCGAGCAGTTCTTTTGAACGGCCGATCAGTTCATTCAGAAGCCGGGCAGTAGATTCGGCAGAAACATCAGCAGCTTTTGGCAGCAATGGCTCGTATTTCTTTCCGGGTACGTCGTGAGGTGGCGTGCAGACAACCTGCTTGTTCCCTCCCTTGATGACCAGCAGGTGCCGGTAGGAAACGCCTGTATAAAAACGGATTTTATCGCTGGCGAGATGCTCATTGAGATATTTAATCAGTTCATCCGCCTCTTCCGTGGTGATGTGTCCGGCAGAGTGGTTCAGGATGATGTCGCCTGTCAGGGTAACCAGGTTGCAGCGAAGCGCCATGTCTCCTTGCTGAAGGGTAACACCGATGCTTGCGGCCTCAATGACTCCGCGGCCTTCAAATACAGCTGGCACGTCGTATCCCAGTACGGCCATGTTCGCCACCTCGCTTCCGGGATGGAGGGAAGGCGGAATCGTTTTCAGCGTACCGCTTCTTCCGAGCGTCGCAAGGCGATCCATGTTAGGTGTTTTGGCCAGCATAAGGGGGGTCTTCCCCCCCAATTCCGCTTCGGGCTGATCGGACATGCCATCGCCCAGTAATATGATATACTTCATTTCAATAACTTGCTTTTCTCATTATTCAATTATTCTACGGATTGAAATGTGAAAGGTTTAAGAAAAGGACTGGGAGACGGGACGAGGGGGAGACTGGGAGACAGACAAATCTTGATTTCCGCATAACCCGTAACTTGTAACCCGTAACTTGTAACCTGTAACTTGCAACAGAGGTTTTATCCTGCACCAATGCCTATT
>Ga0118677_10009070_pt1 | contig 15685 bp, 10 predicted proteins | sample AliMusrvi5mmetaG_FD_86154 | JGI IMG/M metagenome (GOLD analysis project Ga0118677, IMG submission 86154) | reverse complement strand
GCGAAGACGCTGCGCAGTCGCCGATGACACCAGGAGCCATCTCCGCACCACGGCAGTGTCCGGTCTGCGGCGGCACTGTCGAAGTCATTGAGATGATCGTACCCAGCGACCTATCACGTCATCGGCAATGCCGGACACGTGAACTCGATACCTCATAGCAAAGACTCTCTCCTGGCTGGCCACGCGGGTCAGGGGACTCGCATGCCCGACGTGTGCCCACCATTCCGCATTTTCCGCGCAGGAGATGCAGGTGAGTTCAGCAAAGCAGGCTTCGCTAAAGTCGGTGGAACGACCGCCGGAGCGGGTCAATTCCAGGTCGAGGGCGGCACGCAGCCAGAGGAGACGCCAGCGCCAATCGGCGGCAGCGGCCGGGGTCATCGTGCGCGCGGCATGGTCGAGCAGCGCGAAGGTTTGCTCCGGCGCCTCCATCGGCGGTAACTGGTAGCGCAGCAACTGTCCGTCATCTTTGCCGTGGGTATAGCACGCGTGCCAAGCACGCAATTGCTCTTCATTCATGCCGCCATGCTGCATCTGCTCTTCCAGCCGGTAAATCGCCGTGACGACCTCATCTACGGCATCCGGGACAAGTTCGCCGGCATATTCGCGCACGATCGCTTCCACCGGACGTGCGGGGTCCCAGTAGAGTTGCAGGCAGATGGCCTTGTTCAGATCCTCGAATATCCCTTCCGAATAGGGAAAACCGCCGGCCAACCGGCCTTTGATCGTGTCCCAGACTTGTTGCAGCCGGCGTGGTTGCAAATTAGCGCCGAAGCCACCCCACGGCCACATGCCATACATGCTGATCTCCGGGAAGTTGAGCAGCGGGAAATGCGGCGGTGGGCCGTGCCGGAGGATATACGGGGGATAATCGCCGTGGCCTTCCGCCATGACGTAATCGATCCAGTCCGGCTGTGGCGCGAGGGTAGCGTAGAGGGCGTCCCATTCCGCGTCGCCCTCCCAATAACCGAATTCCCAACTTGAAAGCACGATCTTTGCCTGCGACCAGGTCTGCCGTACTTGCCGTGCAACCGGTTCGGCATTGCGCAGGAAACCGTTGCCGCCCCACGGTTTGCAATCCGCGCAGGCACAGCCACCCTGGTCGTAGGGCCAAATCCAGAAGTAGCGGATATCGAGATCGGCGAACGCGCGCAACATCTCTTCGCGCCAGCGCAGAATCAACGCCAAACCTTCCGGTTTGGACGGACACACTTCGACATGGTAATGATGCGGGAATGGTTCGGCGCGCAGTTCCGTCGGGCTGGTGCAGTAGGCTTCATTCGCCAGCGTCGTCAAGGCGGCGCCCATGCCGACGCGGTTGGCGGCGGCGAGAATCGCCCGCAAGCGCGCGATCATCGCTTGCGCCTCCGGGTCGTCGATGCCGGTGTAGTGGTGCATGTCGAACCACACCGACAGTGTATTGCAGCCCCACAACGCCAGCTCTTCCACGTAGCGCTCGACGAGTTCGCTCGGGGCATCGTGATAAAAATTGTGAAAGTGGGTGGCAAAATACATCCCGCGCACCGGCAATGCCGGGGTAAAGGTGCCGCTTGGGCCGCTGTAGGTCAGGCATGGGGTGTCAAAGCGGCAACCGCGCAGAAACTTCCCGGCCCCATACAACACACCGCGTTCATCGCCCCCGCTCACCCGCCAACCGTCGTGCGCTTCGTCGCGCGCGATAGCAAACGTCTCCGCGCCTAACTCAGGCCGGAGATCGAACACGACCGCGGCGGTCGCGGTATCACCGATTTGTACCGCGCCGCCCCGCTCGACGATCTGTCGGGTCACCAGCGCCATCGTCGTCTCGATCAACGGCGTGCGCGCCAGGTCGAATGCCAACTGTAGGGGTTGTTGCATGGGAGTCTCCTTAAAGCCATACCGGTAATTTCGTAGTAGCGCCGCCGCAGCAGCAAGACGCGTCTGGCCTCCGCAGATATGGAAAGTTTACTCACGGCGCGCCTTGCTGCGGCGGCGGCGCTACTACGAATAACCTGAATGGCTATGTCAATAATCAGGCTTTTGCCGCGACCGGCTGTCCCAGATATTTCCCGAAGAACGCTTTCGATTTGTTGCCACCCCAGGCGTGTTCGCCGGGGAAGAAGTCGAGTTGCAGGTGTTCGGCGGCGCCGGCGGCCTGATAGATCTTCTCCAACCGTTGATAACACGGCATCGCGGCATCCACGCCGAAACAGGTGTCATACGCGCCGATGTCGATCAATAGCGGCTGCGGTGCGAGCAGGCCTTGCAAATCGGGCAGATCGACCAATTTGAAGAGACCGGGGGTGATTTGCATGCCGCAGTAATTCAAGTCGCGGATAGCGAAGACGGGAAACAGATCGCTGTAGCAGATGATTTCCACCGCTTTAAAGCGTTCATCGAAGAGCGCTGTCCACAACGTCATGGTGCCGCCGCCGCTCAGGCCCATCACCCCCAGCCGGTCGGGATCGACACCGGGCAGCGTGCAGACGAAATCGGTGGCCGCTTTCCCGTGCGCGAGATTGATCGACAGCGAAGTCATCCCCAGCAGCGTGGCGTGCAGGTAGTAGATATTGCACCAGTCGCGCCCCCAGTTGTGGGTATGGTTGTGCGGCTTGTTGGTGTCGTTCCGCTCGCCGATGCCGATCCAGTCAATGCCGTAGGTGATATAGCCGGCCTGCGCCAGCTGCCGCCCGTAATCGTAATTGTACGTCTTAATCACCTCTGCCCGTTCGGCGGTAGAGGCATTGCCCATCACCGAATCCTTGCCGTGCGGGCCATGGCCATGCCAGCAGCAGAGGGTGGGACGCTTTTCGCCCGCCGCCAGATCGCCCGGGTAATTCACGATCAGTATGGCGGACAGGTGTTGTTGCACGTCGATCACCCAGCGCTGCTTCTTCAACCCGTCCTCTTCCCACTCCGCCAGCAGTTGCGGATTGGGCGGCACCATCGATGGGAAATCCCCCAGCGTCGCCAGCACGCGCGGTCGCGCCGCCGCTTTCCACGCGGTAAATTCCTCCGTCGTGCCGCCGTCAAAACGAAATTGCGGCCGGTGTTCCCGCGCCAACTGCTCGAACATATGAAGCGGACTGAGATTACGATCGGTCATCAAACATCACCTCGAAATAGAGTCGTGTCGTTATCCTTCTGCCGTTCCCGTTGTTTTCCTGCCGGATGCGAACCGCGCTTGCGCAGAAAAACTGGTTCTTGTTTTTCTACCGCAGAGGCGCGGAGACGCAGAGATTTACGCAGAGGAGATAGAGTAAGAAAAATTCGTGTGGTATACTGACACTGTGCTTGTTATCGACAAGTCGGATCAGGAGGCGGGATGGAACGACGGCGGAAGATATGGCTGTTGATTAGCGGCATTGTTTTGCTGGTGATCGGTTTGATGACGGCGGATCCGACCGGTGTGTTTAGTGACCTGTTTGACGCCTGGCATTGGCAAATGCCCACGCTGTCACAAGCTCCGGAGTCTCTCCAGCCTTACCTCGTGGATGCTTGCGTCATCTCGATTCCCATCGGGCTCGCGTTGTTGATAACCTGGCTCGCGTTGGCTTTCTACCCCTCGCTAAAACTCACCGAGCAATTTATCGTTACGCTAGCATGCATAATATTGCTGGTTGCTTTTATCTTCCCAATTATTGCGAAAGCTCGCGAGAAAAATGGCCATTCGAATTGCGCTAATAATCAACGACAAATCGCGGTAGGATTGCAAATCTACGCCCAGGATAATAACGGACAATTGCCGCTAGATTGGGCACCGGCTATCAAGTTAGCCCCAATGACCTTTATCTGCCCGACAACCAGGCGACGATTCCATCCACTGGGAGGATTTGGGTACAATGGCTTTCTCGCGGGAAAGTATCTGGAGGATATCGACGATCCAACCACGCAATTACTTACCATGGATGCCAAGCTGATGACCTCGGTGATCCATTCCCCGGAGGATATCTCCCGACGACATGACGGCTTTTTCATCGCCTCCTATCTCGATGGGCATACCGGTCTCGTGAAAGATGGGGGGAAAGCACGGTTGCTGATGCGTGAAAGGAAACAGGCAGTGAAGTAAAGAGGTAATTGCAGAATTCGGCTCGCACTCCTGGCCACCCCCTTCTCGCTGCTTGTATCCCGCATCCCGCATCCTGTATCCTATATTGTATCTGAAATGAACTCCACCATCGAACATAAACTATCGCAGCTTCCCACCCAGCCGGGCGTCTATCTGATGCGTGACGCCGGGCGGGCGGTGATTTATGTGGGCAAGGCGAAGATGTTGCGGAATCGCGTGCGGTCGTATTTCGGCGATATCAGCGATTTGCACGTGCGCACGCAGACGATGGTCAGCCAGGTAACGGACTTCGACATCATCGTCGTCGGCAGCGAGATGGAGGCGTTGGCGCTGGAAGCCACGCTGATCAAGCGCTATAAGCCGAAGTACAACGTGATGCTGCGCGACGACAAAAGCTACCCGTATATTAAAATCACCATGCGGGATACCTTTCCGAAAATCGCCGTGGTGCGCGGGCAGCAGCAGTTGCTCGACGGCGCGCGCTATTTCGGGCCGTATACCAATGTCTCGGCGATGTGGGACGTGGTGCGGCTGACGCGGCGGGTGTTTAAAATCCGGCAGGAGACGAAAAATTCCTTCAAACAGCACTCCGGTTGCGCGTGGGACGAGAAGGGCGCGTTGCTGAAGCGCCCGTGCCTGGATTACGACATCGGCCTGTGCAGCGGGCCGTGCGCGCGGATCGTCACCCCGGAGGAATATGCCGAACAGGTGAAGCTGGCGGTGCTCTTTTTGGAAGGGCGCATGGACCATCTGATCGGCGAATTGACCACGCAGATGGAGCAGGCGGCAGAGACGTTGCGCTTCGAGACCGCGGCCCGCTTGCGCGATAAGATTTTCAGCTTGAGCCAGATACAGGCGGACGCGAAGCTGGTGACCAGCAAGCACGAAGATATGGATGTGGTGGCCTATGCCGCGCGTTCGGACGAAGCGTGCATGACCATATCGGTGGTGCGCGGCGGGAAGCTGGTCGATCAACAGCACGACCTGATGGAAGGCGTCACCGGCATCGGCGAAGACGAATTGCTCACTGCTTTCCTCACCCAGCGCTATGCGCAGGTCGGTTCGCCGCCGCGCCTGCTGTTGCTGCCCCACCCCATCAGCGAAAGCACGCTGCTGGAATCGTGGCTCTCCGAGCGACGGCACCAGCGCGTACGCCTGCTGGTGCCCCGGCGCGGCCCCAAGGCGGACATGGTGGAGATGACGCGGGAAAACGCGCGCATCTTCCTGGAACAGACGCAGGCGAAGGCCAGCGAGGAAGCGCAACTTGCCCGCGAAGCGCTGCGGGAATTGGCGGAAATTCTCGGCCTGCCGGATGCCCCGAAACGGTTGGAATGTTACGATATCTCCACCCTGCAAGGCGAGGATTCGGTCGGTTCGATGGTGGTTTTCGTCGACGGTTTGCCGGCAAAGGATCAGTATCGCCGCTTTAAAATCCGCCATTACACCGGCGCGCCGGACGATTACGCGATGATGCACGAACTGCTGGAGCGGCGCCTGGGCGCGGCGCTGATGAAGTCGCGCAAGTTTGCCGCGCTGCCCGATCTGCTGGTGGTCGATGGCGGCAAAGGGCAGTTATCGATGGCCTTGCAGGCGATGCAGGAACTGGATTTGCACCTGCCGGCCATCGGGCTGGCCAAGCGCAACGAAGAGATATTTCTTCCCGGGCAGGAACACGGGCTGATGCTCCCCCGCCATGCGCGCGCGCTGCACCTGCTGCAGCGCCTGCGTGACGAAGCGCACCGCTTTGCCCTCAAATATCACACCACCTTGCGCGGACGACGAGTGCGGGAAAGCCTGCTCGACGATATCCCCGGCATCGGTCCCGCGCGCAAGCAGGCGCTACTGCGGCATTTCGGCAGCGTGGAAAAGATTCGCAAAGCCACCCCGGAAGAGTTGCTTGCCGTCCCCGGCATGACCAAGCCGGTGGCGGAAAAGCTGGGGGAGATGCTGCGGACGACCACGGCCTGAAGATCCCAATATTTGATGATTTGACATCAATTGGCGTTCGCATCCGCTTGACCGGCTAACCCATTAACCGGTTCATTGAGGTCGCCGAAGGCATCGTTATTGAGCATAATAATGCAATATATCAATAGCGGTATTAGCACTCCGGCTTTTATAATCAGCATACCCCAATCTACCGCTAATAATTGGTAACCATGATCAAAGCTTTCAAAGTAAGCATGGATAAAAGAGAGTGCCCATTTCCCGATCCAGCACCCAAGTAATTCCTGTATTGCTAACAGGATTAGCGCAAAAATACTAATATTTCGGGCAATGTTCTTTCTACAGCGTATTACTATAATAGTGGTAATATCCATCACCAGGGCTAATAATAGTAATGCCGAATACGACATAAACAACATGCAATATGCGTTATTCGGTGTTAAATCATAATTTGACTGGAAGGTTACCGCTGATATACCAGGACTACTTAAGAACTCTATTATAAGATCTGCTGACAGTAGATTTACTGCTAGATGAAGTCCTAAAATTGTGTATAGTGTTTTTTTCATATCTCATCCAGTGAGTAACTCTATCCACGCCTGGTGACATGATTGTTTACCGCTATGGTAAAACATCGAGTTCCTTTTGCAAGGCAGGAATTGTGGTGTTGTACTCCTTACTAAGTCTGCTGTTAATATAGCGTATTTGCCCGCATTCGTATATGGTGGAAAAAGGCCGGGACGTCGTCGGGTTGCTATCTGACGGTGAATCGGTGATGCCGGGATATCCGGTCCGGCGGACGGCAGCAGCCATTACTGATCCGCTCATGGTTTCGTTAAAATGTATTTGATCCTGCAGGCGCACGAGCAACCCCGCGAGCAGGTCGCATATCCCCCCGGTGCTCGCGAGGACGCTCGCGCGCCAGCAATGCCGGAACGGATATCATTTAGCGAACCCACGAGCGAACCATTAAGTCACCACGCGCGGATAGAGCAGTCCCCCGAGCATGACTAACAGGATGGTGACCATGAGCAGCACCGCAAAATCCACCAGCAATCCATACCCGCTGGCGGTGCCCACCAGCATCAAGCTCCGCAAGGCATCGACCTCATAGGTTAACGGATTCAAGTGGGCCGCCACCTGCAGCCAATGGGGCATGAGCACGATCGGGTAGATGGCATTGCTGGCAAAAAACAGCGGCATGGTGAGTATTTGCCCGATCCCCATAAAGCGTTCACGGGTTTTGACGATCAGCGCAATTACCAGCGAGAAGGTCGAGAAGAGCGCGGCGCCCAGGATGACGAAGAGGACGACACCGAGTAGCGAGAATGGTTGCCAGTTGAGCGGTATCCTGATCATCAAGGCTAAAGCGTAGATGATGATGGCTTGTGACAGCGCACGCACCCCGGCGGACAGCGCTTTCCCCAGCACCAGCGCCGTGCGGGGAGTGGGACTCACCAGAAACTTATGCACGATGCCCAGGTCGCGTTCCCAGATAATGGCAATTCCATAAAAGATTGCGATAAACAACACACTCTGCGCTAGAATGCCCGGCGTAATGAATGCCTGGTAGTTGCCGGTGCCAACGCCGCGCACACGCGCGAAGACTTCCCCGAAGATTAATAGCCACAACGCGGGTTGGACGGCGCGCGAAACGAGTTCCGTCGGATCGTGGCGCAGGCGACGCGCTTCCAATTCCGCGATCACCAGTGTCTTCGCGATAAAACTGTGCAGTTCGTGCCAGGGATTACCCCAGACGCCGGGTGATGCGTCGGGTGTGCGCGGTGTCTCGATACCCACCTCCCGTCTCCAATGTATCGCCCGCGAAATGAATAAAAACCTCGTCAAGGGTGGCGCCTTCGTGTCCCAAGGCTTTCTTTAACGCCTCCGGCGAGTCTAAGGCCACGATTTGGCCGTGGTGCATGATGGCCACGCGCATACAGAGCATATCGGCTTCTTCCATCAGGTGCGTGGTGAGAAAGATCGTCGTTCCATAGCTGTCGCGCAGTTGGGTAATCATCTCCCACACCACGTGGCGGGCAGCCGGGTCCAGGCCAACCGTCGGCTCGTCTAAGAACAGGACGCGTGGATGGTGCAAGGTGGATTGGGCGATCTCCAGGCGCCGAATCATTCCACCGGAATAGGTACGGACCGTCTGATCAGCGGCATCGCTGAGCCCCATAAAATCCAAGGCATCCTGAATGCGCTTCTCACGTTCCCGGTGAGGAATATCGTAAAGTTTGGCAAAGATCAGAAGATTCTCATAACCGGTCAGCGTGCCATCCGCCGACAGTAATTGTGGCACATACCCGATGACGTGCCGGACCTGCGCCGCCTGCTGCCGGATATCAAAGCCCGCGACCATGGCCCGGCCCGAAGTCGGCGGCAGCAGCGTGGTCAGCATTTTGAGCACGGTACTCTTGCCCGCCCCATTGGGTCCAAGTATGCCAAAGATTTCACCGGCATCGACGCTGATGGAAAAGGCATTGACGGCGACCAACTCCTTAAACCGGCGCGTGAGCTCCAGTGTTTCGACAATAACCACCCGGCTAATCTCCTGGTACCAAGCCGTAGCATGGAAAGCACTCGCATACTCGCTACCGGCGAGTATGCTGCAACCATGATGATATACCGGGTGGGGTGCAGGGACATGTGTTGATTGACAACAATGTAGATGGTTAGAAGTGAAGGGGAGGATGTTTGGTGTTGGGTGTTGGGGTGTTTGTCTTGAACTATGATTTTTCTGATTAAATGATTTTATGATTTTGAGCTTCAGACCGACAAGTAGAAAAATCAGAAAATCATTTAATCAGAAAAATCATAGTTCAAGACAATCGTAAGAAAAGGGGATAGCCCCCTTTTCCCTTTTCACTGGCACGCGAATATCCCCGCGAGCATGTTGGTAACCGCTGCTGCTCGCGAGGACGCTCGCGCGCCGGATCACGCAATCACTACCCGTGCCGGCGCCGCCGGATCCTCACCGGGCGACAACGGGCGCAGGCGTAAGGCATAGGTATAGGTGCCGGGACCGATCAGATACTCGTCGTGCACATTGCGCGTCCAGCCTGTGTCACCGCCGACGCCCATGTGGCGGGCATCGAGATGGAGATATACCTCTCGACTCGCGGTTAACTCATAGGTGTGCTGCGCTTTGGTCAGTTCCTGCTGCGAGTAATGCAGCGCGTCGAAATGGAAGGGTTGACCGCTGACCAGCAATCCGTAGCCGGCATCGTCCGTCAGCGCCATCCAACGCACGTCCTCTTTCCCCCCGCATTCGCCCGGCCAGATATACAACGGCTCGAACTGAGCCGTCACCGTGCTGGTGTAGCGCCCGACCAGCGCGCTGGACTTGCGGTCGAGGTAATTCTCGTATGGCCCGCGCCCATACCAGCGCAGGTGCTCGAACGCGGCCGGCAGCACCACTTCCAGCCCGATGCGCGGGATGGTGGTCAGCGTCTCGCCGGCGGTCACCGTGCTCTCGATCGACACGTCGCCGCTGCCATACACCGTGTAGCGGGTGACCGTGCGGAACGCCGGCTCCGCGCCGGTGCCCTGCAGCGTGGCATGCACCTGCACCACCACCGCCGTATCGGAGAGTTGCGCCGCAGCCACCGTCGTCGCCGTCCGGGTCAATCGATCCAACCCGTCGCGCACCCAATCCTGATAGTAACTCTGCGCACCGGCCAGCAGGAAGTCATTGTCCGTCGGCGCGCGGTAGAAGTTCTCCCGCGGACCGGCGGCCAGCAATTCCCCTCCCGTCGCGCGGAAGGACGTCATCAATCCCGTCGTCCGGTCGAAGACCACGCGCACCAACGCGCTGCTGATGACGAAGGCGTCTTCGTTGTTCTCCAGCGTCACCGGCGGCATCTCCGCGGTGAGCACGGCTTCGCCGGCTTTCCGGCACGGCAGTGCAAACTGCGCCCAGGTGATGTCATGCCCTTTATCTGCCCACGGGAGATCGCCGGCCAGCACCGCGCGCAGATTCAGCCAGTATTCCGCGCCGGCAACCGAGGAGGCGATGGTTTCCAACGGCAGCGTTATTTCTGCTTCCGTGCCCGCGGCCACCGCCGGCAACGGCAGCGTGCCGGCGTGCAAAATACTCCCATCCTCGGTGACATCCCACTGTAAGGTCAGGTGTCCCAGGTCGAGGAACTGGTACTTGTTGCGCACGGTGATCTTTCCCGCGCGCAAGCCGTCCTCGGTCGCGGTGAAGGCGACCGGTGCCTGCACCTGTTTCACTTCCCATGCGCCCGGGTGCGGGGTCAAGTCCGGCGCCACGATGCCGTTGAGCACCTGGGTCGGATGCTCGTCGATCGCCGCGTAATCCGTGCCGCATCCCAGGTCACCGCCGTAACCCCAGGCCTTGCGCCCATCGGGCAGCGTGAAGGTGAGCGCCTTGTCGTGCCAGTCCCAGATGAACCCACCCTGGAACGAGGGCTCGTGATCCACCATATCCCAGTATTTCTTGAAATTGCCGCTGGCGTTGCCTTTCGCGTAGGCATACTCACAGAGGATGATCGGCCGTTTCTCTTTTGCGTCGGCCAGCGTTTCGCGCAACCACCACAGCCGCCCATACATCGGCACCAGCACATCCGAAACTGCCGGACCGGGATACCCGCTCTCGTATTGCACCGGGCGCGTCGGGTCATACATCCGTATCCACGCTGCCATCGCCGCGTGATGCGGGCCATAAAATGATTCGTTGCCCAGCGACCAGAAGCACACGCAGGGGTGGTTCTTATCGCGCAGCACCATGCGCGTCGCCCGCTGCAGGTAAGCCAGCGCCCACGCGGGATCCTTGCTCAACTGCGCTTCGACGCCGTGCGTCTCCAGGTTCGCTTCATCCACCACATAGATGCCGTATTCGTCGCAGAGATCGTAGAAGCGCGGATGATCGGGGTAGTGGCTGGTGCGCACCGCGTTGAAGTTCAGCCGCTTCATCTGGATGATTTCCCGGCGCATATCCTCATCGGTGAGCGCCCGCCCGCGCTCCGGATGATGCTCGTGGCGATCCACCCCGCGCACCACCAGCCGGCGACCGTTCACGCGCACCTGGCGGTCGACGATCTCCAACTGGCGGAAACCGACCCGGCAACTCTCGAAGTCGATGGCGGTTCCGTGCGGATCGATGAGCGTTAATACCAGCGTATAGAGATACGGTGTCTCCGCCGACCACTGGCGCGGCGCCGTAACGGTCTGCTCCAACTTGGCCCATCCCCGCTCATCGGCCTGCGCGCTATACATCGGTGACGTGCTTTTCACCTGGGCGCTGACCGGCGCGGCGAAAATCGGCTGTCCCGCCGCGTCATACAGCATCGCCTCCACCCGGTACTCCGTCAGGTTCGCCACCTCGGACATCGCGGTGGCGACAAATAGCGTGGCGTCGCAATATTGCGCGTCAAAGATGGTGCGCACGGTAAAATCGCGCAGGTGCGCGGGTGGTTTGCTGTAGAGGAACACATCGCGCTGGATACCGCTCAGTTGCCAGTAGTCCTGGTCCTCCAGGTAGGTGCCGTCGCAGTAGCGCATCACCTGTACGGCCACGGTATTCTCCCCCGCGCGCAGATACGGCGTGATGTCGAACTCCGCCGGCAGACGGCTGTCCTGGCTGTAGCCGACTTCGACGCCGTTCACCCACACGTAGCAGGCCGAGTCCACCGACTCGAAGACCAGAAAAACGTCGCGTCCCGCCCACTGCTCAGGTAAGGTGAACGAACGCCGATAGCATCCGGTGGGATTCTCCTCCGGCACCAGGGGAGGATTCGGCGGGAAGGTATAATGCCAGTTCGTGTAAATGGGCCGGTCAGGATAATCGAACAACTGCCAGTTGCTCGGAACCGGCAATTCGTCCCATCCGGAGACATCGAATGCGTCGTCGGCGAATCCCGCGGGCACCTGCAGCGGTGATTCGACCAGGTGGAACTTCCAGGTTCCGTTCAACGAGAGCACATATGGCGATGACCACCGCTCCCCCACCCGCGCGCTCTCCGCGTCGGCATACGCCCCCAACGGCACATGCATCGGCTCGCGGTTGCGGCCCACTACGTGGATATCTTCCCAATCAGGCACTCGTTCGGTACGTTTGCGTTCAAGCATGGAATCACTCTCCTCCATCCGGGTACGCCATTGTACGATAGGCGGGAGGGGTTGTCCAGACGATTGGAGATCAATCGATCATTTGTCTGCGAACAATTCGAATACTTGACCTTCCCCTTGATATGCGTTTATAGTGGCAGCATCATGTTGAAACACTATCTTCTGGTTTGGATGCTCTTACTGCTATTCACGCTGCTTTCCATCGAAGCTGCTCAAGCGGAGAAGCTCTACATCGGCGGTCAAATGGAACCCATCGAAATTACCACTTATGGCGATGATAACGACACCTTTCTTCCGCTGGCGCCGTTGCTGAAGCCGTTGGGGTTGCGCCTGGAGAAGGTTGAGGGATCGTTCAAGCTGACTGCCCCGCAAGGGCGAGTGGTGTATTTTTCGCCCGGCTCGACGCGAGCGACGGTCGACCATGCTTTTGAGGATCTCGATACCGCCCCGGTGATGGTGGAGGGGCGGCTCTATTTGCCGGAGTCCACGCTGGAATCGCTGCTGATGCTGCGGCCGTTGGAATCGGATGATGAGGAGACCATACGGTTGATGCCGTTGCTGGTGTTCCGTGACGAGCACCTGGCGGGCCGCCGGGTCATCAGTGTACGCAGTCCTCTGCCGTTGCATTATCGCAAGACGATGCTTGCCACCCCACCCCGCGCCTGTTTCGATTTTTCCGACCTGCTATTCGACGAAGATACTGGGAATAGCGGGGACGTGCACGAACAACTTCGCCTGAGCCGGCAACCGGATCACTCAACCCGTCTGGTGCTCGACCTACCGAAGACCGGGGCCGTACGAATCGGCATGGCGGATGGTGGGCGGAAGTTGATGATCAGCCTGCCGGACACACGCCCGGTTGCCACACCCGCTTCTCATGCGTCCGGTAAAGTGGTGATGCTTGACGCGGGACATGGCGGGAAAGATCCCGGTTCGGCGGGCGCGGACGGGTGCGAGGAGAAGACGATCAATCTCGACGTGGTGCTGCGGGCGGCAAAGCTGCTGCACGCGCGCAAGGTGAAGGTGCTGCTCACTCGCGAGGGCGATACCTACCTGGATGACGATGCGCAAGCGGAGAAAGCCAACGCCGCGCATGCCGACCTGTTCGTCATCATCCACTGCAATGCCTGGGATACCCCCGAACCGTGCGGCACGCGCACCTACTATTACTCGACGCAGAGCAAACGGCTGGCGGATGCGATCCACCGGGCGGTGGTGAAGAAGCTGGGGTTCGAGGACGGCGGGGTGCATCAGGACGACCTGGTGCCGGAGATCTACGATACCGAGATGCCCTCCTCGCTCACCGAGTTGGGCTTCATCACTAACCCGGATGAGTGCAAGTTGCTCAATACCCCGGCCATTCGCCAGAAGGCCGCGGAAGCCATTGCCGACGGCATTTGTGCCTACCTGGCAAAGATCGCGGATGACGAGGAATAACTATTGATCCGGACATAAAGATTTTATATTGCGGCAGGGGACTGCCGGCTCCCGCTTATGAGGAATTTATGTCCGGATCAATATCATTCCGGTGGACACGAACAGTCAGCCGCGACCAATTGGCGGCGCTGCTGTTTTTGCACATACATGGCGGTATCGGCTTTGCGGAAGATTTCTTCAAGCGACTCCAGGTTATCACCTGAGGCCGTGCCGATCGACAGACTGATCGGCATGTCGGCATCGACCAGATTATGGGCTTCTATCAGTTGCTCCAGCCGTTCGATAACGGAGATCGCCACCCCAACGGGCGTCCCCGGGAGAATCACGGCGAATTCGTCGCCGCCGATGCGCGCGACGACATCCTCCGGGCGGAAGGCGCGCTGCAGTATTGCCCCGACCTTTGCCAGCAGGCGATCGCCGGCCTCATGCCCGCGGGTGTCATTCACCCGTTTCAGACCATCGACGTCCATCACCAGCAGGCTGATGGGGAATTGCCGGCTTGGTTGCAACCGTTGCATTTCCGTCTCAAAGTAACGCCGATTATACAGCCCGGTCAACCCGTCATTAAAGCTCAGTAGTCGCAGTTCTTCTTCCATCATATAGCGCGGCGTGACGTCACGAATCAGGAAGACGATGCCGGTGGGACGCCCCTGCCCGTCACGGATCAGTTCGGCGATCACCTCCTGTACAAAGGTCGTGCCGTCCTTGCGTTTCGCCTGAAATTCGGCAGGCCCCTGGTAAATCCCCTGATATTTCGCGGCAATACGGGCGCGGGCGCGCTCCTTATCTTCCGGCAGGGACAGCGCGAGATCGAAGACATTCTGACCGAGGACTTCCGATTCGTCGTCATACCCATAGAGACGCAGCGTAGCCGGCGAAATCATCTGCAGCGTCCCTTCGATATCGGTAACGACAATGCCCTCCGGCGAAACGGTAAAGATCGAGCGATGCAGCGCTTCGGAGGCGCGAAGCTCATCTTCCAGCCGTTTGCGCTCGGAAATATCCTTAAAGGCGGCAAATACCACCGGCTCACCATCGAAGGTCGTGGCCGTGGCAGACACGTAAGCCCAGAAGGATGTGCCATCCTTCCGTCGCAGATTCGCTTCGATGTCCGTGAAATCGCCGCCTTGCCGTATTTGTTGCAACAGGGCGTCTCGCTGCTCGCGACAAACGTAAAAATCATAGGCCGGCCGACCGATAGCCTCTGCCGCCGGCATGCCGAACATCGTCAACGCGCGCGGGTTAATGTAGAGCACCCGGCTGTCAGTCAAACGAGAAATGACAATCGGAAACGGCGCCTGTTCGATGAGGACCCGATACCGTTCCTCGCTCTGCTGCAATTGCTGCATCATATCGCGCAATTGCTCGACCATGGTATTGAAGGCAAAGGAGAAATCGCCGAGGAAATCGATGCGCTGCGTAAAATCACCCTCCGCCACGCGTTGTGTCTGCCAGGTGAGATGGCGCAGATTGGCCTGCAACGACTTCAGCGCGCCGGCCATACCACCGCCCAGGTGCATGTTTTGCGCTAAATCACCGATGGCCAGCGCGCGAGTAAAATCCCGCAACGTCGCGACCGAACGGCGCAACTCCGCTATTTCGGGGGTATCATGCTGATTCGTATCTCTCTGGAGGGCCTGATCGGCAAATAACAGATCGGTAATCCGTCGGACCAAGGGATTGCTATCATCAATGACGGGTGCCGAAACACAGCCCGCCGCGGCCATCGTCGCCCGGCAGGCTGCGATTACCGGCATCGGGTCGCCTACTTCATCCTGTGCCAGTGCCCTGTCGAGGAGTTCGCGCAAGGCAAGGAGTTGATCACGCATGCATAACATCCCTTGCCATGGCGGTAAACCGGCAGGTACGACCACCTGTTGCCCAACAATCAATCTCTCGCACCACGAACTCACAATGGAGCCCGTGTTCCAGTATGGCCGCGATAAAACCTTCGTCATAACGGCAGATCGTCATGCCGCACTCCGGCACGCCGGAGCAGTCCAGGTCTTCAGAAACGGTCAGTATGAATTCGCCTTTAACGAGGTCTGCTTTTTCAATGCATAAAATGCCTATTTGCATCTCCCGGAATATTTGCTGAAGCTTTTTTGCAAAGGCTCCGAAGTCTGCAATATTTCCCAGCATATGTGTATAAAATTCTTT
>Ga0118677_10009068_pt1 | contig 15690 bp, 11 predicted proteins | sample AliMusrvi5mmetaG_FD_86154 | JGI IMG/M metagenome (GOLD analysis project Ga0118677, IMG submission 86154) | reverse complement strand
GCTCTATCTCGTGGACCAGACGGGGCGGCCCTACGACGTCTACGACGTCGAGGCGGCCGCCGCGCGCGAGCTCATCTCGGTGCGCAGCGGCTGCTTCTGCAACCCCGGCGACGGCGAGGTGGCGCACCACATCTCGCGCGACGACATGGAGCGCTGCTTCACCGATCCGAGCGCCGCGATCACGCTGTTGCAGTGCCAGCGCACGATCGAGGACAAGACCGGCAACGTGCCCAACACGATCCGCGTCTCGCTCGGCCTGGCCTCCGACTTCGCCGACGTGCGCCGCTTCCTCGTCTTCGCGGAGAGCTACCGGGACCGCCCGGCGCCCGTCCCGCAGTCCGGCTAGCAGGTCCGCGCCGCGGCGGCCCGATGAGGCATCTCCTCCTGCAGATCCTGCCCGTAGCGGTCGCCATCGCGGTGAACCCGGTGCCGATCATCGCCGCCATCGTGATGACCGCCACGGAGAAACCGGTCGCCAACGGGATCGCCTACCTGACGGCGCTCACGGCCGTCTCCTTCGGCTTCGGCGCCGTCGTGCTGACGCTGTTTCACGGCGCGTCGCTCGGCTCCGGCACGCGCAGCGGGCACCTGATCCTCGTGCTGTGGCTGGTGTTCGGGCTCGCCTTCCTCGCGGCCTTCGTCGTGCTGCTCGTGCGCCGGCCGCAGCCCGGCGAGAAGGACCGCGAACCGGGCTGGATGCGCTGGATCGGGCGCCTCGGCCCGCTCGGCGCCGCGCTCGTCGGCGTGATGCTGGTCAACTACGAGATGGAGGCGCCGGCGCTCAGCGACATCCTCGCCTCCGGGGTCTCGCGTGCAGCAGCTCTCGTGGCGCTCGCCATCTTCGTCGCGGTCGCGGTGTCCACGTCGGCCGTACCCGTCGTCGCCTACATCGTCGCCCCCGGCCCCGTCGGCGGGTTCCTCGGCCGCGCCAAGATGTGGCTGGCGAGGTACCATCGCCCGATCCTCATGGTCGCCTTCGCGGCGATCGGCGTGCTGTACACGTTCAAGGGAGTGAGCGGCCTGCTGCACTGAGGCCGGACTCACGATGCGACATCCGACGAAGAACGAGGTGCTCGATGAGAGGTAGGGACACACGGGACGCGGCGAAGGGAGCGGGAGCGCCGGTACTCCGGGTCGGAGCGCGCAGCTGGTGGCTCGAGGAGGCCCTGCGGGCCGATCCGGGCGTGCTCTGCCCGCCGCTCGACGGCGACACGATCACCGACGTCTGCGTCATCGGCGGCGGCTTCGCCGGCCTCTGGACGGCCTACGAGCTCGGCCAGCGCGCGCCGCAGCTCGGAATCGTGCTTCTCGAGGCCGACATCTGCGGCGCCGGCGGCAGCGGCGCCAACGGCGGCTTCTTCTCGCCGTCGTGGACCGGACTGTCGAGCCTGTGCGCGTCTCTCGGCGAGCAGGGCGGGGTGGCCTACGCCGCCGCCCTCGCCGCGATGGTCGACGATCTCGACGCGTGGATCGCGCGCCACGAGGCGCGCATCGACGCGCACCACGAGGGCATCCTCTACGCGCGCGCCGGCGAGTGGCAGGCGGGGCCGGACGACGAGACCTTCCGCCTGCTCGAGAAGCACGGCCTCGCCGACCGGCTGCGCCGCGTCGACGCCGCGGAGGCGCGGCGCGTGGCCGACTCGCCGCGCTTCGTCGGCGGCGTGATCACGCCCGATCTCACCGTCCTGCAGCCGGCCAAGCTCGCGCGCGAGCTGCGCCGCGTCCTGCTCGAGCGCGGCGTGCGCATCTTCGAGGGCACGCCGATGGTGCGGGTGGAGGCCGGCCGGCCGGCCCGCGTGGTCACGCCGGCCGGCTCCGTGCGAGCGGCCCAGGTCGTCCTCACCAGCGGCGCCTGGGCGGCGCGGGAGCGGCACTTCCGCCGCGCCTTCGCCGTGTGCACCGACTTCATGGTCGTCACCGAACCGATCCCCGAGCTCATCGAGCGGATCGGCTGGACCTCGCACATGGGCGTCGCCGACCTGCGCGAGATGCTCTATTACCTGCGGCGCACCGCCGACGGCCGCATCGCCATCGGCGGCGGCGCGATGGGCATCGTCCGCGGCGACCGCATCCGCGGCCGCGTACTCACGTCAGAGCGGCTCGCGACGGTCGCGGCCCACGGACTGACCTGGCTGTTCCCCCAGCTCGAGGGCGTGCGCTTCGACGCCGCCTGGAGCGGCCCTATGGACATCACCGGCGAGGCGCTGCCGTTCTTCGAGACGGCGCCGGGCGGCAACGTGCACGCCGGCCTCGGCTTCTCCGGGCACGGGCTCACCGGCACCAGGCTGGGCGGCAGGATCCTCGCCTCGCTGGTGCTCAGGGCCGACGACGAGTGGAGCCGCATGCCGGTCGTCGGCCCGCCGCTCGCCAAGCTGCCGCCGGAGCCGCTCCGCTGCCCCATGATCCAGTCGGTGAGCTGGGCCTACGAGGCGAGCGACCGCGCCCACGAGGACGGCCGCGAGCCCGGCCTCGTGCCTCGGTCCGTCATCGCCGCCTACGGCAGCTATGGCGCGCACAACGGCGCCGTGCGCCGCGACTGAGCTCGAGCGCCGCTCCCGCGCGTTCTCAGCCGTCCCGGACTCCCGCTGCCTCTCGGCGCCGTTCATCCCCCGTTCATCTGGCCGGGGCAAACGCTGGTCAGCACACACAACGGCGACGCAGCGCGGCAAGCAGGCGCGGCGGACAAGGACGGTGAGGACGATGGGACTAAACAAGAAGGTACTGGCGTTCGGAGCGGCGGGCATCCTGGCCTTGGGCATCACGGGAGCGGCCGTCGGCGGGCACATCTCCAACTCGACGGCGAACAAGTCCTACGCGAGCGGCGGCACCGCGACGCTGGCCCAGATGTCGGCGCCGGCGCAGGGCGCAGCCACGACCGGGCAGACGACGGCCCAGGCGGCGGTGGCCAAGGCGAGCGCGCAGACGGGGACGAAGGCCACGAAGGCCACGGGCGCCCCGGCGACGTCGTCAGGCGCTGCCCAGTCGGCCGGCAAGACCGTCAAAAACGGCGGGGGCTGAGCCGCCCGGATAGTCGTTCGCGGCCAGCCACGGTCGAGGGCCGGCCGGCGCCTCGGGGCGCCGGCCGGCCCTGCTTCTGCCGGCGGCTGCGTGTCGCTCGCGTGCCGCGGTTCAAGCGCCTGACGGCTGCGGAACCGGATCGCACGCGGGAACGCCGCCCGGATCCGCGGCGCCGCGAGGCGCGACTGCGTCACTCGCGACGTCCTCGTGAGCCAGGGCGCCGGGCCGCCACACGGCCGGTCCGATCCACAGCGTGAGCGCCGGCACGAGCACCGTGCGCACGACGAACGTGTCCAGCAGCACGCCGAAGGCGATGATGAAGCCGAACTCGGTGAGCACGACCAGGGGCAGGACGGCGAGCACGGAAAACGTGCCGGCGAGCACCAGGCCGGCCGAGGTGATCACGCCGCCGGTGACGGCGAGCGCCTTGAGCATCCCCGCCCGCGTGCCCAGCGTGACCGCTTCCTCGCGCACGCGCGTCATCAGAAAGATGTTGTAGTCCACGCCGAGGGCGACGAGGAACACGAAGGCGCCCAGCGGCGTGCCGGCGTCGATCGCCGGGAACCCGAAGACGTACTTGAAGACGAGCACGCTGAAGCCGACTGTGGCCGCGAACGAGAGGATCACGGTCCCCGTGAGCATCACGGGCGCCACCAGCGAGCGCAGCACCACCACGAGGACGACGAAGACGACGAGCAGCACGAGCGGCGCGACGACGAGTGTGTCGCGGACCGCCGCGTTGTGGGTGTCGAGCGCCTGCGCGGTGTCGCCACCGACGAGAGCCGTGGGCCCGGCAGCGGAGTCCATCGCCGTGCGCAGAGCCTCGATGGTCGGCCAGGCGGCGCTGCTGTAGGGATCCTGCTTGAGCACGACCTGGAACTGGGCGAGGCCGCCGGCTGTCTGCGCCGACTGAGCCGGCACGTCGGCGACGCCGGGCACGGTCTTCGCCGCCGTCATAGCCGCCTGGAGCTTGCCCGCCGGTACCACGACGTCGGCCGGCGAGGTCAGCCCGCTCGGGAACGACTGCGAGATGAGCTTCTGACCCTGGACCGACTGGACGTTGCCGCGGTAGATGTCCAACTGGCTCAGGTTCGTGTTCAGGGCGAGCAGGCCGAGGGCCATCGCTCCGAGGATGAGCGTGGTGACGATGGCGACCGTACGCGGGCGGCTGCTGACGCCACTGCCGAACAGGCGCGCGCCGAGCCTCGACCAGAAGCCCGTTTCCTCGCGTGAAGCCGAGCCGTAGCGCGGCACCCGCGGCCAGAAGACGCCGCGGGGGAGGACGAGGAGAAGCGCGGGCAGGGCCGTGAGCATGGCGATCATCGCCATGAAGACGCCGAGCGCCGCGAGGGGGCCGAGGCTCCGGTTGCTCGTGAGCACGGCGAACATGAGCGTCAGCAGCGCGATCGTGACGGTCATACCGGAGGCGAGGATGGCCGGCCCGGCGCCGCGCAGGGCGCCGGCCATCGCCTGGTGCCGATCCTCGTGGCGACGCAGTTCCTCGCGGTAGCGAGAGATCAGCAGCAACGCGTAGTCGGTGCCCGCGCCGAACACGAGGACGATGGTGATGCCCGCTGCCTGCCCGTCGATGGGCAAGCCGATGTGCGCCCCGAGGAGGTACGCGAGGGCGCGCGACGGCAGGTCGGCGAACAGGCCCACGGCGAGGAGCGGGACGAGCCACAGGAACGGACTCCGGTAGGTGATCAGCAGCAGGACGGCGACGATGAGGACCGTCGCCAGCAAGATCCTGGTGTTGATGTTGCTGAACACGCGCACCGTGTCGGCGAGGAAGCCCGCCGGGCCGGTCGTGCGCACCTGCAGGCCGCCGGTGCCTTCGCCCACGGCCTTGCTGACCTTGGTGGCGTCGTTGATCGTCAGATTGAGGTCGCTGGAAGCCTTGATCGGGACGGTGAGGATGGCCGTGCGGCCGTCGGCGGACGGCTGCCCGGGGATCACTCCCTGCACGCCGCTCAGGTTGAGCGCCTTGATCCTGGCGGCGTCGGCCGCTATCACGGCCTTGTCCTGTGCCGTCAGCCCGCTTGAGCGGTGGTAGACGACCAGGGCGGGCAACGTAGCGGCGCCGGGGAAGTGCGCCTGCGCGTCGAGGATCTTCGCCGATTGCGCGCCGGCGGGCAGCGAACTCTTCTGGTCGTTCTTCTGAAGGCTGCTGAGCTTGCCGGCGAGGGGCAGCGACACGATCGCGATCGCGATCCAGATGGCGAGCACGACCCACTTGGTACGCCGGCCGGTGATGAAGCGGATGAGCGGATTGGTGGTTTCCATGATCTCCTCCGGAGGCGTTCGCTTCCGAGTCCGGTTGTATCTCGACGGTACGGTTTCCCCTCGCATGGGTATCTCAATCATCAAGATAAATGGAAGTCCATCGAGAGGAGCGAAGCTGCGGTGGACCAGCAGTACACGCCCGAGGACGTCACCTGGGCGACGCGGCGCCTCGACATCGCCATGTCGCGGCTGATGGTCGCCTTCTCACGCGCGGTCGGCATCAGCGTCCCGGAGATGCTCGCGCTCGAGCATCTCGGCGCCGGCGGCCTGGGCCCGAGCGATCTCGCGCAGCGCCTGCAGATGACCACCGGCGCCGTCACCGCGCTCGTCGACCGGCTCGAAGCGGGTGGTCATGCCGTGCGCGCGCCGCATCCCTCCGACCGGCGGCGCGTCGTCGTCACGCGCACGCAGAAGGCGGACGACGACCTCACGCAGGAAGTCGCACCGATGGCGATGGAGATCCTCGCGCTCGCCGAGGGCCTGAGCGATCCCGAACGCCAGGCTGTCGGCCGCTTCCTCGACGGCTTCATCGCGATCATCGAGCGCACCGCCGCCGAGGCCTGCGAGCGATAGCGCCGCACTCCGTCATTCAGCCATCGACCCCGAAGGGGGACTACATGCCCGCGACAACCACGACTGCCCCGGCCGCGACGCCGGACGCCACTACCGACAGGCGCCTCACCCGCCTGCGCGCCTGGAACGTCGGCGTCGGGCTGATCCTGGCCGCCCAGGCGGTGCTGATCGCCGTGCTCACCAACAACTTCAGCCTGCCGGTCACGGCGACGTTCATGAACGGCCCGCCCGGAACACCCTCACGCCTGCACCATCTGTTCAATGTGCCGATCGGCTGGGGCGTCTTCGCCTTCCTCGCCATCTCGGCGGGGGCGCTGCTCGTCATCGCCTCGCCGCCGGTCTTCAGCTGGTACAAGGCGAACCTGCTGCAGAGCCGCAACTACGGGCGCTGGATCGAGTACTTCTTCAGCTCGTCGCTGATGATCGTGCTCATCAGCATGATCACCGGCATCAGCGACGTCGCCGCGCTGCTCGCCATCTTCGGCGTCAACGCGGCGATGATCCTCTTCGGGCTGCTGCAAGAGAAGTACGAGCAGCCCGGCAAGCCCAGCTGGCTGCCCTTCTGGTTCGGCTCCTTCGCGGGGATCATCCCGTGGGTGGCGATCGTCATCTACGTCTGGGCGCCCGGCCTCAAGGTCTCTCCCCCCGGCTTCGTGTACGGCATCATCGCGACGCTGTTCGTCTTCTTCAACTGCTTCGCCGTGAACATGGTGCTGCAGTACAAGCAGGTCGGCCCCTGGCGCGACTACCTGTTCGGCGAGAAGGTCTACATCCTCCTCAGCCTCACGGCCAAGGCGCTGCTCGCCTGGCAGATCTTCTTCCCGGTGCTGATGTCGACGCCCAAGAAGTAGGGAGGGGAGAGACGCGGCGAGGGCGTGGCGAATCCGCGTCGGCGTAGGCGTGGCGAATCCGCGTCGGCGTAGGCGTGCGATACTGCGCCTATGCCTGCCGTGAGCGCCGGATTGCTGCTCTACCGTTGGGCCGCCGAGGCGGAGTCCGGCGGTCGCCGTCTCGAGGTTCTGCTCGTGCATCCCGGCGGGCCGTACTGGGCGAAGAAGGGCGAGGGCGCCTGGAGCATCCCCAAAGGTGAGGCCGAGCCGGACGAGCTGGGGCCTCGGCCGGGGACGGTGACGGCGGCGAAGTTGCGCAATCGCGCCGCCGGCGTGGACCTCCTCGCCGTGGCGCGCCGTGAGGTGCGCGAGGAGACTGGGCTCGAGCCGGACGGGCCCTTCTTGCCGCTTGGCGGCGTCAAGGCCCATCACCACAAGCTCATCTTCGCGTGGGCCGCCGAGCACGACTGCGACCCCGGCGGCCTGGCCGGCAATTCGTTCGCTGTCGAGTGGCCGCCGCGCTCCGGCAAGACGGCCGCGTTTCCCGAGGTGGACCGCGCCGCCTGGTTCGGTCTGCCGGCGGCGCGGGAGGCCATCGTGCCGGCTCAGCGCCGCTTCCTCGACGACCTCCAGGTGATCGCCCTCGCCGGCCCCGGCGGTTCGGCCGACCCCGATCAGTAGGCAAGGCCCGGGGCCGGAGATACGCTGCTCTCCGGCCCCGGGGCCCTCCGCTATCTGCGGCTCTCCTGGCTTCAAGGCCAGCGATCTGCTCTTACTTGACGCGCGCCTTGATCACCTTGGATGACTTGGATCCAAAGACGTTGCGGGCCACCACGCGAATCCAGTATTTCGTGTTGCCGCGAAGATGGGTGATCTTGTACTTCGTCGCGGTCCCCTTGAGCACGGCTCCGTTCTTCCAGGGTCCTCTCGAGCCCTTGGTGCTGTACTGGACCCTGTTGCTCGTGGCGCCGCTCTTCTGTCTGTTGGTCCAGGTCACCTTGATCGACCGGCTCTTGCCGGCGTGGCTGGCCCGGGAGGTCGGCGATGCTGCGAGTCTGGCGCCCAATACGCCTGCGCCGGCGACCTGCACGTTGGCCGGCGCGAGCGGCCCGGAGGTCCTTACAGTCGCGATGTTCGACCACGCAGAGTACGCGGAGACGTTCTCGGCTCGGACGCGGTAGTAGTAGAAGGTCCCGCTGACGACGGTGGTGTCGGTGAACCTGGTCGCCGGCGCCAGGACCGTAGACGTCCACCCGGTCGCAAACGAGTTGGTGAGCGACCGCTGGATGACGTACTGCGTGGTCGCCGGGTTGGCCGCAGCGTTGCCGGTCCACGTCAGGCTGACGGAGAGCGGGGTCTTGACGGCCGTGGCGTTCAGCTTGGTCGGGGCGTTGGGCGAGAAGTCCACGTCCACGGCCCGCATGAAATCGTTCTCTTCATGCCCGAGCAGGTGGCAGTGCCAGACGTACTCCCAGCCGTAGTCGACGAGATCGTTCTTCATCGTCATCGGATTGCCCGTCGTGGGGTCGGTGACCGTCATGGTCGCGCCCACCGGCATCGTTGGATTCATCGGGCGGATACTGTCACCGACCTTGAACGGCAGCACCGGCTCGACCGGGCGCATCGCGACGATGCAGTCCTCGAGCGGATTCATGCGGACGGATTCCTTCCAGCCCACCTCATTCGGGTCTGGCGGCCTGATGGCCCCGTCCCAGCCGACTCTGTTGATGAGCTGGACGTTGAAGAGGTGGAAGTGGACGACGTGCGTGTCGACGCCGTTCTGGGTGATCTTCCAGATCTGCGTGCCGTCATTGGCGACGCCCACCTGGGTCATGGGGTTTGAGCCCTGAAGGGTCTCCGTGAGCGGGTCCATGTAGCCCAGCGGGATCGTGGTCTGGGTCGTCGAGTTGGTGAACGGCAGCTCCACGCCCAGGGTTGCGTTCATGCGTCCGTAGTCCATCTCGAAGAGCTCCTGGATGGTCTTCGGCTGCATCGGCAGAGTCACGGTCTTCGGGGCGGTGGCCCCCACGGGCGTGAAGGTCAGGGCGTTGTCCTGGATGCGCGAGTAGGTGTCCGCGGCCGCGCTGTACGCCGCGGGATAGCTCTGCGTAGCCTGGGGGACGATGGGCTTGGGCTGTGAGGCCGTATACGCCTTGCCCAGGTTCGTGGTGAGCGAGGCGAGGTAGCCGGCCGGCAGCGGCGTCGGAGTGACGCCCGCGGCCGGGGCGACCTTGAAGACCATCACGGTCCGCGTGCTGGGACCCTGGCCCACGAGGGTGGACGGCGCGCCGCCCATCGCCCTCTGGTCGGGGTCACCGGTGTAGTAGTCGTTGCGCGGGTCGAAGGCGGGCACCGGAGCGCCGCCGTCGTTGTACAGGATGACGGTCTTGCCCGCGTAGGCGGAGAAGTCGACGACGGCGTCGGCACGCTCGGCCGGGCCGAGGAAGAGGGTCTTGTTCTGGACGTTGAGGACGACGATGTCCCGGCGGTTGTAGTTGTAGCCGACCGGGGTGTTGGGCAGGTCGACCGGAGCCGGCAGGAAGCCGCCCTCAGTGCCGACCTGGATGAAGTCAGGACCGACGGTCGCGGGGTCCGGCACGCCGCCGGCCCTGCCGTCAGTCGGCCAACGCGACGGATATGCGTTGTCAGGGCACGCCTGCACCATCTTGACTTCGGTGTCGGCGCCGATGGTGACGTTCGGGGCGACGGTGAAGCCGCTGCCCGGGCTGGTGACGTTGATCGACGCGATCGGCTGCGGCGGAGCGCCGACAGCGAGCGTAGCTTCGGCCTGTGCGCCGCCACCGTTGCCGTCGGCCGGCGTGATGTCGATGCCTGGAGCCGAGGAGTAGAGGCCACCCAGGCCGCCGGTGATCGAAGCGACGGTGTCGGTGGCGCCGACCACCGTGGAGAGCACGGCCGTGGCCGCGCCGGCCGGGGTCGGCGTGGTGACGCCGTCGGTGCCCGCTCCCGAAGTGTAGAGCTGCAGGTTCAGGTAGCGGTCGTTGCAGGCGTTGAGGATCCGCAGCCGGTACGGCTTCGGGTCCACGTTCTTGTAGGGGTAGGCCTTGCCATTGACCATCATCGTGTCCATGAACGACTCGGGCACGAGGGATGGGTTCGGCGTGCCCGGCGAGAAGGCCGGTTCGCCGTTGGCCGCGTAGATGTTCGGGACCACGCCATGCACGAGACCGGCTGAGGCGCCGAACACCGGCCAGAACCAGGGGCCGTAGTCCCAGCGACCCATATCGGCGGCGCCGGAATTCACGTAGGGATTCTGGTTCGTCATGTAGACATGCGGGAACCACAGGCTGCCCTCAGTCTGCGGCATGCCAGGCAGGTACTTCCACGTGGGATCCTGCGCCGCGACCTTGGCGGCGTTGGGCAGGAAGGTCTTGTCCTGGATGACCATCGGGATCTGGTCGGCCGGGAGTCCGCCGCCGGCGGTGCCGAGGGTGGTCAGTGCGGCCTCCTGCGTGTCCTGCAGCAGGTAGGCGCCCGCTTCGCCGGCGTAGACGTTGAGACGCGTCATGCCCAGGGAGTGGTCGTGGAACCACATGAGGCGGGCGCTCTCGTTGTTGGTGTAGAAGTAGGTCTGCGAGCCCGGGCCGGGATCCATCGTTGCGCCCGGGACGGCGTTCGCCGCAGCGCTGCCGGCGAGGCCGAGCGCCACGTGGGACGTCGGGCTGTATCTCATGTCGGGAACGCTCTGCTCGCTGACGCCCTTCTTGTAGACGCTGGGCTCGCCCGCCGGGGTGATCCACTGGTTAGGCGTGCCGTCGCTGATCCACACCGTGTCGCCGCCATGCAGATGGAGCACCGTGCGGTTCTGCGGGTACTTGCCGGCAGCCGCGCCATTGGGGCCGGTGCCGGCGCCCATCATGGTGGTGTCGACCGGCAGGAAGAGGTTGCCGCCAGCGTTGCTCGCGCGCAGGTAGTTGACGAGCCTGATGCGCACCGGAGTGCCCCGCTGCGCGACGATCATCGGCCCGAGGTACGTGGGCGCGGCGTACGCGTAGACCTGGGCGCCGTTGTTGAGGATCGGAGCGCCGCCCGGATACGTCAGCGCGACGTGCGCGCTGGTGGCGGCGTTGGCTGCAGTTTCGAGCTGGACGTAGCCGCGGAGGGTGGTCGGATTGGCGAGGTCGGTGTGGAGCTTCTGGCTGAACTCGACGACCGCGAGCTCGTAGTAGTCACTGCCTGCGAAGGTCGCCTTGTCCGCCATCGCCGGGACGAGATTGGGGAGCGCGTCGACGAACTTCCTCAGCCCGAGAGGACTGTTCGCCCAGTTGGGGTATGTGCCCCAGTAGTCGGGGACGGTCGACGTCACCGGCACCGCGGGCGGCGCGAACAACGGCAGCGTCACCTTCGCGGCCGCACGGGCTGCGGCGGCGCGCTGCGCAGACGTGACGTGCCCGTGGAGGACTAGCTTGCCCTGGCGATGGTGCCCGCTCGACATCAGGGCGATCGCCGTCTGTCGTGGCGTCATCTTCGCCACCGAGGCTCTGGCCCCGGCGACTACGCTCCCCACAGCGAGCACGGCGAGTATCACCACCAACATGCATGCAAAGAAGCCGAGTCTGTTGCGTCCAGAATCCATGTCTCCCCGATCCGTTCAGGGGAGAAGCCGTCTCGCGCACGAAGCGACCGACGGCCCGGACTCCCCATTCCCCCAAGCCGGCCGCCAGGCGACGGCCGTCACATGGGTAGGCACTCCGCGCCACCGCGAAACCGCGGCGCGCTGGTGCACCCAACTTGGACCACGTTTCAAGCGTACTCGCGTTTCGACAGCCGGAAAGGCTGGGCAGCGTGTGGAAGACACGCGAGAGCGTTGGCGTTGCGTGAGGACTCGGGACCCGGCGTGTGCGCGACGAAGGACGGCGCCTCGACGCGGCGGCGTCGGGCCGGATCGGCTGGCGCTTCTACGCGCGCGCGCCGACCCCGACAACGGTTCCCGCGCGCACGCGTCCGGCGTACACTCTGCGCGAGCCTCGCGCACGGAGGCGGGGCGCGCGACGAAAGGTGGGTCGATGACACCGCGGCAGCTGTCTCTGGCCTCGTTCGGCGGCGACGTCGCCGGCGGCTGGTGTCACTTCGTCGCCGCCTCGGCCCAGGGAGGCTGTCAGCGCGTGCTCGGCGGGAGTCTGGGGATGGGCGGTGAGCCGTACCCGGACATGAACCAGGGCTTCGTGTTCGGACCCGACGGCGCCGGCGAGGCGGTGCGGCAGTTCGCCGCCAGCCTCAGGGACCGGTTGCTACCGGGGACGCTCCTGGCGCTCTCCACGGTGGCCGCTGAGGCCGCCATCGCTGCCGCAGCTCTCGACCTTCCCGAGGAACAGCCGATGGCACTCATGTGCGTGCATGCCGCCGACGCGCTGCGCGTGGAGGGAAGGCACGAGATCGAGCACGTGCACGACCGGAAGGGTCTCGCCGACGCGGCGGAGGTGCTGGCCGATGCCTACGAGCTGCCGCTCGAGTGGTGCGCGAACATGATGGGCGAGCGCTTCCTGGAGCTTGAAGCGGCCGACCTCTTCCTCGCCCGTCACGGCGACCGCGCCGTGGCCGCCGTCGGCTCGGCGCGGGTGGCCGGCACGGTCACACTGTGCGCCGTGGGGACGCGGCGCGCGCACCGTCACCGCGGCGCCGCCTCCGAAGCGCTTTCGGCCGCCATCGACCACCACGTGGGCGAGGGTGCACACCTCTTCGGTTTGGTCTCGGTGCCGGGCGCCGAGCCGCTCTACGCCGGCCTCGGCTTCGTCGCCGTCGACCACCTGCGCGGCTGGCTGGTCCCCGCGCCCTGACGCCCGCGGGCGCCGGCGCGCCTCACATCCAGCCGCGCCGCCGGAACAGCACGAACATGACGGCGACGGCCGCCGCCTGGGTGGCCAGACCGAGCAGCAGGAACGCCGGCCAGCCGCCGAGGTGCACGATGAGCCACGGGAAGTTCATCCCGAAGAAGCCGGTGATCCAGGCGAGCGGCATGAAGATGGTCGCCACGATGGTCAGCCGCTTCATCACCTCGTTCAACCGGTTGGAGACGGTCGACAGGTACACGTCCATCGCGCCGGTGAGCAGGTCGCGGTAGCTGTCCACGAGGTCGCTGATGCGGATGAGGTGATCGTAGACGTCGCGATAGTAGCGCTCCATGTCGGGCGTCATGCCGGGGATGGCGACGACGCCCGTCACCAGCCGCGCGAAGGTGTCGCGCTCCGGCGTGATCACCTTGCGCCAGGTCACGAGGCGCCGCTTGAGGCCGAAGATCTGCTGGAGCTGCGCGTCGTCCGGCTTCTGCAGCACGCCGCTCTCGAGCTCGTCGATGCGGTCGTCGAGCTTGGCGAGGCCGGGGAAGAAGCTGTCGGCGAGCGCATCGACGACCAGATAGAGCATCATGGCGCCCTTTGCCGGCGGCGACATCTCGCGGGCCGCCCGGGCGCGCAGGTCGTCAAAGGGCGGGCAGCTGTCGCGGTGCACGGTCACGAGGTACTTCTCGCTGAAGAAGCAGTGCACCTCGACGAGCCCGTCCGCGTCCTCGTTGGCGCCATAGGCCACGAGCAGGACGAAGCCGTCGAACGGATCGAGCTTGGGGCGCTGCCCGAAGTGGGCGGCGTCCTCCACGGCGAGCGGATGGAAGGCGAAGACGTCGGTGAGCATCTTCAGGTCGCCGGCCGTCGGCTTGTGCAGGTCGAGCCAGAAGAACTCGCTCTCGGCGAGGTGCTGCTTCACGAGTTCCTCGTCGACGTGGTCGTGGGCCCCGCCCGCGTCCACGAGGAACGAGGCGGGGTGCGGCGGCTTCTTGGGCATGGATCGCTCCTGGGAGAGTGCCTTCGCGGCGGGCGCGCCTGCGTCGCCGCCGCCCGTACTCCATTCGCTGCCCGACGCCGGCATTCCTAGGTCCGGCGAGCCGCGCTTCGTCAGTCCTGACAACGCACGCGGGCTCAAGATTCGGGCGACGCTGCCGATGTGTATCGACTATCGCGAACCACTTATGTGAGGGAGGAGGGCATCGTGGCGAACCATCGCTCCCGGGCCGTGCCGATCGTGAGCAGGCCCGTTACGCTCGTGCTCGCTACCGTCGCTCTCTTGCTCCTCTGCGCCGCGCTGGCCGTGCCCGCGTTCGCCCACAGCAGCTACAGACATGGGACCGCGACCAGCAAATCGGCCTGCGTGGGGGGTTGCCACAGTGGCAGCTCCAGCAACACGATGTGCACGACGTCCTGTCATCCGGGCTTCAAAGTCGAGGGAAGCACGCGGTGGTGCTGGGACTGTCACACTCCAGGGCAGAGCACGCTGGCGTGGCGCAACGGGGCCTGCACAGGGGCCTGTCACGCTGCCACGGTCCACGCGGGCGCCGGCTCCAAGACCTGCGTCACGTGCCACCGCGTGAGCGCCTCGGCCACGGATCCCGGCTCCAGCCCGCACCACGACGGCGTCGTCGGCACGGTGCCGTCGTGCCAGACGTGTCACGACGGCAAGACGGCGTCGCTCCAGACGAGCCACGCCGGCATCGCCGCGTGCACGTCCTGCCACAACGGGATGGACCGTCCCGTCGTGCCCGCCGCCTGCCTCGCGTGCCACAGTTCCGCCGCGCACTCCGAGGCCAAGCAGATCGCCTACACCAACGACCTGTCGTGCGCCGACGCCCGCTGTCACGGCAGCGCCGTCATCCACGGCACGGCGCCTGCGCTCACCAAGACCTGCACGGACTGTCACGCCGCGCACTACCAGGCGCTTGGCACCTGCACGGCGTGCCACAAGTCCGGCGCGGCCTACCATCACGGCACGGCGCGGGCCGTCGCGCTGGCCGACTGCGTGACCTGCCACGACGGGAGTGTCGCCACCGCTCGTGCCGGCCATCAGACCACGGCGAGCTGCACTGTCTGCCACACCGCCGGCATGACCACGCCGGACGTGCCGGCGGTATGCATCACCTGTCACGACGTGGGCTCGCCCGCGACGGCCACTTGCCTGCAGAGCGGCTGCCACACGTCGGCCGCCTTGCACTCCAGGCAGGCGCCCACGCCCGCGGACTGTACGGCCGGCGGCTGCCACACGGCGCATTTCCAGGCCATCGCCACCTGCACCGTGTGTCACACGGACCGCGCCGGCTATCACCATCGCGGCGTCAAGGCGACGCCTCTCGCCGCGTGCTCGGCCTGCCACGACGGCAGCGTCGCGGCGGCTAAGCAGGCCCACTCCGGCCTCGCGTGCGCCTCGTGCCACACAGGCATGGATCGCCCGGCGCAACCCGCGACTTGCCGCAGTTGCCACGACTGGCAGCCCGTCGGCACGGCCGCCTGCACGACGTGCCACAGCGTCGGCGGCTCTCTGGCGAGAGACCAGGCGCACAGCCTGACTCCGGGCTCCGGTACCACATGCACCACGTGTCACCGGAGCCACTACGCCGACCTCGGCGCCTGCAAGACGTGCCACGGGGCCTACGTCGGCACGCACCACAGGACGACCACGCTGACCGACGCGCGACTCACGCTCTCGGCCAGGCCGGCCAAGGTCAGGCCCGGCGCGCGGGCGACGATCGCGGGAGTCCTGCGGACTGGGTCCGGGGCCGTGGCGGGGCAGGGCCTGCTCATCCAGGGTCGCCGGCTTCCGCGCGGAGCGTTCAAGACTGTCGCGTCGGTGCGCACGCGGGCCGGCGGCAGATACGGCCTCAGCGTCCAGCCGGTCGCCGGGATGGAGTATCGCGTCGTGTGGCGTCCGGCCGGAGCATTCACCCTCCGGTCGCGCCCGGCCGTCGTCACGGTCGGCGTCAGGATGCGCTAGAGTCCGCGTTCTCGACGCTCGCGCCGCCGTCGTGTATACTCCCCTGCGCCATCAAGAGGGAACTTGCGAGTCCCCCACCCTGCGCCCTTCGCCGGTCGACAGGGTCCATCACGAGAAAGGAGATCGTGAGGGCTCGCCGCCGGCGAGCCTTTTTCCGTATGGGTAGACCATTTTCTCCCAGAGATAAGTTCATGCGCGACCGGGCCAACGA
>Ga0118677_10009067_pt1 | contig 15692 bp, 23 predicted proteins | sample AliMusrvi5mmetaG_FD_86154 | JGI IMG/M metagenome (GOLD analysis project Ga0118677, IMG submission 86154) | reverse complement strand
TGCAATATCAATAGCATCAAATATTGCAGAAGGAGCAGGAAGGAATTCAGAGAAAGATTTTAGTTATTTCTTAAGTATAGCTCAAGGTTCAGCTTTTGAATTGGATACTCAGCTTATTATTTCAAACAGATTGAATTATATTGATAATAAAATTGAGTAAGTCATCATGTTGCTTCCAAATAGAGTTAAATATAGAAAAACACAAAGAGGCAGAGTACGCGGAAAAGCGTACAGGGGGTCAACTGTTACTTTCGGCTCGTTCGGACTGAAAACCCTTGAGGGTGGATGGTTGACAAACCGCCAGATCGAAGCAGCCCGTATAGCTATTAACCGCTTCTTAAAACGTGAAGGTAAGATGTGGATCAGGATTTTCCCTGACAAACCCGTCTCCAAGAAACCCGCTGAAACCCGTATGGGTTCCGGTAAAGGTAGCCCCGAATTCTGGGTTGCAGTTGTAAAACGCGGCAGGATATTGTTCGAGGTTGACGGAGTACCTCAGGAAGCTGCTGTTGAAGCATTAAGGCTTGCTTCGCATAAATTACCCATGAAAACAAAATTTGTTAAACGTATTGATATCGAATAAGATGAAACCGAGAAGAGCTAACGATTTAAGGGAATTGACAGACGAAGAGATATTGGGACTTCGTAAAGAAGCCGAAGAAACGCTGTCGAATCAAAGATTCCAGCACTCTCTGTCGCAATTGCAGGATACTGCATATTTAAACATCTTGAAAAAAGATATATCAAGAATTATTACTATTATAAAAGAACGCAACCTGGACAATTAAAATGGAAAATGAATTAGAAAACACACTCGAAACCGTAGAGCAGGAAAACGTGATTAGTGAAAATCAGGAAATCGTAGTAGCCGATTCGCAGGAATTAATGATTCCTGAAAGTCAGGAAATCATGGTTACTGACGAACCGAAAATCGTTGTGACTGCCAAAAGCGAACCGGCAGAATCTCCTGTTAAGAAAAGTAACAGAAGAATATTAACCGGCAAGGTGACTTCCAATAAGATGGACAAATCGATTGTCGTTGCTATAGTACGTCAGGTGGCTCACCCGATTTACAAGAAATATTACAAAAGAACTAACAAGTTCATGGCTCATGATGAAAATAATGAGTGCAGAATAGGCGATACTGTAAAAGTAAGGGAGTCAAGGCCGCTCAGTGCTAAAAAACGCTGGGAATTGATTGAAATTATTGATAGAGCTAAATAATAGCGGAGAGAAAGACAAATGATACAAGAAGAAACCAATCTCGTAGTTGCGGATAATTCCGGCGCCAAAAAAGTACGTTGCATAAGAGTCCTCGGCGGGCACGGCAAGCGTTATGCCAGAATCGGCGATCTGGTTGTAGTCTCCGTGAAATCGGCAATGCCAAATTCAAATGTAAAAAAGGGTGAAGTATGCAAGGCTGTTATCGTCCGTACTTCAAAAGAACAACGCCGCAAGGATGGTTCTTATATCAGATTCGACGATAATGCTGCAGTTATTTTGAAAAATGACGGCGAACCCCGCGGAACACGTATTTTTGGCCCGGTGGCACGTGAACTTCGCGACAAAAATTATATGAAAATAGTCTCTTTGGCACCCGAGGTAATATAATAGGTGATTAGAATGAAACTTAGAATTAAAAAAGGCGATATAGTCCAGGTCATATCAGGTAACGACAAAGGCTCGACAGGCAGGGTATTGGAAGTTTATTCCGAGAAAATGCGCGTGCTGGTCGAAGGTGTAAGTATTCGCAAGAAACATGAAAAACCAAGCCAGAGAAATCAAAAGGGCGGAATCGTCAGTAAAGAAATGCCCGTTCATTATTCGAATGTGATGATAATTGATTCGGACAAAAATCCGACACGTATCGGAGTCAGAACAGAAGACAAAGGCGGTAAAGATGTTATCGTCAGATATGCAAAAACAAATGATAAAGATTTATAGGTAAATGCAAACTTCAGTTTGCATCATTGAATACGGATTTATGTTTAATACATAATCTTTATTTATAAAATCATATAACTTAAATGAAGAAGAAATTAAAAAAATAAATTGAGATTTTAAACCATGGCTGCACAAAAGAAAAAAACAACCGGAGCACCATTCGGCGGAGCGAGTCAATCCAAAAAAGCTGATTTCAAACCCGAAGGTAAAAGGCTTGATGAAGTAAAGGAAAAAGAAATTCCTAAGCCAAGGCTTGAGATATTTTATCGCGAGCAAGTTGTACCTGCAATGATGAAAAAATTTAATTACAAGTCTGTCATGCAGACTCCGAGATTAAAGAAAATCACCCTTAACATGGGTATCGGCAGTGCAACACAGGATGCAAAGAACTTGCAGTCTGCTCTTAATGAACTCGAGCTTATTTCCGGCCAACGCCCGGCAATAACAAAATCTAAGAAGGCTATTTCTAACTTCAAACTGCGTGAAAATGTTCCGATAGGATGCCGCGTTACATTGAGAAGAGCCAGAATGTTTGAATTCTTAGACAGATTTATTAACATTGCATCGCCACGTATCAGGGATTTTCGTGGTTTTAATGATAAGGGTTTTGACGGGCGCGGTAATTTCTCGCTCGGTATCAAAGAACAAATTATCTTTCCTGAAATAGATGTTGATAAAGTCAACAGAATTACCGGATTTGATGTAACATTTGTTATAGATTCCAACTCTGACGAGGAGTCATACGCCCTGCTAACTGAATTTGGTTTCCCATTTCGTAAAAAAGAATAAGAGAGAATAAATTATGTCCACAACAGCTATAGTTGCCAGAAATTTAAAGAGACAAAGGCTTGTAGCGAAATACGCTGCAAAACGCAAAGAATTGAAAGAAGCCGGCGATTTCGTTGGTTTACAGAAATTGCCAAGAAACAGTTCTCCTACTAGAATACAGTCCAGATGCTTTGTGACCGGAAGAGGACGTGGAGTCTATAAAAAATTCGGACTTTGCAGGAACATGTTTCGCCTGATGGCTTTAGACGGAAAAATTCCCGGCATAACAAAAGCGAGTTGGTAATCTTTGTTCCGTCAGCTAAAGCTGACGGCAATGATATTTGAATTAATCATCAATGATATTTTAATCATCATTGCCGTTCGATTTATCGAACGGAAGCTAAATTTATAAATAAGAAATTATATTAATATTAATAAAAGCGATAGTTTGATATGCCAGTAACAGATACAATAGCAGATTTTATCACGAGAATTCGTAATGCCGGTGCCGCAGGGCACAAGACAGTGGAATCTCCGTGTTCAAAATTAAGATTGGCAGTAGCTGAAATTTTAAAAGAACAGGGTTACGTAGCCGATTACAGCAAAATCGAAGATGATGGCCCTCAAGGTAAAATCACGGTTACTCTTAAATATTATAACAAACAGCATGTTATAAAAGAGCTAATCCGAATTAGTAAACCCGGCAGAAGAGTTTATGCTCCGGCTGATAAGCTCCCCAGAGTCAGAAACGGACTGGGAACGGCAATAATATCGACCTCAAGGGGTGTTGTTTCTGATAAATCAGCCCGCAGATTAAATATTGGCGGCGAAGTTCTCTTAACTGTGTGGTAATAATTTCAAACAGGAGTAAAAACTGTGTCACGAGTAGGTAAAAAACCGGTTATAGTTCCGGATAAAGTTCAGGTTAAAATCACAGGCCAGCATTTAACTGCTAAGGGGCCCAATGGTGAACTATCTTTGGATATACCTGAAAACATTGATTATAAATTTGAAAATAATATCATTACTTTCTCACGCAACAGCGATGAAAAGCGGGTTAGAGCTTTACACGGACTGACAAGGGCATTGACAAACAATGTTGTCGAAGGTGTAAGCAAAGGCTTTTCAAAAGTTTTGCAAATTGAAGGTGTCGGATATAAAATTGAACAAAGAGGTGCAAACCTTCTTATGTCGCTTGGCTTTTCACATCCCGTGCTTATTGTTCCACCAGTTGGTATTACTATTAAGGTGTTAACACCTGCTACATTTAGTATCAGCGGAATCGACAAACAGTTAGTCGGTGCAGTAGCAGCCAAGATTCGCTCGGTCAGAAAACCTGAACCATACAAAGGCAAGGGCGTTCGTTATCAGGGTGAAGTTGTAAGAAGAAAAGCAGGAAAGACTACTTCCAAATAATAAGTGTAACGCAAACTTCAGTTTGCATAAAATATTATTGGTAGGTTAGACTTTCTTGTCTGACTAATTGTTTAATCATAGCTTTAACAGACAAGATTGTCTGTTCTACTACTAAATAATTAGGGATATTCCCGAAAAATTTGTTACATTTGTAACTCTTTACTTGTCAATTGGGCAAAAAGGGATATTTAAAGTAATTTATTCATTGCCGTGCGGTTTAGCGTTCGGGTTGATGAACACAGGAAAACCTGGTAGATTATTTTTTCATTGCTGTTTGTTTTATCAAACGGGTTGATGAAAAGCAGAAACTTGAAATTGATTTTAAAATTTATCAGCATAGATAAAATGAATATTCTTGATATAAAACAGAGAAAAAGAACGAGAAGGAAATTCCATATCCGTAAAAGAGTGTATGGAACACCCGAAAGATTAAGGTTGACTGTTTACAGAAGCCTGAACAATATTTATGCTCAGATTATCGATGATTTGGAAGGCAAGACATTAGTTGCCGCTTCAACATTAGATAAAGAAGTGCAGGCACAGATTAAGCCCGAAACAAAAAAAATTGACCAGAGCGTCATGGTTGGTATTCATCTTGCTAAAAAAGCACTCGAGAAAAATATTACCAAAGTTGGGTTCGACAGGAACGGATTTTTATACCACGGCAGAATTAAAGCATTCGCTGATGGAGCACGCAAGGGCGGTTTGGACTTCTAATTGTTTCTTAATAAATTGATTATAAATAATAGCTAATACAAAGGGGATTTTTGTGGCTAAGGTAAAATCTTCCGAAATAGAATTAAAAGATAAACTGGTTTACGTTGGCAGAACTGCTAAGGTAGTAAAGGGCGGACGTCGTTTCAGTTTTTCTGCAATTGTCGTCGTCGGCGACCATAACGGCCATATCGGTTACGGTTTGGGCAAAGCAGGCGAAGTTGTGGATGCAGTAACAAAAGCAACAGACTCTGCCAAAAAAGCAATAGTAAAAGTTAGATTGCAGGGCAATACAATTCCCCATGCAGTAGTAGGGCGTTTTGGAGCGGCCAAAGTGTTGATTAAACCGGCAACTCCCGGTACAGGTATCATCGCAGCAGGTGGTGTCCGTGCAATTCTTGAATTATCAGGAGTGCAGGACGTTTTGACAAAGAGCCTTGGTTCATCCAATCCTCACAACACTGTCAAAGCCGCAATGCAGGGATTGATGCAGTTAGAGGATGTCACAACGGTAGCAACACGCCGCGGTATTCCCGCAGCACGCGTTGTAATGGGTTAATTTGTAATTGTCATTCCTGCTAATGCAGGAATCTAAACAGCATTCTAATTCAAAAGGGATTCCTGCATGTGCTACTCATTGAAGCAAACGCAGGAATGACAAATTTAATATGATTAGTTTTACATTCAGATGATGTGGATTAAAAAATGGCAAAATTAAAAGTTACACAGGTAAGAAGCACAATAAAAAGGCTGGAAAAACAAAAGCTTACAATCAAAGCTATGGGATTGGGCCGTCCGAATTATTTTAATATATTGCCGGATAATCCTCAAACCCGTGGTATGATTGAAGTTGTAAAGCATTTGGTAAAATTTGAAAAAGTTTCAGAATAAATTATAAAGCAAGCAATGAAACACATAGGAAATTTACAGTACGCAACAGGCGCAAAGAAAAACAGAAAAAGAATTGGACGCGGTCCGGGTTCCGGCCATGGCGGCACTTCTACACGTGGGCATAAAGGAGCCCAGGCAAGAAGTGGTTACACCAGGAAGAACGGATTCGAAGGCGGACAGATGCCATTGCATAGAAGAGTACCAAAATTCGGTTTCTACAGCAGATTCCGTATTTTATACCAGGTCATTAACGTGAGCCGGTTACAGGAACTCGCAATGGACAACCAGTTTGAAGGCAATCTTGTAAGCCTGGATGTATTATACAAAGTCGGCGCAGTAGCAAAAAGCCATATCCCTGTTAAAATCTTAGGGGACGGAGAAATATCAATACCTTTAACAGTTGAGGCCGGTAAATTTACTGCCTCCGCTAAACAGAAAATTGAATCTGCCGGAGGGACAGTAAAGATAAATGAGTAGTATCGTTCAAACCGTACAAAATATCTTTAAAATTGAAGAACTACGCCTGAGAATTTTAACTACAGTTCTGATTTTATTGGTAGTCCGACTTGGTGCACAGATAACTGTGCCTGGTGTTGACGTAGCTCTGCTACACGCTGCAAATAAATCTGATGCAAACAACCTGTTTGGGTTGTTTGACTTGTTTGTGGGAGGTGCTTTCAATAACGCCGCCCTATTTGCTCTTGGAATTATGCCTTACATTACGTCGTCGATTATCTTTCAGCTTGCCGGCGTCGTTATACCCGAAATTGCTAAAATGCAAAAAGAGGGTGAAGAAGGCAGAAGAAAAATTAATCAATATACCAGATATGGTACGGTTGTTATCGCAGCTTTACAATCATGGGGTATTACGATTAGATTGGCAAACATGGAAAATAATGGTTTTCCCGTTGTTCCCAATCATGGGGCAATGTTTACAATTGGAACTGTTTTCGCACTGACCGCCGGGACAATGTTCCTGATGTGGCTCGGTGAACAAATTACAGACCGAGGAATCGGTAACGGTATATCACTAATCATTATGATTGGTATCGTTGCAAGGCTACCCGGTGCATTGTTTCAGGAAATTAACCAAATATTCCAGCTTGGTGAACGCCCATGGATGCTTGAACTGATAATTATGGGATTCCTTGTAGGAATAATTGCTTCGGTAATTTACGTGACGCAGGGGGCGCGGCGAATACCTGTTCAGTATGCGAAGCGTCAGGTTGGCAGAAAAGTTTACGGCGGAACCACGCAGTATATTCCATTGAGAATTAATACAGCCGGTGTTATGCCCATTATTTTTGCTCAATCATTGATGTTTATTCCACAAACCTTGGTTAGCTTTTTCCCGGACAATACGTGGCTTTATGGTATTGTGTCAATTTTCCATGAAAGAAATCTTTCTTATGCGTTCATATATGGAACCATGGTTGTATTGTTTACATACTTCTACACAGCTATCGTTTTCAATCCGAGAGATATTGCCGACAATATGAAAAAACAGGGTGGTTTTATTCCAGGTATAAGGCCGGGAAAATTAACTGCTGAATATATAGATGGTGTCTTAACTAGAATTACTTTACCAGGCTCAATTTTCTTAGCACTTATAGCAGTTATGCCTACATTTGCATCTTATGTGCTGGGTGTTACATCGTCCTTTGCTTCATTTTTCGGTGGTACATCGGTACTAATTGTTATCGGTGTGGCTCTTGATACTTTACAACAGATTGAATCATATTTGTTGATGAGGCATTATGACGGGTTTATGAAGAGTGGTAAAATCAGAGGCCGCGGTGGTGTTGGCGGATATTAATGAGTAACAATAATTACAGAACACCGGTAATCAGAACTGCCGAGGAAATCGGTAAAATTGAGAAAGCCTGTAGGATAGTTGCTGATACTTTAACGCTCCTTGAAAATTATATTAAACCGGGTGTAACGACACTTGAACTGGATAAAATAGCTGAAGATTTTATAAAATCAAAAAATGCTGTTCCGGCTTTCAAAGGCTATCAGGTTGATGATAAATATTTTCCGAATACTCTTTGTATATCTGTAGATGAAGAAGTTGTACATGGCATACCGGGGAAAAGAAAATTAGTTGAAGGTGAAATTGTTTCTCTTGATTGCGGTGCTCAGCTTGACGGATATTTTGGCGATAGTGCTTATACTTATTCGGTCGGTGAAATCAGTGACGAAAAGAAAAGATTAATGCAAATCACTCAGGAATCACTGATGTTAGGTATTGAACAGGCTGTTGACCGGAATAAGGTTTATGATATTGGAAGAGCTATTCAAACTTATTGCGAAAAAAACGGATATACTTTGACACGTGAATTGGTAGGACATGGTGTAGGCAAGAAATTGCACGAAGAACCGTCAATACCAAATTTTGTACCTGCATTATTACACAGGTCGAAATACCCAAATGTAAAATTATATTCGGGAATGTGTTTGGCAATTGAACCTATGGTTCATCAGGGTGGAGTGAAGGTTACAACATTGAAAGATGGCTGGACAGTAGTGACTGCCGACAAAAAACCGGCTGCACATTTTGAACATACTGTTATTGTGGATAATAGTCATCCACTAATTTTAACATTAAGATAGAAAACATTAATTTATGAGTATGGGTAAGCAGGAACTTATACAACTTGACGGAATAATAGAAGAAACGTTGCCGAATACACAATTTATTGTGAAATTCGACAACGGGCATAAAGTTCTTGCCCATATATCAGGAAAAATGAGAATGAATTTTATTAAAATTCTGCAGGGCGACAAAGTTAAGGTGGAATTATCACCTTATGATTTGACAAAAGGTAGAATAGTTTACAGATATAAGTAAATGTAACGCAAACTTCAGTTTGCCAAAAAAGTGTAACGCAAACTTTAGTTTGCAAGAAAGTGTGTCACAAACTTCAGTTTGCGAAAAAGTGTAACGCAAACTTTAGTTTGCAAGAAAGTGTGTCACAAACTTTAGTTTGCAAGAAAGTGTGTCACAAACTTCAGTTTGCAAGAAAGTGTGTCACAAACTTCAGTTTGCAAAAAAAGTGTAACGCAAACTTCAGTTTGCAAAAAAGTGTGTCACAAACTTCAGTTTGCAAAAAAAGTGTAACGCAAACTTCAGTTTGCAAAAAAGTTTGTCACAAACTTTAGTTTGCAAAAAAAGTGTATCGCAAACTTCAGTTTGCGAAGATGATATAACAAAAACAATCGCAAACTAAAGTTTGCGTTACAAAGAAATTAAGCTTTAAAAAATAAAATAAAGAGACAAAGCCATGAAAGTTCAGGCATCAGTTAAGAAAAGAAATCCTGACGATAAAATCGTTAAGAGAAAAGGCAGGGTTTATATTATTAATAAAAAGAATCCCAGATTTAAACAAAGACAGGGATAAAAATTGGAAAATATTTATTTAGGAGTTAAATAGTGGCACGTATTGCTGGAATTGACCTGCCGAAAAATAAAAGAGGCGTTATCGGGCTTACCTATATCTTTGGTATAGGCAAAACAAGCTCTCAAAAAATATTAGCCGAGGCAGGAATTGACGAATCTAAAAGAGTTAATGAATGGAGTGACGACGAGATTTCCCGCCTTCGCCAGATAATTCAGGAAATGAAGACCGAAGGTCAGCTTCGCTCAGAAATTCAAATGAATATCAAGAGATTAATAGATATTAACTGTTACCGCGGTATTCGTCACAGACGCGGCCTTCCCGTTCGCGGCCAAAGAACGAGAACCAACTCAAGAACCCGTAAGGGCAAGAGAAAGACAGTCGCCGGTAAGAAAAAGGCAGCTAAGAAGTAATTCTGAATTCTGAATTTAGAATTCTGAATTCTTTAGTAGCATAAACAATCTTGTCTGAGATGAGAAAAAATTACAATTTGAAATTGTTAATAATTAAAAGAAATATTTTAAAATGGCAGCAGCAAAAAAAAGACAGAAAAGAAAAATAGTTGCAGATTCCCACGGAAAAGCACATATTATTGCTTCGTTCAATAATGTGATGGTTACTATTACCGATATGTACGGTAATACTTTATGCTGGTCTTCTGCCGGTAGGAACGGTTTCCGCGGTTCCAAGAAAAATACTCCTTATGCAGCACAGGTTTCAGCCGAAAAAGCAGGCAAAGAAGCTTATGATATGGGACTTAGAAAAGTTGACTGTGTTGTTAAAGGTCCGGGTTCCGGACGTGAAGCAGCGATAAGGGCTTTGACCCAGGCTGGATTGGAGATTCACAGTATAATTGACAAAACTCCGATACCTCACAACGGCTGTAGGCCTGCAAAGAGAAGAAGAGTCTAAATCAATTACGAATTACGAATTACGAATTACGATTTTAGAAATTTGGAATTAGGATTTGGGAATTAGGAATTAGTAAATAAAGCAAATATTATGGCTTTAAATCTAAAATCTAAAATCATAAATCAAAAATTGATTTGCCAATAATATTTAATAATGTAAATACCGAGAGATAAAAAATTTATGAATACTCAAATGCAAATGCCCGAACGGGTGCAAGTTGAGGAAACTTCAAATCCGAATCATGGAAGGTTTATACTCCAACCATTGGAGCAGGGTTATGGCGTGACTTTAGGGAATTCCTTGCGGAGGGTTTTACTTTCCTCGATACCCGGTGCTGCAATAGTCGGTGTGAAAATTACTGATGTTCTTCATGAATTTCAAACTATCCCCGGCGTTGTCGAGGATGTGTCTGAAATTGTTTTGAACTTGAAAGAAATCAGAATGAAAACAATGGACAAAAAACCTCAGCGGGTTATGTTCCATTTAAAAGGGCCTGCAACATGGACAGCTTACGACATTCAGGATGCTTCTTCACAGGTTGAAATCATGGATACTTCGCATTATATTGCAACTTTAGCCGATGATGCCGATTTTGATGTCGAACTTCGTATTGGCAGGGGCAAGGGTTATGTTCCGGCTGAAGAGCAGATAATTGTTGATTACCCAATAGGTATGCTTCCAATTGATGCGATTTATACTCCTATTAAAAATGTGATTTTTAATATCGAGCCTTATCGTGTCGGCCAGAAAACTGACTACGAAAAATTGGTTCTTGATATTATGACCGATGGAACTATATCTCCACAGGAAGCATTGCACTTTGCTGCAAAAGTTCTTCAGGACCATGTTAAGTTCTTCATCAGCTTTGAAGAAGCAGTCGAAGAAAAATCACCGCAGGAAATCGCAGAGGATGAGATTAAAGAGGCAGAGCGTAATCGTCTGCGTAAGATTTTACTTACACCGGTTGATGAACTCGAATTATCGGTTCGCGCTCATAATTGCCTTAAAGCTGCGAATATCAAGAATTTATCTGAATTAGTCATGTTAGCCGAGCACGAACTTTTGAAATTCAGAAATTTCGGAAGAAAATCGCTTGCTGAACTTGCTGAAGTGGTTCACATTTACGGCCTTGAATTCGGAATGAACGTTGATAAGTTCATTAAGGACGAGCCGCACAAAGTTAGCGAATTAGTCGAAGGTTATTAAATCAATTAAGAATTAAGAATTAAGAATTAATTTGAAATTTTTGATTATCGCATAGCGATTATATATTAGTAGAAAATTATTATTTGAAGAATCTTTTATCATGTAGCGATTATATATTAGTAGAAAATTGTTATTTGAAGAATCTTTTATCACGTAGTGATTATATATTATTAGAAAATTGTTATTTGAAGAATCTTTTATCACGTAGTGATTAAATTATAATAGAAATTAGAAATTAAAAACGAAAAACATAGAATTTAGATTTATGATGTGAGAGTTTGTTTCAAAATTTAAATAACTCATTACTCATAACTCATAACTCATAACTTAGATTGAGATAAAGCCATGAGACATTTAAAATCAGGTAGAAAGTTAAAAAGAACACACAGCCATCGTATAGCTTTGCTAAAGAATCTGGCAACGTCACTCTTTGAACATAAAAAAATTGAAACAACTACCGCAAAAGCTAAGGAATTACGCCCTTATGCCGAAGCTTTAATAACTAAAGCCAAACATGCCCTTCAGAATGAAAAGGGTGGAAAGCTTCCTGCCGGCCAGACTGTTGATATTCACAACAGGAGGATTGTTGCAAAACACATTCAGACAAAGGCAGTTGTCCAGGAATTATTTGATACTATTGCTCCTATGGTTGAAACCCGTGAAGGCGGTTACTGCAGGATAACAAAAACCGGTTTCCGTCGCGGCGATGCCACTCAGACCTCAATCATCGAACTCGTTGATTGGTCGGCACCACAAGATGGAGCTACATCCAAAAAAGCAAGAAAAGCAACCAAGAAACCTGCAAAAGTAAAAGCAACAGCAGCAAAAACAGCTCCGGAACATGCTGATCATAAAGAACCGAAAGCAACCAAAGCTCCAAAAGCAGCCAAGGTTGTTGAAGAACATGCAGCAGAACCCGAAGCAGTAGCAACTCCAATTGAAGCAGCACCGGTTGTTGCAGTTGTTGAAGAAACACCTGTAGCAGCACCCGTAACAGAAGAAGTTGCACCAATCGCTGCAACCGAAGTTACCCCGGAACCGGAAGCACAAAAAGAATAAGGTGTAGTGCAAACTTTAGTTTGCAAAGTAAATAATAGATATTCAAAGATATAAAAAAGCCTTCATTCTAAAGATGAGGGCTTTTTTGGTATTTGTTTGGATTAATGAATTATTTTAGATAATTTTAATATAAATTGAAATTCACTGTAACAAAATGTATTTTCGATTGTTATTACTTGAAAAAGAATTGATTAATTAAATATGAATTGTCATTTTATGAAATTAACTTTATTTACATTATTTATTTTCTTAATGTTAAATCAAAATAGCATTAAATGTGAAAATTATTTTGAACAGACTAATGGTCCTTTTGGCGGAACTATCTCGCGATTCGTTGTTGGTAAGAATGGTGATATTATTGCTGTCACTGGGGCATATGGAATGCCGAAAGTATATCGAACAACAAATAAAGGAAAAAACTGGTCATTTATCGGTCATGACAGTATAACAGAAATTGCGGCAAAAAGTGATGGGAATTTTATTGTTGGTAAATATGATGGAGTTGTTCAGCTTTATGATAAAGATTTAAATTTTATAAAAAATTTAAAAGATGGTAGCATTTATCAAGGAAGTATCAGTGATATTAAGATAAGTAATTCCGGGAAAATATATTTGAATTATGGTTTATACTTATCAACAGATGATGGGAATTCTTGGCAGTATGAACCTTTGCCGTACGATTACCAGAATATTGAAGCTCTGGATTCCACAGATGGTATCTATGAATTTGCTGATTATAATATGATAGGGATTTCAACCGATGGAGGTAAAACATTTAATAAATCAAAAGTGTTCGATTCTATTGGTGTACAATATCACAATTCAATTCAACGTATTTGTTATGATAAGCAATTTAATACATTAGTTGTATATGCACAGACAGGGTATGTTTATATTTCTACTGATAGTGGAGCATCATGGACTAAAGCAAAGGATTCTTTACCGATAACTGAGTATAATTCAATTATGACAGTAGCATTTAACGGAAAAATATATTTTTCAGGAAACAATATTATTTTTCAATCAACTGATGGTGGTTATCAATGGTCAAAATTGACAGATTTTAAAACACAAACTATATATTCAATTGTACCTGACGTTGATCATCTATATTTTTTATCAGAGCAAGATGGAATATATGATTACTCGTTAATGTCATATACTTTAAATAATTTGGATAATGGCATAAAAAATACCTTTATTGGTGATTTATGTAGCTCTCCCAATGGGTATTTATATGGAATTAATATCACAAATGTTTTCCTAAGTAAAAATAATGGCAATGATTGGGAACGGTTAAATTATCAAATTTCTTATTATAATAGCACTAAAAGGATTAAATGTGATAAAGATAACAATGTGTTTATGCTAAATGATTCAGGATTTTTTAGATCTACAGATTTCGGTTCAAATTGGTTGAATTTAGGATTTTCAGGTAATTTTAATGATTTTAAGATTACGGAAAATGGCAGAATATATATAGCTGGAATTGGATTATATCATTCGGATGATCTTGGATATTCTTGGACAAAAGACAGTGTTCCAGTATATAGAATTGTTTCTATTGATGTATTACAAAATAAATACATTTTAGCTGGTAATTTTTCAGGAGCTTCTTACTTCTCCGCCGATACTGGAAAGACTTGGGAAATATGCAAGGTAGGTGTAATAGAGCAATATGGTTGTCATGTTGCAATAACAAAAGATCTTAACTTAATCATTAATCTGGATGAATGGTCTAGCGGTTCCACTTGTTTTATTTCTCAGGATACAGGAAAAACATACCAAGTTTTAAAAACACCAAATGGTGGTTCACAACGAATTACTCTTTTAGGAACAAAAGATAATAATATCTCTATTTCTTTATATGACCCATTTGTAAGTGAACATAGTCCGAATAATGATTTAATGTTTTTTTCAAATGATTATGGTAATTCCTGGCATTTAATAAACAAAGGACTTGAAAATGTGTTTGATATTATGTGTATGGCCTTTGGAAATGATAATTCTTTATATGTTGGAACACTCAATGATGGTATTTATAAATGTAAAAATTTCACAGAAGTAGATAATCTACATGAAAATGTTAGCACTACTTTATCCCTCTTCCCAAACCCGGCAGGGGATTACATTGAAGTTTCTGGTTTCAAAGTAGGGGCTCATTGCAATGAGCCCCTACAACAAGAGAATATCCAGATTTATAACATTTTGGGAGAATGTATTCCACCCCGTCTTGCTTCGCAAGCCACCCCTCAAGAGGGGAATTTTAAAATTGATGTATCAGCTTTGCCGGCAGGTGTTTATTATTTGAGGGCGGGAAGTGAAGCAAAGATGTTTGTGAAGGAATAGAAAGATTTACGATTTTGGATGTAACAGAGTTAATAGTAAATCTAAGATTTTCTAAATCCAAACATCATCTGGTGTTTATGGCCAATATGGCCGAAAGCTGTTCTCATTGCTGATTCATTGAAAGCAATTTCGGGTTTGTCGTATATTATAACTTCGCGGTTTAATATCAAAACATAATCCGAATGGTGGTAGGCTGTTTCCCAGTCATGTGTTACCATAATAACAGTTGCTTTTGTTCTTTGCCTGAAATCCTCGATTAATTTATAAATATCCTTCTCGAATGAAGAATCAATACCTGTTGCAGGTTCATCAAGAATTAATATTTTGGGGTTACGAACTATGCTCCGAGCTAAATATATCCTTTGCATTTCACCTCCTGAAAGCTTACTAAGCTGCCTGTATGCAAGATGTCCTGCGCCTACCGATTCAAGAATTTCAAGTAGAATTTTTTTTGATTTTTTATTTATTCTGCCTCCCCAACCTGAATTTAAACCTGATGCAACAAGCTCAATCGGCATAGCCGGAAATGACCTGTCTGCAGTTTTGATTTGGGGAACATATCCGAAATATTTGCTATCAAGGCTGCTTAACGGCTTATAATCAATTAATACATTTCCTTCGGTTGGAGCAATTAATCCGAGAATCACTTTAATTAAAGTAGATTTGCCGCCACCGTTCGGACCGACAATACTGACAAAACTCCCGGACGGTACGGATAAATTGATATGCTTCAGAATGACATGGGTTCCGATTTGTACAGATAAATTTTCAATATTTATATAGTTTTCAGCCAATAATTACAATCTCTAATCTTTGTAAGAAATTAATCATTAAGGAATAATAATAAGGAGATTTATTGTTATGGAAAAATTATAATATTCTAATCCGGACAAGCCGTTAAAAAAATATGAGCATGATTTGGTACTCTCATTAGAATAAATTCCGGAGTTATTCTTATCAATAAATAATAATATTAACTCTTGAATTTATTCAAGGGGACTACCCCTAAAACAAAAATATTCTATAGGGTGGTTC
>Ga0118677_10006929_pt1 | contig 15692 bp, 16 predicted proteins | sample AliMusrvi5mmetaG_FD_86154 | JGI IMG/M metagenome (GOLD analysis project Ga0118677, IMG submission 86154) | reverse complement strand
GGTTAGTTCCCCCGGCTCCGGCAAGACAACCATACTGGAACGGACCCTCCGCCACCTGGTGGGAAAATTTCGCTGCGCCGTCATCGAAGGAGACCAGCAGACCGACAACGATGCCAGGCGGATAGCCGCCACCGGCGTGCCGGTCAAGCAGATAAACACCGGCGCCGGATGCCACCTGGACGCCCACATGATCTGCCACGCAATCGACGAGTTCGACCTCGGCAGCCTTGATATTCTCTTCATCGAGAACGTCGGCAACCTTGTCTGCCCTGCCTCCTTTGACCTGGGAGAAGACCACAAGGTGGCGGTCCTGAGCGTTACCGAGGGGGAGGACAAGCCGCTCAAGTATCCGCAGATGTTCCATGCCGCCGACCTCATTCTGATGAACAAGGTGGACCTCCTCCCTCACCTCGATTTCGACATGGAGGCGTGCCAGGATATGGCCCGTCGTGTCAACCCCGGCATCAGGATCTTTGAGGCATCCGCCAGGACCGGCCAGGGGATGGACGACTGGTATGAGTGGCTGGCGGAAGGGGTTAAGAAGCAGAGGCTGGCAGCTGGCGGATTGAGAAAAACCACGGAATTTTCGCTGGATGCAAAGAGGGTTCTATCAGGCGGATAAGAATCGAAATAGAGGGCATCGTCCAGGGAGTAGGATTCCGTCCCTTCGTCTTCAGGCTTGCCCGGAATTACCAGCTCAGCGGATGGGTGAAAAACACTCCGGGAGGCGTTCTCCTGGAGGCGGAGGGTGAGGAGACCGGTATAATCGCCTTTCTTGCCGGGATGGAGACCGAGACTCCCCCCCTTGCAGTCATCACTGCCATAAAATCTGAAGAGATCCCACTTTGCCGGGAAGATGGTTTCGTGATCCTGCCGAGCGACGGCAAGGGAGGGAGAGTGCAGATCTCTCCCGACTGCGACGTCTGCCCGGACTGCCTGCGGGAGCTGTTCGACCCCGCCGACCGCCGTTACCGCTATCCCTTCATCAACTGCACCAACTGCGGCCCTCGCTACTCGATCATCACCGCTATTCCCTACGACCGGACTTTTACCACTATGGCGCCCTTTATCATGTGTCCGGACTGTTTGGCCGAATATGAAGACCCGGCGAACCGCCGCTTTCATGCCCAGCCCAACGCCTGCCCTGCATGCGGCCCGAGCCTTGCTCTGACAGACGGAGCCGGTCAACCTGTAGCGGTGCGCGGCGAAGCCTCCCTGCAAACTGCGGTACGTCTCCTGCGCGAGGGAAAAATCGTGGCCATCAAGGGGCTCGGAGGATACCACCTGGCGGTTGATGCCTGTAGCGACGCTGCCGTGAGGGAACTCAGGCTGCGGAAAAAGAGGGATGAGAAGCCCTTTGCGCTCATGTCGCCGGACAATTGTGCTATCCGGAGCTTCGCCCTGGCAACCGATATTGAGGAGCGGCTGCTGTCGGGGCCGGAACGCCCCATTGTGCTTTTGCAAAAAAGGGAAGAGAACCCCATCGCAAATCCTGTCGCGCCCGCCAACGGCTATTTCGGAGTTATGCTTCCATCCACGCCCCTCCACCATCTTTTGTTGAGGGATAATTTCACCGCCCTGGTGATGACGAGCGGCAACATATCCGACGAGCCGATCGCCTTCCGTGATGACGAGGCGCTGGAAAGGCTGGCCGGTATTGCCGACTTTTTCCTCTCCCACGACCGGGAGATCCATACCCGTACCGATGACTCGGTAATCCGCGTTTTCCGGGGAGGGCCCCTTTTCCTGCGCCGCTCGCGTGGTTATGTCCCACGGGGGATTGCACTACCCGCTGCTCAGCAGAGCGTACTTGCGGTCGGAGCCGAGCTCAAGGGGACGGTCTGTCTCACAAGGGGGGACCGCGCCTTCATGAGCCAGCATATCGGCGACCTGAAAAACTCCGCGACCCTTCGCTCCCTTAAAGAGACGGTGGCGCACATGCAGAGTATCCTCGAGATCAGCCCGGCGATGGTGGCCCATGACCTCCACCCCGACTACCTTTCTGCTTCCTTTGCCGCCGAGATCCCCGGTCTGCCGAAGATGGGGGTCCAGCACCACCACGCCCACATGGCCTCCTGTATGGCTGAGCACGGCCTGGAAGGAGAGGTCATCGGGGTGATCTTCGACGGCTCCGGCTACGGCGGAGACGGCACAGTCTGGGGAGGGGAATTCCTCCACGGCGGCTATACGGAGTTCCGGCGCATGGCTCATTTCCTCCCGGTCCCCATGCCTGGCGGGGATGCAGCAGTGAGGGAACCTTTTCGCATGGCTCTTGCCTGGCTCCATGCAGTTTACGGAGAGAGGGCATTCAACCTGCCGCTCCCATTTTTGGCAGATACATCCGTGCAGGAGCGGAAAATCTACCTCCGGATGCTGGAGCGACAGATAAACTCTCCCCTCACCTCCAGCTGCGGCCGGCTATTCGACGCCGTGGCGTCCATCATCGGTCTCAGGAACCTGGTCACCTACGAGGGGCAGGCGGCCATCGAGCTGGAAGCGCTGGCGGAGCGGGAAGCGGGGCGACGGCTCTATCCCTTTTCCATTGCAAGAGAGAAAGGGCCGCTTGTGCTCGACTGGCGTGAGATGGTGGAGAAGATAGTTGAGGAGACAGCAGCCGGAATGAGCTGTGCAGTCATTGCCCGCGCCTTCCACAACACACTGGCTGCCGCAGTGGCGGAAGTGTGCGAGGGAATCCGCGCCGAAAGCGGTACAGACTTGGTGGTACTCTCCGGCGGCGTGTTCCAGAACAGGCTCCTCTGCGAAGGGGTCCATACCTCCCTCTCGGAGCGGGGGTTCCGGGTCCACAGCCAGAGACTGGTGCCGCCCAATGACGGGGGGCTCGCGCTGGGACAGGCTGTGATTGCGGGCAGAGCTTTAGAGAGTCTTTAGCCGCAGAGGTCAGCGGAAATACAGAGAAGGAAAATACGGGTTCTGGTTTCTCCGGGTGCTCTGTTGTAAATTTGATTGCCACAGGGTTTTAGTATTTACATTTAGTTAAAAGGAGTCAGTTATGTGCCTGGGTGTACCGATGCGGGTTGTGAGCATCATCGGCGACGATGCTGTGGCCGAGATCGACGGTGTCAAGCGCGAGGCGAGCCTCATGCTCCTCGGCGAGGAGGTGCGGATGGGGGATTTCGTCATCGTCCACGCCGGCTTCGCCATCTCCAAACTGGACGAAGAGGAGGCGCAGGAAACTCTGCGGCTGATGCGGGAAGTGTTTACGGCAGAGGACATGCAATGAACTACATGGACGAATTCCGCGACCGGCGAGTGGTGCTCGGACTGGCTGAGCGGATAAGAAAAATGGCCGCCGGAAGAAGCGAGCCGATGACCTTCATGGAGGTCTGCGGCACACATACCATGGCCATCTACCAGTACGGAATCAGGAGCCTACTGCCTCGGGAGGTGCGACTCATCTCCGGTCCCGGCTGCCCGGTCTGCGTCACTCCCAACGGCTACATGGACAAGACCGTCGCCTACAGCAGGCTTCCCGGAACCATCATCGCCACCTTCGGCGACATGGTGCGCGTCCCCGGCTCCAGCTCATCCCTCATGGAAGAGCGGGCCAAGGGGGCCGATGTCAGGATTGTCTATTCGCCGCTGGCCGCCGTTGACCTGGCGGCCGTAAATCCGGGCAAGCGGGTCATATTCCTCGGGGTCGGTTTCGAAACCACCGCTCCGACCATCGCCGGGAGCATCCTTGCAGCCCATGCCCGGGGGATCGAAAATTACTTCGTCCTGGCGGCGCACAAGACCATCCCCATTCCCATGCAGGTCCTCTCCGCCGACCCGGAGCTGCGGATCGACGGCTACATATGCCCGGCCCACGTGAGCGCCATCATCGGTGCGAATGCCTACCGTTCTCTGGCCTCCGAACAGCATGTCCCGTGCGTGGTAACCGGCTTCGAGCCGGCCGACATCATGCAGGGGGTGGAGATGCTGGTTCGCCAGATGGTGGAAGGGAGAAGCGAGGTGGAGATCGAGTACAGTCGGGTCGTGAAATGGGAGGGGAACCGGAAGGCACAGGAAGTGCTGGCCGAAGTATTCACCCCCTACGATGCTGAGTGGCGGGGGATCGGCGTCATCCCGGGAAGTGGTTTGGAGATCAACGCAAAATATGCCGCCTTCGATGCGGAAAAGATGATCCCGGTCAACGTGGAGGAGTTGCGCGAGCACAAGGGGTGCATGTGCGGCGAGATCCTGAAAGGGAAGGTGACACCCTTCGAGTGCCCACTCTTTGCCGTGGACTGTACCCCGGAGTCTCCTGTTGGGGCGTGCATGGTGTCGAGTGAGGGGACCTGCGCGGCAGCGTATAAATATGGGCGTTAGAACCTTGAAGGAGAACCGAATTGAATAAAGACTTGATTCTTTTAGGCCACGGTAGCGGCGGCAAGCTCTCCCATCAGCTCCTCGACGACCTGATTATTCCGACCCTCTCCGGCACCCCGGCCACCGGGCAGAACGATGCGGCGGTAGTTACCCACAACGGCCAGCGGCTCGCCTTTACCACCGACTCCTACGTGGTTGATCCGATATTCTTTTCCGGCGGCAACATCGGCGATCTGGCCATAAACGGCACGGTCAACGACTTGGCGATGATGGGAGCGCGGCCTCTCTACATCAGCGTCGGCCTGATCCTGGAGGAGGGCTTCAGCCGCACGGCCCTGGCGGAGATACTCGGTTCGATGCGCCGGGCCGCGGACCAGGCGCAAGTCAGGATCGTCACCGGCGATACCAAGGTTGTCGCCAGGGGAAGCGCCGACAAGATCTTCATCAACACCTCCGGCATCGGAGTTCTAGAGCACAACCTGGAGATAAGCGGCAGCAAAGCGAAGCCGGGGGACAGAATCCTCATCAACGGCACTATCGGCGACCACGGCATAGCGGTGCTGGCCAGGCGGGAAGGGCTGGAACTTGATATCGACCTCAGAAGCGACTGCGCTCCCCTGAATGGCCTCGTTGAGGAGCTCATAGCAGAGGGGGAGTTGATCCATGTGCTGCGTGATCCGACCCGGGGCGGGGTCGCCACGACTATGAAGGAAATCGCCATCCAGTCGCAGGTAGGCATCACCCTGACCGAAAGTGCTCTGCCGCTGAAAGGTGCGGTAAAGGGGGCATGCGCCATCCTCGGCCTCGACCCGCTTTACGTGGCCAATGAGGGAAAACTTCTGGCTTTCGTTGCGCCGCAGGCAGCGGAACGAGTGCTGGAGCGGATGCGACGTCATCCCTTGGGAAAAGAGGCGGCCATCATCGGCGAAGTGACCGCTTCCGGCCCTGGTCGGGTACAAATGGAGACGGAGGTCGGGGGAATGCGGTCTGTTGAGATGTTGGCAGGGGAGCAATTGCCACGGATTTGCTGAACCAACCGGTTCGAAGTCGCGGGCCTCAGCCGCCCTCTATAACGCAAGCGCCGCCAGCTGACCTCGATTTCGTACCGCACACAGGGCAGCCCTGCATGGATAGCGGTACCTCCAGGCGGCACTCAGCCAGAAGTTTGTTATTACCGAATATTTCCAGCGCCGAGCCATCCGCCCAAACCTCACCTTCATGCAGTACAATAACCCGTTCACAGAGTTCCAGCACCATATCCAGATCGTGACTGGTGAATATTCGGGTGTGTTTAAAATCCCGCATCAGTTTTATCAGTTGTCGACGTGCAAACGGGTCAAGGCCGTTAGTCGGTTCGTCCATGACCAGGATATCGGGTGACATGGAGAGTACCGTGGCAATTGCCACTCGCTTTTTCTCTCCTCCGGAAAGATGGTAGGGGGGCTTATCGCGCAGGTGCCCGGCGCCGACCAGTTCCAGTACTTCCGTTACTCGCCGTTCCACATCAGTAGGCGTATATCCCAGATTAAGCGGACCAAAAGCGACATCGTCAAAGACTGTCGGCATAAAAAGCTGGTCGTCCGGGTCCTGGAATACCATGCCGACCGTTCGTCTGATGTCTGGCAAGGTGCCTTTGTAAAGCGGGGTGTGACCGATGTGAATAGAGCCCCCGGTTGGCTCGAGGCAGCCGTTGAGATGTTGCAGCAGGGTGGATTTACCGGCGCCGTTGGCCCCGATGATGCCGACTGACTCGCCGTGTGTGATAATGAAAGAAACGTCTTTGAGAGCAACAGTGCCGTCGGAATAGACGTGGCGCAGGTTTTTTACCTCAACAATGTGGTGGCTCATGGAAATAACCCCGTGATTAGCATCCCCAGAAGCTGCGAAGCGTTCTGTAGACGCATAAATATGAATAATGCGGACCATGCCAGCACAAAGCGGATTTCAGGCGTACCAAAGCATGATTGGCGGCGGGCATGGAATTCTCCGGTAAAACCGCGGGCCAGCATCGCCATGTGAATTCGCTCTGCCCGTTGCCAGGTCCGTAACAGCAGGTGCCCTACCATGGAGCCAAAACTGCATATTCCCATGCCTTTTTTCCCGCAGGACCGCAGTTCCCGTGCTCGGGAGGCTCTGCTCGACTCTTCGGTGAGCACGAAGATATAGCGGTAGAGAAACAGCAACTGCACGGCAAAGACCTTTGGCATTCCCATGCTCTCAAGCGCTTGACAAACAGCGGTAAAGCCGGTCACACCCACCAGAATAAATGCCGCCCCGACGGTAAGAACGGAGCGAACCAGTATTGAGGCGAAAGATATCCAGCCGCCAGAGATGCCCAGCGGGCCGAGGTGAATGAGTATCTCCCGGTCAAAAACCGGGTTGAATATTCCAATCGCCAGGACGAATGGACAAAGCAGAATGATTTTTTTGAGGATAAAAAGTGGCGGGAGGCCTGCCAGAGAGATTATTACGACGGGAAAAATGAAGTAAGAGAACAGTGCGGTCAGTTCGTACCTGTTGAAGGATACGACGCAAAGGATGAATACTAACGTCACCAGAACCTTGGCCCTGGCATCCAGTCGGTGGACAGTCGAATTACCGTTTGCCAGCAGGTCCAGTCTCTTGAGATCCAGGACCGCACAATGTATTGAAGCCATGAGGTGTCCTTAGAAAGTAAAAAAGCACTATACTGATTATCAGGGTTGGCAGAAAAAGGGAGATCCAGCATCGTATTCATAAGGTAGAGCGCCAGACACTCGCTCAGGCCGCTTGGCCCCGCTTTCTTAGGAGAAAGCCACTGAGGTAGGCAAGCACCAGGGCCATCAATGAGCCGAGAAGTCCCGCAACGCTGGTGCCAAGCTTGCTTCCTTCGTCTTTTTTCTTCTCAGCTTCAGACTGCGCCTCTTCCTTCTTTGGTTCCACAGGTTTCTTGAACGTATAACCCGGTAGAAAGGCAGTTGCTTCCTGGATGGCTGCCAAGGTTCCGTGGAGTCCTTGTTTCGAAGCTTCCAACTCCTCTTTGCCCGTTACCTTGGTAATGGCCCATTCCAGCCCATCTGGGTTCCTGGCGGCAAACCAGGAGACAATTCCCCCTGTAAGAAGAGCAACAACCATGAAGGTCATCACCACGTTCCGCACTGGGCGGTTACCAATCGGCCGCGCTTCGAGAGCGCTCTGAAGAATTTCGGGGCGGGCTTTATATACGAACGAGACGACGGCGACGGTTGCAAACCCCTCCACCGCTCCGATTGCCAAGTGAATGGGCTGCATCAGGAGCACGAAAGTGGAAAATGGTAACGAGGAGATGCCTGAGAATGCTGTCTCCAACACAACACAGAATGGTCCCAGTTGCAACCCGACTATAGCCGAGATCATCGTGGCAACCGTCAACCGCGTTTGACTTGGGTTTGCATCGACGATTTTTTTATAGATAAATGGAAAAACAATGAACGCCGGACAGAAACCCATGTTGAAAATATTACAGCCGAGCGCTAACAGGCCGCCGTCAGCAAAAAAAAGCGCTTGCACGACCAGAACCGATGCAATAGTGAGAAAGGCGGCATAAGGACCCAGCAGTATTGCAAGCAACAGTCCCCCACCCAAGTGACCGCTGGAACCGGTGACCGGAATGCTGAAGTTGATCATCTGAGCGGCAAACAGGAACGCCCCCATTACTCCCATGAGCGGTACCTTTTTGTCGTCAAGTTCTTTCTGCATCTTCTTTGAACAGTATGCGATGATACCGACTGAAACGGCCCACATGGTTCCACCGACCACGGGTGACAGCAGTGCATCTGCCATATGCATAATGAAATCTTCCTTGTGCTTAAGACACGATATTAATATTAGTCACACGAATTTGATACAATAATCAAAAAATGATGTCAAGCGCTATTATTTAAAATTCGTGTTACTGATAATTGGTACAGTGCATGGGATAATAAAGGCAGGCAAACGGAAAATATTTTATTTATAGGCATGAATCAGATAAGATGCGGAATTGAAAATTATTGCGCAAGGAGTCGGACATGGGGAACACAGTCAGGTTTGGTATCTCGCTTGATGAAAATCTGCTGGCAAATTTTGACCAACTGATCGAGCAGAAGAGCTACATTAACCGTTCCGAGGCGATCCGTGACTTGATCCGTGCCTCGCTGGTTGAGGAACGCCTGGGTTCCGAGGATCAGGAGGCGGTCGGGACGGTCACCCTGGTTTACAATCACCACGTGCGTGACCTTTCAGACAAGCTGACTGAACACCAGCATTCCCATCACGATCAGATCATTTCGTCCCTGCATGTACACTTGGATGCCCACAACTGTCTGGAGGTACTGATTATCCGCGGAGCGGTCAAGGAGATCAAACGGATCGCTAACGAACTGATCGGCATCAAGGGGGTCAAGCATGGCAAGCTGGTTATGACCACCACCGCTGAAAATCTGTGACGGCGTATATAAACTCTCAGTCGTTATTTCTGTCTATAATGAGCAGACCACCGTTCGGGAAAATTTATTATGGCCTTGACTCATCGTTCCTTGCCGACTTGGACATGTTTAAGAATATGGTGCCAAGCATTAGGTCAGATATTGTGCTTACCACAATACCCAATGGAATCAGTATAATTGTAACCAATAAAATTCCTGTCGCCATATTTGCATAACAGAAGGGCTTCAGCATCCCGCCAAGTTCGTTAGGCAATTTAAGTAGTTTGTATCCGAATTGAGCCTGTACTATCCCCTGTATCACAAGTATTGCTATTACTATTGACCCGATTGATTCCTGCAATGGCGTTAAGTACAGCGCCACAATAGAGAGAACTCCTGTAACAACGTTTGCTGCAATCATTAGCTCTATATTTCTGTCTGCATTGTGGAATTTGAAGTGGGAGTTAAGAAGCTTTTTAAAGTACAAGATAATCGCAACAAAGAGAAAGGTTCCAAATACCTGGATGATTGTTTGAATATCTGCAGCCTTTAAATCGATCCTGCCTTCCAGTTTGAAAGAAAGATATAGCAGTGGTAACGTAAGGGAGGCGCTTGCCATTGCAAGCCATCCAGCTACTTTCAAGGTTCTGGAGGTCAAACGCTAATCCTTTTGAAAACCTGAATATGTCTCGTCTTCCTTATTCACTTCAGACTTAATCCCTTTGACCATTCCATAGAGTATCGTCAATGCCGGAATGCACCGGATAAAAACACCAAGGAGCAGAAGCCGAGGAAGAGAAGGATCAGGGGCCACTTACAATTCACTATTGGTTACTCTGTCTGCTGTAAATACTTTTGCCTGCGTGACGATTTTGAGTAAGGTAGTCTGACCGGCTTTTTAAGATCTCTTTTCATCCTACCCTAATGCCATCTGACAATTCTGAATACTTTATGTCTTCCTTGATGACATGATGAAGTAACCACCCACCGAGTACTATAATCAGCTGTTTTGTAACTTCCAGATTGTTACCATGGTAGTATGTTTTCAGTGTCTCTATTTTATGCTTAAAATTCTTGTGCTCTGCAATATGAGCATCGATCCCCTGAAACCCCTTTTCTCTCATGTATTGCTCTTCTTCCGAGAAATGGTGTCTCGCATACTCAGTTAACTCATCAATAACCGGAAGGACGCAATCCACTTCCTGAGAGTTCATAACGTTTTCGTATGCCGTATTGAGTATGTAGAACAATTTCTTATGGTTGTTATCAAGTTCTGCTTCATTAACTGAATATTCTGGTAACCATCTCAATAATGGCATGTGAGCATACCTCATATAAAATTATATTACTCAAACCCTCAAGGCTTTGAATGCATCCTTACTTCCTTTGTAATGCATGTTGTTATCAGGAATTCCTTGCTCCAAGTCAAAGACCGCAGAAAGCACGACTTGTTCACCTCCCTTTCCTGAATGCCGTGAAAATGCAGATGCGACCCTAAAAACTGTTTTAAGAAAACTTATCTTAACTTCAGTTTCAGCAGTTTGCTCCGTCCTGGGTTGTAAATCGGCTTGCATGCCGCAATAAACAAAAAAAACCGCTCTCCAGTGGCATCACCGGAGAGCGGTTCTCTAATTTAGCAAAAAGACCTCCGAAGTTTCCAAAAACTTCGGAGGTATGAACAGATAGACGAACTATGCCATTAATGCGCCGGGCCGGCATTGCGAACTCCCTGTTAAGAAGTTACTGGGTAAAGGGTATGAACTCACTCAGATGCCTTGTCAAATGTTTTTTACCACTAAACCTCTTGAAAAAGTGTTGAACCATTAGTCTTCAGAAAAAGGTAATTGTGGTTAGTAGATCAATCGACTGAAGTTTTTTTTAGCATGTAAAATGCGAGCGGGGAACCCGATCTGGATTCCCCGCTCATTGTTATTATTTTTTCTTAGTTTTCGCTTGTGTAGCTTTAGATGCCGGTTATAACGGTTTATCCTTGCAGGATTCCTTACAGGCGTCCAAGTCTTTCAAAAATTTTCCTGTGGTGAACTTACCAACCCTTTTTGCCGCAATCTTGAGCGGTTTGCCTGTCTGCGGGTTTCTGCCGGTCCGTGCCGCTTTCTCTACTGAGGAGAAGGTGCCGAAACCGACCAGAGTGACCTTGCCACCGTTCACCAGTTCTGTTGTTACAGCGCATTGAAAAACGGCCAAGGCTGATTCAGCCTGGGCCTTGGTCAGTTTTGCTTTCTCGGCGATCTTTGCTACGAGCTCTGCTTTGTTCATAACCCCTCCTTGATGAAATTTTTGTATATTTGTATATACTCGGCGTGAAATAATGTCCAATTATTCATGAACTATTGGGCTTATTGACAGGTCGTTCCATTCACCGAATGGGTGCAAATAGATATTCCAACCCGTTGACCTTTATTTCATAAACAGTCTGTAGCATTTTGCCCAGTTTGCCCTCCGGGAATCCTTTATTAGCGAACCAGACAACATATGGCTCCGGCAAGTCAATCAACAACCGCCCTTGGTATTTGCCGAATGGCATTCGCATAGATGCCAAAGCCATCAACTCGTCGGCGTCTGGCAGCGGTTGATTAGAAGTATCCTGAGCATCCACAAACACCCTCCTATTCCTCACGCAGTGAAAACCTGTTCATATAATCCGTTCTATTTGAAAATTTCCTCAAAAAAAGTCTTCATGGCTTCCCATGAGCGCTTGTCAGCCTTCTCGTTATAGGCCGCGCCTTTGCTATTGTCAGTACCTGCCTTTTTGTTGGTAAAACTGTGGACCGCATTGCCATAACTGATGAACTGCCAGTCAACCCCGCCCTTCCTCATTTCATCCTGAAATGAGGCCACCTCTTCAGGTTTTACAAAGGGGTCGTCAGCACCATGCAATGCCATAATTTTAGCTTTGATATTCCTGGCGTCCTGGGGTGTCGGTGTTGACAATCCGCCGTGGAAACTGACAACTCCCCTTATGTCAGCGGCATCACGGGCCAGTTCAAGTACAGTCGTACCGCCGAAACAATAACCGATGGCTGCGATGCGCTGAGGGTCAACAAATTTCTGTTTTTTGAGTTCCTCCAGTCCTGCTCTGGCTCTGGCTCTCATCAGGGGGCGGTTATCCTTGTAGATACCGGCTGTTTTGGCGGCCTCTGACGGGATGGAAGGGCGTATCCCTTTACCATAAATATCGGCGGCAAAGGCAATGTAACCGAGCTTGGCAAGCATTTCAGCCCGCAGTTTCATATGGTCATTTAAGCCTGTCCATTCATGTACGATCAGCACTCCCGGTCGTTTGATCTTTTTTGCGTCATCCCAAGCCAGGTAACCCTCAAGGATCGCATCACCCTGTTTGTATTCTACGTATTTTGTTTTTATGGATGCCTCCGCATTTACTGAAATAGAAAGCATTGCCAGTATGATAAGTAGCTTGTTCATGACATACCTCCCTTGAATAGACGTTATAGATATTGAACGATTAGTACCACTCTACTTGCAGTATACTCCTGGTGATCACACCCGTGCAATACAAGACGGACTGTCGAACTTTGTGAATATCTGGAGCACAATATCGAATTATTGTTTACTTGGGTGAATTCACATTCTAAGTGTACCATATGAAGCTTGATATGACTCGGTGTGGTGGACAGTCTAAACAAAGATCAGTGAATAAAATTCATGTAGATCTTGGCCTCTCTGTCAGGCTCAGCAACTGTGTCTCTGCCGTTTTCAACCAGTTTCATCAGCCATGCCATGTTCTTGCCGAGTACCCGCATGATCTGCTTTCCCTCTTCGTCCTGAGTTACCTCTCCCGGTTGTGCTCCATGAATGACATTCCAATAATTGGATGTTGGGATCAACATTTCTGAATAGTTGATAAAATTATTCAACTGGTCAAACGCAGGCAGTCCTCCTGATCGTCGTACCGCAACAACCGCTGCACCGACCTTGTGTCGCAGTAAACCGTTATTGGCACCTGCAACATAAAATGCCCGGTCCATAAATGATTTCATGGTCCCTGCCATGGCAGCGTAATGGACAGGAGAACCGAATATTATGCCATCTGCCCGTTTCATCTTCTGGATCCACTCATTGACCTCATCACCAGGTAGTACACACTGCTCATTTTGATTGATTCTGCACTGCCCACAAGCGGTACAGCCTCTTATTGTTTTATTTCCGACGTGAATGATCTCGGTTTCAATGTTCTCTTTCTCCAGTTCAGCCGTTACCATGCTGATGGCATGCCAGGTATTTCCTTCCTTTTTGGGGCTTCCGTTAAACGCTAATACTTTCATATATACCTCCCTTTGTTAATTCGCATCGCTGAATTTTTTCAAACCCATCGGTTGTATTTTATCTTGTCTCGCTGGAGCTTACCCGCTGCCATTGGAAGTTTCTCCTCAGCAGGATGACCTACACCCAGTATGCATTCAACCTTTATCTTTTCCGGCAGGCCAAGCAGTTCCTGGAGATAGGTTTCAGCGGTCTTTTCATTTATGCTAACAGACGTCTGTTTATGTTTATACCTCCTATGATAATTATTGGTGTAAGTATAGTGGTGGGGGGCTTTAGGCCCCGATCCCTAACGCCTGGGGGAGTGGGGGCGTACGGGGGGCATATTTATGACACCTCTTTGAACGGTATCACCTTGTGACCCTGCTTCAATCCGTCCAGGTAATCTGCCCACAACTGCATCATCTTCTTGCGCTCGGCAATGTGAGCCGTCCTGTTGTATGCTCTGCCGTCGGGGTCTTTCACTGCATGTACAAGTTGATGCTCTATGAAGTCAGGCCGTACTTGTAATACCTCATCAAGAATCGTTCTAGCCGTTGCCCTGAAACCGTGTGGCGTCATTTCTTCTTTGCTATACCCCATCCGTCGGAGAGCAGCAAGCAACGCTACTTCACTCATTGGCCGGTCTGTAGTTCGGCCGTTTGGGAAAGCATATTTCCCTGATCCAGTTAGCGACTGCAACTCTTTAAGGATAGCAATCACTTGTTTACTCAACGGGACAAGGTGATTTACCTTCATTTTCATTTTTTCAGCCGGAATATTCCATTGTTCAGCATCGAAGTCAATCTCAGACCATTCCATCTGCCGAAGCTCACCAGGCCGAACAAAAACGAGAGGGGCAATTTTTAAGGCACATGTCACAACGAATGAACCGTCAAATTCGTCAATAGCTCTCATGAGTCCTGCGAGCTTATTGGGATCGGTAATTGCTGCATGGTGTCCAGCCTCACGTTTTGTGAGGACATCCCGCATATCAGTTACCGGATTACTGGGTATCAATTCCAGATTTAGAGCATACCTAAATATCTGACCACAGTATATTTTGATCCGGTCGGCAGTCTCGATGACCCCCCGTGCTTCGACACGACGTATCAGAGCGATAATCTCGCCACGTGTTATCTCCGCTATTGGTCTGCTGCCGATGATTGGATACACTTCGCGTACAAGCCTGCTCTTTATTGTCTTGATATGGCTATCACTCCATACGGGCGAATTCTTGGAAAACCATTCTTGGGCTACTTTTTCGAATGTGTTTGTGAGATGCTCCGATTGTAACTGCACTTGAACTTTTTGTTCTTTAAGGATTGCACCGGGGTCAACGCCGTTCGCTAATAGGCTACGGGCATCATCTCGATCTTTGCGGACATCGGAAAGTGTTTTTTCCGGGTAGGATTTTAGGAAGAGTGTTTTACGTTTCCCGTCGAAGCTATAGTCAAATCTCCATAGTTTACCGCCGCTGGGAGTAACCAGCAGATATAATCCCCCACCGTCAGATAGTTTATAATCTTTTTCTTTCGGCTTCGCTTTTTTGATTTGTAAGTCGGTTAGTGGAACGATCCGCTTTGGCATTGGCTCCCCTTTTTTTACGGTGTTTTGTTTTACGGTTTTTTGATACACCGTAAAAAGCACCGTCAAAATGTCTGGATCTAATACTATCAGAGTGGACCGCATTGGACAACAAAAAGCAAAAGACCCTAATTTCTCAGGGTCTTTTGCACTTCACCGGACTGTTCCGGACTATGTATTGGCGTCCCCTACCGGATTTGAACCGGTGTCGCCGCCGTGAAAGGGCGGTGTCCTGGGCCAGGCTAGACGAAGGGGACGTAAAAACCGCTCACACATGCTCCATTTAAGGAATCAGGCCCAATTGATTGTGTGAAGGGATGAGTTTTATATCCAACTATAACCTGCAAGTCAACAGTTTTTTAGCTCGCCGGTGCAGCTTGATACCTTACCTGTCAAACTTGAAAGAAAAAGTGCCTGACTTTCGACAGGACCTGATTGTTTGTGGGCACAGTTGGGGTCGAACCAACGACCTGCCGATTAAGAGTATATCCTTGGGCTAGATGGCATAGTAATATCAATTAGTTATGCGTCAGATATATCGTCAGACACACCACAATCTAATACTCAGATGTTTTTATAAATATTATTTTTTGCAGATATTCGTATGGCTTCAATAGAGTATATAGTTAAGCTGATCAGTATCATAATGAAACAAATTATATGCGGATTGGAAAGGGTTTCTTTATAAATAAATATAGCGAGTATAAAATGCAGACTAGGAGTGATGAATTGTAGAAATGCAACAGTAATTAGTTGTAGTCTCCTTGCGGCTAAGGTAAAGAAAGCTAGTGGGGCTGCTGTTATAATTCCTGAAATAGGAAGTAAAAGGTCATTTCTAATATTGTTGTTAAGAAAAGCGCCATCTCCAGTGTATTTAAGATAAATCAAATATCCCAGAGCAAAAGGCCCCATAAGCAAGGTTTCGATAGTCAGACCAGGTATTGATTCCACATTTATAGTTTTTCTGATTAAACCATAAAAGCTAAACGTGCTGGCAAGTAATAATGATATCCAAGGAACTTGATGAAATTGAGACGAAAAAGATGTCTGATACTCAACAAGATTCAGAAC
>Ga0118677_10009063_pt1 | contig 15698 bp, 10 predicted proteins | sample AliMusrvi5mmetaG_FD_86154 | JGI IMG/M metagenome (GOLD analysis project Ga0118677, IMG submission 86154) | reverse complement strand
CAGTCAATGTTTAAGCGGTAATAATTTTGTGTTCACCAATACTTCCACAGGATCTACCACTTATTTATGGAACTTTGGAGATGGTATAACTTTGACAACGACCTCGCCGTCACATACATATTTAACAGCAGGTATGTACACAGTGAAACTCATATCCAAAACGAGTTATGGATGTAAAGACAGTATAACTAAAAATCTTGATGTCCGTCCACAGCCTTTATCAGGCTTTACTATCAATAATAATAGTGACAGGTCCATCATTAACAAGTTTCACATCCATCATTGCTCCAAAAACTCCAGACTGAATTTCTTTACCGGTATTTATCTTCAACATTTTAATAAAATCGTTGTATATAGGAATGGCAAAATCAGGAGTAGCCGCTTTAATATACGAAGGACGGTTGCCTTTTTTAGTACTTGCATGAAGCGTAAACTGACTGACGACTAAAATATCACCATTGACATCAACAACAGAAAGATTCATCACATTATCAGGATCATTAAAGATGCGCAAACGGGTAATTTTTCCGCTCATCCACTCAATATCCTCTTTATTATCAGCGGCTTCAATCCCAACCAAAATCAATAAGCCCAAGCCTATTTTACCTGTAATTTGTTCATTTACAGAAACCGAAGCACTGGAAACTCTTTGTATGACGACACGCATAATTATATAAATTCCAAATTTTAAATTCCAAAAAGCAAACAAATTTAAAATACCAAAGGACAAATTACAAATAAATTTCAAGCCCCAAGCCCCAAGCCACAAATCTCAAATCTCAAGTAATAACGCATTCTAAATCCAAACTCTAAATGGTCAAAATCTGTTACATCTTTAAGTTATGGCTTCACCAGCACCGCTCAAGCCTACCTATGTTTAAACTATAACAAACAAACCACAAATTATAATAAGCTATAAAGTTAAGTTTTTTTTGAATAAATTTTTATCAGTGTTTATCCGTAAAATCTTCGTTATCTATTTTCTATTCTTTTTTATTCAACAATAAGCTTTTGACCGGGATATATTTTGTTGCTTTTCAGTTTATTAAGTTCTTTTATTTTATCAGGAGAGGTATTGTTTTTTTTGGCAATGGCATACAGTGTCTCTCCTTTTCTGACACAGTAAGTTTTAGCATCAGTTTTCTCAGGTTCAGGCTGATTGACTTTCTCTAAATTTTCCATAACAGTTTTGTCTGCTTCTACCTCAAAATCAGTAGAATCTTCATCCGCCAGATCAGGCAATTTGAAATCAGCCCATAATGAGTCATGAATATTGTCACCAAGAATTCTTTTGGCCCCAATAAATCTTTTCTTATAATAATCCTGAGAGACAAAATCATAAGCGATACCTTTTTTAAACGATGAATGTATAAAACGGATAAGGCTGTCATTTTTTTCAACAACAAGACCAACGTGCCCAACAACAGTTCTTTTTTTACTGCGCCCTTTAAAAAAAACGAGGTCTCCTTTTTTAATTTCCGGAAAATCGACAGGGAGTCCTTTTAAAGCCTGATCTCTGGAACTATGAGGCAGGGAAATGCCATAATTACTAAAAACGAAAGATGTAAAGCCTGAGCAATCAAAACCCTTAAAATTAGTTCCTCCTGATCTGTATCTCGTACCCAAATATTTTTCTGCAAAGCAGATTATAGAATCAATCAACTGATTACTATTTAATGAAGGGACTGAATCAATTTTAAAGCTTTCATTGTTGTATGCAAGCTCTGTTTTATTCTGAGCTGCAGCTTCAAATGTGAAGGCAAGAAATGAAAAGGGAATTGCCAAAATAAAAAAGAGAAGGAATTTCAACATCTGATATTTTTTAATTGATACTTTTTTTAAAATAAAAAATCCTAAGACAGTGACATATTTACTTTTGAAGATTGTTCAATCATAATATCATATTCTTCCGGAGAGAGGTCATTAAAGAAGAAATTGACTGGATTGATAGGCTTGCCATTTTTAAGCACTTCATAGTGTAAATGAGGGCCGACAGATAATCCTGTAGTGCCCACAAAACCTATTATTTCACCTCTTTTCACCTTTTGTCCTGGTTTTACATTTAATTTACTTAAATGGGCATATAAAGACTGGTAAGTATAACCATGGTCGATGACACAGACAATACCATACCCTCCAAAATCACGATGGTCTAATCCTCTTACTACCCCATCGCCACTGGCATAGACAGGGGTACCTTTAGGAGCAGCAAAATCAATTCCTGTGTGCATGCGCAAAGTTTTATAAACAGGATGAATACGAAATCCAAAACCGGACATTACACGAGACTTAGTTTTGGAGATAGGTACAATAGATGGTATTGAAGCCAGCATAGCGGTCTTATTTTTGGCCATTTCAAATACTTCATCATACGATTTGGATTGTACATACATCTGACGTGAGACCTTGTCAAGTTTCTTTGTCACCCCTATCAAAATATCAGAATTACTATAACCTTCAAGACCTGAATATTTATCAACACCGCCAACACCAGCGTTGCGCTCTGCATCTGAGATAGGTTCAGCTTCAAGAATAACCCTGTAGATATTATCGTCCCTGTTCTGAATATCTTTTAAAACAGCCGATATATTGTTTAGTTTATCACTTAATACATGATATTGGGTTTTATATTGTTCGATTTCTCTTCTCAACACTTTTTCTTTGGGAGAATCGATAAAATAAAAAGCAAGAATAACAGCAATGGTAGAGAATACTAAAAAAACAGAGATGATAAAAACAGCTTTCTTGAAAATTTCTTTGAAAGATGCACTTACCACCTTATAAGTGAGCGATTTATGATCAAATAAATATTTTGTTTTAGGCATGATCAGTTAAAAAATATCGCATTGAAATTCAAATGATTATAAATTATAACCTATTGAAAAGTTAAATTAATGTATGCAAAAATAACAAAAAAAACTAATTTTGCATAGTTAGGATTAACTTACGACTATTAAAAAAAGTTAAATATTTAAACAGACGAACAAATAAACTTATAATAAATGAATTCAATAGAAATAAGAAAACAATTTATCGAATTTTTTAAAACTAAATCGCATCATATTGTTCCTTCAGCACCTATTGTGGTTAAGAATGACCCCACGCTGATGTTTACCAATGCGGGGATGAATCAATTTAAAGATTATTTTCTGGGCAATCAGGAACCTGCTTATAAACGTATTGCCAACTCACAGAAATGTTTAAGGGTATCAGGTAAACATAATGATCTTGAAGAAGTGGGCCATGACACCTATCATCACACCATGTTCGAGATGCTTGGCAACTGGTCGTTTGGAGATTATTTCAAAAAGGAAGCCATAGCCTGGGGATGGGAGTTTCTGACAGAAATATGTAAAATAGAAAAAGACAGGCTTTATATTACTGTTTTTGGAGGTGATGACACAGAAAACCTTGAGTTTGACAAAGAAGCTTATAATTTCTGGAAAGCATTTGTGGCGGAAGACCGTATCATTAATGGCTCCAAGAAAGATAATTTCTGGGAAATGGGCGATACCGGTCCTTGTGGTCCCTGTTCTGAGATTCATGTTGACATAAGAGATGAAGCCGAAAGAAAGAAAATTGCAGGTAGAGATTTAGTCAATAAAGACCATCCACAGGTTATAGAAGTATGGAATCTTGTTTTTATAGAGTTTAACAGGAAAGCCGACGGACAACTGGAACAGCTTAAATCAAAACATATTGATACCGGGATGGGTTTCGAGCGGTTATGTATGGTGATGCAAAAGAAAAAATCCAATTATGACACAGATGTTTTTATCCCTTTAATTGAAAAAATTGCTTCTATATCCCAAATCAAATATGGCAGTAATATAAAGTCTGATATAGCCATGCGCGTTATTGCCGACCATGTAAGAGCTGTTTCATTTGCCATTGCCGACGGGCAACTTCCCTCCAATGTAAAAGCAGGCTATGTAATAAGACGTATTTTACGGAGAGCCATTCGTTATGCCTATGTTTTCCTGAACATGAAAGATCCTTTTATATTTAATATTGTTGATATTCTTTCAGCACAGATGGGTGAGTTTTTTCCGGAAATAGATGCACAAAAAGATTTTGTCAAAACAATTATCCATCAGGAAGAAATATCTTTTTTAAAGACCCTATCTATAGGCCTGAACAAATTCGATATTTATATTGACGAACATAAAGCTCATGATAAGAAAATAGTTGAAGGTGATTTTGCTTTTGAGCTTTATGACACTTACGGGTTCCCTTTAGACCTCACAGTTCTTATGGCTAAAGAGATTGAATGGACTGTTGATGTTGTTGCTTTTGATAAATGTATGGAACAACAAAAGGAACGCTCTAAAAAAGCTTCTGCCGTAGAATTAAGCGACTGGATAGAACTGACCCCTCTTAAGGAAACTATTTTTGTAGGTTATGATACTTCAGTTTGCGATGTAAAGATATCAAAGTTCAGAAAAGTAACGGCTAAAAATATTGATTCATATCATTTGGTATTTGACAAAACTCCTTTCTACGGTGAGTCTGGGGGTCAGGTTGGCGACAAAGGATATCTGGTTGGTGAAAATGAAAAAATAGTTATTGACGGCACAGTCAAAGAAAATAATCTTATCATTCATAAAGCTACAGAATTGCCTAAAGACCTGAAGCAGGTTTTTACTGCACAAGTAGACCTTGATAAAAGGAACAAGATAGCAGCCAACCATACAGCCACACATCTTTTACATGCCGCGTTAAGGATGGTTTTAGGCAAACATGTAGAGCAAAAGGGCTCCCTGGTGGACGACCAGCGCCTGCGTTTCGATTTCTCACACTTTGCCCGGATGACAGAAGAAGAGATCAAGAAGGTAGAAGACATAGTAAATGCCAAAATCAGAGAAAACATTAGTCTCGAAGAGGTGAGGCAAATGCCTTACCAGGATGCCATTAAGATGGGAGCCATGGCGCTTTTTGGAGAGAAATACACTGAAAAAGTGCGAGTGATAGCTTTTGACAAAACATTTTCGTGTGAACTTTGCGGCGGCATACATGCCAAAGCTACGGGCAATATAGGGGTATTCAAGATTGTTTCCGAATCGGCCATTGCAGCAGGCACAAGACGTATTGAAGCTCTGACGGGAGCATTGGCTCTGGATTATCTGAACAACTACATCTTCATGCATAAAGAGATTTCTGACGCTCTGAAAAAGCCGCTTATAGTTCTGAAATCAGTACTGGAAATGCTTGAAGAGAACTCTGAAATGAGAAAAGAAATTGAACAATTTAAAAAAGAAGCTGTTGGCGATTTAAAAACTGACCTCTTAAAAGAGATTAAATCAATAAACGGTATTCAATTTATCAGTAAAACGGTAAATTTGGATATGCAAGGGGTAAAAGACCTGGCCTTTGCTATAAAAGCAGAAAAAGAAAATCTAGTCTTATTGCTGGCTAACGAGGCTAATGGCAAGGTAAATCTGAGTCTTATGATTACAGAAGACCTTATGAAAAAGGGCTTGAATGCAGGCACTATTATAAGAGAAATTGCCAGGGAAATAAAAGGTGGCGGTGGAGGACAACCCTCTTTTGCAACTGCAGGAGGCAGCGACTCATCAGGGATAGAAAAAGCATTTGCCGCAACTGTTGTGATTATTGGAAAGATATAAATTTAAAAACCACTTAATGAATTTAAAAGAGATTACTGAAAAAAGAATATTATATTTCTTGCTGGGAGGTTTTTTTATTTTTTTCTTTTGCCTTTCTTATTTTTCAGATGCAACCAGTGATACAGGTGATGGGATACAGCACTATTTAATTTCCAGATACTGTTGGCACCACCCAAATTTATTATTATATAGTTGGGGAAAACCTTTCTTTACCATTATAAGTTCACTTTTCTCTCAATTTGGATTACTGGGAATAAACATCTTTAATATTTTATGTGGTGTTGGTTCTGGTTTTTTTGCTTATAAAATTGCAAAGCAATTAAAACTAAATTATGCGCTGTTAATTTTTCCTTTTTTACTTTTTACACCTGTATTTTTCTCTACTTTAAACAGTGGACTTACTGAACCTTTTTTTGGTTTTGTATTAATTGTTTCCATTTACCTGATGTTTACAGAACGCTATCTCTGGGCTTGCATACTGGTTTCATTTTTACCATTTATCCGCTCCGAAGGCAATTTTGTACTGCCTTTCTTTTTTATTGTTCTGATTTATCGAAGGAAGATACTGCCTATACCATTACTCGCTTTTGGGACTATAGTTTACAGTATTATCGGTTATTTTTATTATCACGACCTTTTTTGGATAATTAGCCAAAATCCTTATCAAAAAGGCACCTATGGGAGTGGCCCTTTATTATATTTTGTTAATGCTTATATTTATATCTGGGGAAATGCACTGACCATATTATTAGTTACAGGTCTTGTCGCTATTATTTTCAGAGGGCTTCAAACAATAAAAAACAAAGAGTTGATAGAAAGCAAATTTCCCGAAGAATTATTTTTAATTTATGGTACGTTTGCTATTTACTTTGTAGCGCATACTATCATGTGGTGGAAAGGTCTTGCAAACTCTTTGGGCTTAATAAGAGTAATTGCTGCTGTTATCCCATGCACTGCCCTTATTTGTTTAAGAGGCTTTAATATGATAATGATTCCTTTTATTAATAGAAGAAAGATTTTAGAATTTCTTATAGTGGCATTCGTTGTTTTCTGGGTTCTCAGATGCCCTTTTAAACAAGATTATTTCCCCTATAAGCTTGACCCTGAACAAGCTGTGATGAAAGATGCTGCTGATTGGTTTAAAAAATCCCCATATACCAAACAAAAAGTATTTTATTTATTTCCCGTTTTTTCACATTTTCTCAATGTCGATCCCTTTGACATAAAGCATGTTGGAGAACTGTGGGGACTTTATCCTTTAATAAAACAATGGGGCATCAGCGTCATCCCCGACAGTACTGTAATTTTCTGGGATGGGCATTTTGGCCCAAATGAATGCAAGATTCCATTAGATACTATTATGAATGACCATCGTTTTGAATTGATAAAAGCTTTTAAACCGAAGAAGGAATTTACAACATTAGGGGGGGGTAAGTTCGAGGTGTATGCTTTCATTAGACTAGAACAACCTAAAAAAACAGACACCCTATTTACTGATTTTTTTGATCTTGAAACCACTAATCCTGTTTTAGAAAATTTAAACACAATTGTTTCTACAAAAGCCTTTTCCGGTAATAAATCATGTAAACTTTCTTCTGAAAATGAATACAGTGTATTAGTAAAAAAACGCATCAGTGAAATTCCTGAAAATGTCTTGAAATTTGAAATTAATTGCAAATTATCAGATGTTGATAATAATTCTAAAGATGCCCTTGCAGTTTTGGCTATTGAGGATAATACAGGCAATAATCTTTTTTGGTCGGGAGTGCCTTTATCACCAAAAAACTTAAACGATAATGCCAAATGGAAAAGTGTTTCAGCTGAATTTCTTCTTAGTTTAGTCCCATACCCTGAAAATTCAATTATAAAATTGTATATTTGGAATAAGGATAAAAAAGAATTTTATATAGATAACTTAGAAATTACTTATATCGGTTATAAATAGCTTTTATCATTATAAACCTTATTAAAACGACAAATAAATGAAGTTCAAAACAGTTATTTTAGCTCTTATAATTTCTACATGCCAGAATTTAGCTTCAGCACAGAATAAAACCCCATTTGATGCTTACAAAGCCGAAGCGGATGGTTATTTCATCGATTTCATGGAAACGTCCATAGGTATTGTTGCTACGGACAATTATGCATCAAGAATATATCTTTTACATGATGGAAAATGCAAAGTACTCTTTAGCGCTCCCGGTTGTGGCCGGTACATGACGCTATCGCCCGATAAAAACAATATTGGATTTAAATATATTCAGGCTGATGGCAAGCAAGCCCCTGCCCTGCTCAATATCCAGACAAAAGCAATCACTTTATTGCACACTCCTGTTGATTTGTGTGGCCAGGTTAGTTTTACCCGTGATGGGAAGATAGCCTTCACCGTTGGTAATGAACTGATTGTAAAACGGGGAAATCATTCAATAAATTTTCCCTTAGGACACTATGTAAATATAGCTCCCATCTCACCTGATGGTAATTTTGTATGTTATAATGATGATAATGACCAATTGTTTTTAATAAATCTTTCTGACAGTAAAGTCAGCACATTAACTTCCGGAGGGTTCGTATATCCTCAATGGGCACCTGATGCTTCTAAGTTGATGTATTCCTCCCTCTCTGGTGAAATTTATATTTATGATTTGAACAGCCGACAAACCACTTTCATTTCTGAAGGCCGATATCCCTCATGGACTGACGATTCACAGCATATAGTTTTTACAAAAGTTGAATCAACTAATTTTCGTTTCAAAGGTTCAGATATTTATAAAGCGAAGTGCGACGGCTCAGAACTAAAAAACCTAACCAATACACCTGATAATTATGAGTTCGCAGCTGCACCTTCAGGAAATAAAATAATATATCAGAGTTTAAAAAAGAAAATTGTAAGCACCAGATCTTCAACTACTGAAAGGTCTTTATATGTTCATCATATCTACAAAGCAGAAAAGCCATTGGATATGAGTGTTCAGGGGAGTAATCAGAAGTCGGTGCTGACGGAAGTACATGTACCTGGCACGGTGCCTTATGTGAACCAGGTATATGATACCCCCGAATGGCACTATGGCAATGGTTCCTGTGCTCCAACCACTGCAATTATGGCCATTGCTTATTATAATAAAGTTCCTCAGTGGCCTATCACCACAAGTAATGGTATAGGTAATCACACAAGCGTTTATGGAGCTTACGTGGCTGATAAATACCGGCTTGACGAATATTATTTTAATGTTGTTTCTGCCACCAGCCAAGGAGATGATGCCTGGGGTGGTTATGGTTACATGTGGGGAAACGGCTCTCCTAACAGCTATATGGCTTCGTACATTCAAAAGCATTTTCTAACTTCAGTACATTCTACTTCAACAACTTTTCAAAATGTAGTGGATGAAATTAATAATGGATACCCTTTCCCAATTTGCAATACGTTGAGCACAGCAGGGCATCTGACATTAGCTATCGGTTATGTTTCGGGGTATCATACCCTTATTTTTAACGACCCCTACGGGAATAAGAACAACACCTCGTGGCCCAACTGGTATGGTCAGAATGCTCATTATGACTGGCCCGGGTATAATAATGGCAACCAGAACCTTAATACAATGGAATGGACAGTTACTGCTGAAGGTTCAGAAGTAACATATAACGACACCATTATTGACGATGTTTTTTATAATCATGGTTTTTATATGAATAACAGCCAGAATAATTCTATTCAGCGTTATTATCATGATCTTAATGCCGGGTACAACAATCATTACTGGTACACAATAACAGGGTCGAGTAATACGGATACCTGTTTTGTTACATGGACACCCAATCTGGCTACTGCCGGAAATTATGAAATTTTTGCTTACATTCCAGGTGGAGCCGGTTGTAACGCCACAAGCGCTAAATATCAGGTAAATTACTTAAATGGTGTAAATAATGTTGTTGTTAATCAAAGTCAATATAGTGGACAGTGGGTTTCGCTAGGCATTTACAGTATGGATGTCGGGCAGGCGGGCTATGTATATCTGGGCGATGCCACAGGGGTAGCTGCTCAGAATATTGCTTTCGATGCCATGAAGTTCAGATACACAGGACCTGTTGATAACGTAGCACCCACCACTGCTATCGCCTCTGTCAACACCTGGGAAAGTACAGATTTTACAGCAAGCTTTAATGATGTTGATAACTCGGGTGGCAGCGGACTGGATAAAAGCTACTACCAGGTGCTTTATTACAATGGTACTGAATGGCACGCCAATGCGAATAATGGTTTCTTTGCAGATAATTTCGATTCATATAATACCAATATATGGTCAGTACCCGCCAGCAGCGGCACATGGCAAGTATCGGCAGGAAATCTTATGCAAAGTGATACTACAATAAGCAATTCAAATATTTTTGCATCACTTAATCAAAACCTGTCGAACCGCTACATTTATCAGTTTTATGCCATGATAGACTCAGCTTCTTACAGCACTAACCAGCACAGGCTTGGATTTCATTTCTTCAGCGATAATGGCGCCATTTCCAACAGAGGAAACTCCTATTTCATCTATTTCCGTAAAGAAACAAATACACTTGAATTTTTTAAAGTTGTTAATGATGTATTTACTTTATCTAAAACCGTTAATAATGTTATTACCACCTACGGGCAATGGAACGACTATAAGATTATTTTTGACAGAACGACAGGAAAGATAGATGTTTACCGTAATGGTATCTTGCTGGGTACATGGACTGATTCCAGTGTGCTGACTACACAGGGCAATTATATTTCGTTCCGTACAGGCAATTGCAAAGCCAGCATCAGTGAGTTTAAAGTTTACAGGTCAAGGTCATCTTCTGAAACAATAACTGTAGGCGCTGCTGCTACAAACGATATACCTTATCAGAACCCGGATTCAGCAACTTTTGCAGCAAAAATAAAATCCATTGTCAATGATGTTGCCGGAAATCTTTCAGGCATTGCTTTCCAGAATATCAATATAGACTGGACTGCACCTTCGTGTGTTACAGTTAACGACGGCACAGGTAATGATATTGATACTGTCAGTTCACTTAATACACTTTCAGCTAACTGGACATCTTCTACAGATCCTAACTCAGGCATTGCCAGATACTGGTATGCCATTGGCACTACAGCCGGGACAACTGATGTGTTAAACTGGTCAGACAACGGCATTAACACGACTGTAACAAAATCGGGACTTACGCTGACACAGGGTACAACTTATTATTTCAGCGTTAAAGCAGAGAATGGGGCAGGATTGACAAGCATATGCAGCTCAGACGGAATGGTGGTTGACGTTAATACGGGTTTCAACAGCAATGAAAATATAATTAACATTTCGGTTCAACCAAATCCCTTTAATAGTAATGCTACAATATACTTTTCTCAGAATACTGAACAAAAGGTAAGGATAACGCTTACAGATATGCTTGGAAAAGAAATATTTTTATCTAATTCAACTTACGCCCCAGGTACACACAATCTTGAAATTAATGCGGATGGATTGCACCTTTCAAAAGGAATTTATACATTGAAGTTATTATCAGAAAAGACTTCTGCAACTGTGCGATTAATTAAATACTAAAGAGGAGACACGAATTTCACGAATTGACACGAAAAGAATAAAATAAAAACTAAAAATATTAAATATGCAAAGACATTCGACGAATTGCTTGATATCAAATATGGTGAAATTGGAATACCTGCTCGTGACAAGTTTGAAGAAAAAGCACAATATTTTGTAATAAGCGAAATGCTGAAACATCCCGCTTAGAAGCCAATCTTACCCAGGAACAACTGGCACTGAAAGTAGGTACTAAGAAGAGCTATATATCAAGGCTTGAAAATGGTCATTGTGATATACAACTATCTACATTATATAAGATATTTGAAACAGGGCTGGGTAAAAAGGTCAGTTTATTATTCTCTTGATTTTTTTACCTCATATAGGAACAGTCAACTACTAGGCTCATCTCCTCTCAAACTGTATTTGTATTCAACATTAAACGATTTAAACGTTGAACCTTTTAAACTGTATTTCCCAACTCGGAACTGCCCACCACTCGGCACTGCCTGTGGCTGTGCCGTAATCTTTAGCAGCATGTTGCTGCGTTTAATTGTTTAAAACTGCTTACAACAATATTGGCATAATCTCTCTCGTCCTGTATTGGTTCAATCTTAATTATGACAGAAAAAAAGGCTGTTCCACTCCCGCAGAACAGCCTCATAACTTAGACACTTGTATTACATTTTCAAATTGCCGAATTTTCAAATTTTCAAATTCAGAACTCCTGTCCTAGTGACGATAATACTGTGTATTTTAAGTTTAGTTGTCGAAAAATGAAGTTGCATTATTATCTTTGAAAAATGCAGATGAGTTTACCACTATTTACATCCGATACAACATTGATAAATGACAATGTTGGATATTTTAGCAGCAATGGCATTGTGTTTTATTTGATGAATGGGTTGCCCATATACTCCCATCCTGAAAGTAATATTCAGGCTTTTCGTTTTTTTATAAGCAATTTAATTGCCCGAGGTTTATGTAAGAAAACGGAGATACGTAGAGCATTTCATATTTCAATAGATTTTGTGAACAGATCATGTAAGACCTATAAGGAAGAAGGAGAGCCAGGTTTTTTCAAACCAGAGAACAGGCATGGTCGCTGTCATAAATTAGTTGGAGAAAATCTTGCATTAGCCCAGAGATTATTAGAGGAAGGCAGGAATAACTGTGAAGTTGCAAGACAGTGCAATGTTACAGAGTCGTCTGTCAGATATGCTATAAAAGTAAACCATTTAAAAAAAAGAGTTGCCGGATAATATTAGCTGACGGAACACATCCTAATGAAAGAAGCGCACAGGATGCTGTAGGATTAATGGGTATAGCTACGACCAATGAAACAGAAAGAGCCTTAGCAAGATTTGGAGCTATAGCAGGAGTAGAACCAAAATTTGAAACACATAACAGTGTACCCAATGGAGGTGTTTTATTTTTATTGCCCGCTTTATTAAGTCAGGGTTTAATGACTATAAAAGATACGCACAAAATAAGGGAAGGGTATTATAAACTGGAATCCATTATACTGACACTGGCATTTATGATATTGTGCAGAATAAAAAATCCTGAACAGTTAAAACAATGTGCACCCGGCGAGATGGGTAAACTAATAGGCTTAGACAGAATACCTGCTATAAAATGTCTGCGTATGAAAATGGCAGAATTGTTTGATAATAAAACAACCGTTATACTGAATCAGAAACTAGCCGTAGAGTGGAATAAAACAACAGACGACAATTTGTTTTTATATACCGATGGTCATGTAAAAATATACAATGGTTCAGCCGCCGTTCTGACAAAGAAATATGTAAGCAGACAAAAATTATGCTTGTCTGCCACCGCCGATTTCTGGTTGAATGATGCCGAAGGGTTACCATTAATGGTATGGACAGGAGAACTGAATGAGAAGCTGCAATACATGATTGAACACGTAATGATACCACAGATGCTGTCGGGAGGTATTATTAAAAAGCATGACAATCAAAATAGTCAGACACCGGTATGTACATTGATATTTGACAGAGAAGCGTATGAGCCTGATTTTTTTATAAGATTATGGGAGGAACACCGCATTGCTGTTATTACTTATCGTAAAAATGTAAAAGACCAGTGGAACGAATCTGACTTTACAGAAACAGCGGTATTGGATAATAGTGGGAACAAAAAAACAATGCTTCTTAGCGAAAAGCCTTTATTGATAAATAGCTTTAAGTTCAGGGAAATAAGGCGTTTAAACACTCGTGAACATCAAACAGCATTGATTACTACACACCCTACACTACAGATGCACATAGTTGCCCCTGCTTTGTTTAACAGATGGCAGCAGGAGAACTATTTTAAATATATGATAGCAGATTTTAGCCTTGACCATTTAGTGCAATACGGTATAGAAACAATTGATTTAAACAGTAAAATAGTCAACCCTGATTATAGAGCTATCAGTTATCAGCTAAAAAAAGAAAGAGAAAAACTACAACGGTTAAAGGCTGGTTTACTAAACAAAGTTAAGCTGAATACAACAACACAACTAGAAGAATTTAAAGCAAGCATAGCATCTAAGGCAACACTGGTAATTGAAATTGAAAGCAAAGAAATAGTCGTTAATCAATTAATAGAAAGAAGAATAAAAACACCCAAAAAAATCACTCTGGCTGAAATGCCCGAAGAAAAAAGATATACAAAACTGAAAACAGAAAGTGCTTTTTTTATGTCCACAATAAAAATGATATGTTACAGGGCTGAAACAGCAATAGCCAATTTGCTACATCATGTTTATGGAAGATATGAAGATGAAAAAAGAATGTTTATAAAAAACATTATCTCAACTCCAATAGACTTATTTCCTGATATGATAAACAAAACGCTTATTATAAAACTACACTCGCTTAGTACCCCTAAAGCAAATGAACTGGTGTCGCAGATTTGTAAAGTACTAAATGAATCAGAAACAATCTTTCCAGGTACTGAACTTACGCTAATTTACAAATCCGCTGTATGTTAGTTTGCGACTAGGACAGGAGGTCTGAATATAATCCTGCCAAGAAGCGTACTGATAAGATAACGAAAGACTTGTTGGGGAGGATTACAGAAGACAAGGGCTTTGTTGCATCCCACAAATATACTCTGAAGGAGAGGTTGGCTCTTATTCCAAGGGTGGACATCAAGACTTATGGATTCTACCATTTATTCAAATCACTTTTATCTGAGGATATTGAGAGCTTATCTGCCTTGTTTGACAAAGAGACGGCTGAGACCTTGTTATGTGTGGCGATGATGCGCTTTGGCTATCAGTCACCGCTGAAAAGAATACCTTATCTGCATTCACATGATTACTGTTCGCAGGACTGGATGCCCAAAGGTCTTGATGACAAAAGGATAACGGCTGCACTCAGATTTGTAGGGGAGAACAGAAATATGCTTGTGGAATGGATGAGGTCAAGGGTTGGGGGTTCAGAGGCGACTTCAGGCAACTACGTATTGATGGATTCCACACACATACCCACCCTTTCGGAAAACATCCATATCAATGCAAAGGGTTATAACCCTCATCATCATTATGATCCCCAGGTGCGGCTTATGTATATCTTTTCTGCACTACAGAAACAGCCTGTTTACTACCGTCTCATCAATGGAAATGTCACCGATGTAAAATCAATGAAAAACTGTGTGGAGGAATTCGGTGGACAAGACGTTGTATTCATTGCTGACAAAGGATTCTACAGCAGGGAAAACACAGAACGGATGAAAGAGAATTCCCTGTATTATATAATCCCCCTGAACAGGAATAATGGATTGATAGACTTCAAGCCATTGGCAGAAGGCAATTTTAAGCAAAAAATCAAGAAATACTTCACCTATCAGGAACGTATCATCTGGTACTATGAATATGAGAATGAAGGACATTCAATAGTCACCTTTCTTGATGAGCGGCTGCGAGTTGAGGAAGAAAAGGATTATCTGTTGAGAATCCAAAGTCACCCTGAAAGTTATAGTGAAGAAAAGTATTATGAAAAGATGAATAGCTTTGGAACATTATCCCTGTTGAACTATCTCCCAAATAAGCTGATTCCACAAGTCCTTTATGAAGTGTATAAACAAAGAAACGAAATAGAGATAATGTTTGATGCCTATAAAAACTTTCTGGATGCAGATAGGACATATATGCATGACAGATATGTCCTGGAAGGGTGGCTGATGGCAAATTTCATTGCGATGATAGCTTATTACAAATTGTTCGTCCGTATAAAGGAGGCGGGTTTGATGTCAAAATATTCTCCAAAGGATATGATTGAAATGTCCAAAGCCATTTATATGACCAAAGTGAATAACAATTGGAGATTATCGGAAATAACCAAAAAAACAACTGACCTCTTCAAAAAGATAAATATAGACTACCTAACTTGAGCGGAGTTAGGGGTTAATTCCTTTATCTTTTCTTTGGCTTCACTGACAGTATGAACAGGGTTCTCCCTGAAGTATTCCTCCAATGTACTTTTATATGGATTTAATT
>Ga0118677_10009062_pt1 | contig 15698 bp, 11 predicted proteins | sample AliMusrvi5mmetaG_FD_86154 | JGI IMG/M metagenome (GOLD analysis project Ga0118677, IMG submission 86154) | reverse complement strand
GCAAGCAGGCGCGGCTGTGCGGCATCCAGCTTAAGTTCACCGCGCCGCAGCCGGCAGTGCTGAACGTGCTGCGCATTCTGCGCATGGACAATTACCTCCTGACCTAACCCCCATGCGCATTGCGATTTCCACCTCGGTCATTCAGCGCGGCCGGTCCGGTGTCGGGCAGTATGTGCTCGCGCTCGTGCGCGCCCTTCTCGATCAAAAAGGGGACCACCAGCTCGTGTTGTTCGTGCTGGAGCAGGACCTGCCACGGTTCGACTTTGCGGCGGGCCGCGCCGAGCTCGTGACCGTGCCGGAGCGGTGGCGCGCCGCGGCCAGAAACGTGCTCTGGCATCAAGTAGTGCTGCCGTCGCTGCTCCGCCGATGGCACATTGACGTCCTGCACGTGCCCAGTTACCGCCGGCTTCTGCCCGGCAGTTCGTGCGCGCTGGTGGCGACCATTCACGACCTCGCGCCATTTCATGTCCGGGCCAAGTACGATGCAGCGCGCATGTTTTACGGGCGCGTGGTCGTCAAGCGGCTGGCCCGCCGGCAGGATGAGGTCATCGCCGTCAGCACGAACACGGCGCAGGACGTCGAGCGTTTCTTCGGCATCCCGATGCGGCGACAAACCGTCATCCACAACGGCATCGACCACGCCCGCTTTCATCCGGGCCTCCGCGGGCCGGCCCAAGCCGAGGCGGTTTCCCGCTGGCAACTCGACGCGCCGTTCTTTCTTTTCGTTTCGCGGCTCGAGCACCCGGGCAAAAACCATGTGCGGCTCATGGAAGCGTTCAACCGTTTCAAGACGGATACAAAATCAAACTGGCTGCTGGCTTTGGGCGGCAGCGATTGGCATGGCACCGAGGTCATCCGCGCAGCGGCGGCGCAATCGCCGTTCGCCCAGGACATCCGCTTTCTCGGGTTTGTGGACGATGCGTCGTTGCCCAACCTTTACCGCGCGGCGGAGACGATGGTCTATCCGTCCCTCTTCGAGGGCTTCGGTCTGCCGCCGGCCGAAGCCATGGCGTGTGGGTGTCCGGTGCTCAGTTCCACGCGCGGCGCGCTGGCGGAAGTGGTGGGCGAGGCCGCGGACACGGTCGAACCGGAGGACATTGCCAGCCTGGCGGCAGGTTTGGCGCGCATGGCCTCGAGCGAGGAGCACCGCGATCGCCTCCGGCAGGCGGGTATCCGCAACGCGCGGTGCTTCGACTGGGCCTTGAACGCGGAGCAGGTGCTGAGGGTGTATCGCACCGCGCTCGCCCGGAAGTTGCCCTCGGCCATCTGAAGCTGTAGGAGACGACGTAAGGAGTCTCTAATCAGCACGTTCCGAGAAAGTGCAGGTTTGGGCGGCAGACCAAAAGGTCAGAGACTCCTTACGTCGTCTCCTACTTACTGCCAAGACCGCGGGATAGACGCACCGAGCAACCCCTCACCCCAGCCCCATCCGATGGGGCGAGGGAGCAGCCTCGGCAGCTTTGGGTGTAGCGTATGCTGCGGACTCCTCATTACACGCACTACGGAACACGCAACACGTTTCACGTTTCAGACCTAAAGGCATGCTGACTTCGGCGCCGGCAACCACAGTTTCATTGGGAATGTCTGACGCGGAAGTTGAGCCTGAAACAGGCCCCGGCGCCTTGACGCGCGACAATTTTCGACGCAGGCGGGCGCAAGGTTTCTCCACCGCGTAATGAATCAAGGTCGAAACCGCAACCGACAAACCGAAGGCGAGCACCCCTTGCACCACCAGGTGGAGTGTCTTGGACAGACCCGCGGAGCCGGCAGGCAACGGCAGCCATTGTTGGAAAACGGTGATCACCGGCGCATGTGTGAGATAGAGGCTGTAGGAAAGCACGCCAAGGAACCGCACCCAGCGCCAGTTCAAGAACCCGAAAGGACGACTGTCAGCGAACCGAATCACCGCGATGAATATGGGGAAGATCGCGAGCCCTTGAAGCGTGTAGCGGAAGGTTTCGCGGAAGCCCGGGTCACGATAGACAAAGGAGCAGAGCAGCGCGCCAATGCCGAGGGGGACTCCCAAGCGGAGCCAAAAGCGGCGGCTGAAGCGGGTGGAATCGATCGCCGGGTTGCCATAGACAGCGAGCATGCAGCCGAAAAGAATCGAGTCGAGCCGGGTGTCGGTAGCGTGACAGATGCGCGGGTGATGACTGACGCTCGGATCCAGCGGAATGGAGTGCAGGCCGTAAACCAGCGTGAAGCGCCAGGCGAGCACAGCGGCGGCCAGGCCGGCCAGGGCGTAAAACTGGTAGCGCGCTTGCGGGAGCCAGCGACGCAAAACGAGGAAGACCAAGGGAAACACGAGATAGAAATGCTCCTCCACGGCGAGCGACCAGAACATCTCGCTGCCTCGCGGCTGCCCGCCGTGGCCGAAGACTTCCTGGTAGTTCGAAAGGTAGAACGCCTGCGCGCCCACAGCCGTCCACGTGAACCCGCCCTTGAGCACGCCGGTGAGCGCCATCAGGACGATGACGCCGAGCACCAGGTAGAAGGGGGGAAATATGCGCAGCACGCGGCGCCAATAGAAGTCCCGCAGACTGACCCCGCCCGTCTGTTCGTATTCGAGGCGCAACAGCGTTGTGATCAGATAGCCGCTGAGGAAGAAAAAGACGGTCACCCCGAACAAAGCTGGAACGACGCGCTGCAGGCCGGCATGGCTCAGGAAGACAAGCAGAATCGAAATGGCACGCAGCCCATCCAGTGACGGGATAACGAATGACTTGGGTGAAACGGAAGCTGGCTTCATAACAGAGTGATAAGGGTCATTGCCCGATCGGAGTGCTCACCCCCACACCGGTGAAACCCGAATCAACGGCATGGCCGCCTTCATTCGCAGCGACGGCGCGCACGAAGGTGTCGGTGATCATTTTCGCGTAGCGTTCGAGCGTGCGATAGGGGGATTGGGGCACGTAAACAATGTCCCGGGCCTGGAGGAGCACATCCGGGGCGCGGCCAGTCAGGATCGCCGCGAGGTTCACGATCGCGATCTTTGGTTCGGTGAGCGAGCCGCGCACAATTGCCACCTGGGAAAGGTGGGCGTCCGGCGCTGTGCCGAGCGCCTTGCCGATGGCAGTTGTCAGCGTCATGTTGTCAACAAAGCCGATCGGACGCGGCCCATTAACCCTGCCCAGTACAAAGACCTGGGAGGAAAGGGAGGAGGGCAGATAAATGAAATCATCGGGCTCGAGATAAATATTCTGGGAAGTGTCTCCCGCGCGGAGCAGCTTCTGAAAGTTCACGGGCAACATCTCGCCATTGCGAATGATGAAGCTGTGATTGAGGTCGGCCAGTTCCTCGGTGGTGCCGCTAAAACGCGAGGTGAAAAGTCCCCCGGCACGCGAGATGGCCTCGATAATCGTCATGGGGCCGCTGAGGGGGAAGATCCCGGACTTGTTGAGCCGGCCCAGCACCCAGACCCGTTTGCTTTCGACACTCGTCAGCGCGATCGATACTTGCGGCCGGGTGTAATACTTTGCCAGCTCGCGTTCTAGCGATTGTTTTGTTTCGGCCAGCGTTAATCCCCAAACCTCCAATCCCGGCAGCAGGTCATAGTAAATCTTCCCATCCGGGCAGACGAACGTGGCGCCGCGCGTGCCCGATCTGCCCAACACTTCCAGATCCAGCCGGTCGCCAGGGCCGATAATAAACGGGGTACTGGAGGGTTTGAGCCAATCGGGCTTGAGCTGGTTCGTGGTCGCGCTCACGAAGAGGTTGGTCGAGCCGCCAGCGGACCTCTGCGAGACTCGCGGATCAAACGTTGACTTGGTGGTTTTGCAGCCGATGAGAAGCATTACTCCGAGGGAGACGGCGGCGCATCGCGTCAGACCGACCGCCCTCGAGATGAGACTTCTAGAGCACATACGATTTCGGGCCCGGAATGTTGGGGGAAGAACCCAGCTCAGCGACAGCATACTTAGCCCAACCCATGATCTCTAGCGGCTGGATTGCGGATGACTCCTCCGGCTTGAAAGCGGGGATGTGTTGGTGATGATACCCAGGCGGATTGCCGTCAATGTAATCGGTCAGATTGTCGGCGATGGTTACCACCCCCGAGGCGAGGACCAGGAAGCCAACCAGCGCCAGCAGTGCGGCCTCCGCCCACCACTCGCGGACCGATTGGGAAGGTCCCAACAGCATGCTGGAGGCAACAAAGACCATGAGGGCCCCCTGGCCGAATAACATGGGATAGTAACAGCTAGCCGTTTCCCGAAGCCAGATCGGGTATCCGCCGGCATTCGTCCAGAAACCAGGGGTTTCCCGCACCACGGCAAGATAGAGCAGCCAAGCGCCCGAAGCGACCGCCACGTGAAGCAATACGCGCCGGAGCGAAGCATTGGCAAACAGCGGCACGCGGGCATTCTCTTTGTCTTGCTTTCGAGCAAGCATCGGCGCAAAGGCCTCGGCCAAATTGTCTCCGCTCACAATGACCGGATTAGGTTTCAGAGTATTCATAAAAGCGATTGCTATTAGAGGGTGGGGACAAACGGGTTCTTGATAACCGGACCAATGCTTTTTCCGGTCCAGATGGTGACCATGGCTTGGATGAACGACGTCGCCGCCATGTCAGCGAGGTCTTCGACGCGCGACCACGGTTGGTCGGAGACGTAAACGATGTCGCGCGGCTCGAGCCGAAAGTCGGGAGCTTTGCCGGCCAGCACGTCCGCGAGGTTCACTACGAACCGCTTCGGATTCTCGAGTCCGCCGCGCACGACGAGCACGCGTTGCTTGTAAGCGCGCTCCGCGAAACCGCCGCCCAGCGTAATCGCTCCCAACACGCTCGCGTCCATGTCCAGGCCTTGGGCGCCGGGCGACCTCACCGAGCCGAGCACGTAAATCTCGTTGGCGCTGGAGGATGGAAAGTAGAGATAGTCGTCCGGTTCGAGGAAAATGTTCTGCGAAAGGTCCCCGTTCCGGAACAGCTTCTCGAAATTGACGGCTACGCGCTGCTGGTTGCGGATGAGGAAGCTGCGGGGCAAATCGGCCATTTCGACCGTGTTGAGCTGAAAGAGTCCCGTTTCCAGCCCGCCGGCTTGCGCGATGGCTTCGATGATCGTGATCGGCCGCTCCAGCGTGTAGGCGCCTTTGTTAACGACCTTGCCCAGAACGTAGAACTTCTTGCTGCGAAATTCCACCGGGGTCACTATGATTCGTGGCCGGCGATAAAACTTCGCTAATTCCGCCGTCACCGTTTCCCTCAATTCATCAATCGTGAGGCCGCTGGCCATGATGCCCTGTGCCTGCATGTAGCCCACCCGGCCATCCGGTCCGATGAGCACATCGGGTCGCGCCAACTCCGGACGGCCATAGAAGGCGAAGCTGACGACGTCATTTGGCCCCAGGGTGTAACGGGTCTGCCAAGCGGCCTTCGTCTTGGCGTTGGAACCGGCGAAAACCTGCGGCGCCTCGGGTTTGGGCACGACGGGAATGACGCCCTCCGGCGCGGCCAAAGCGGCCCAAGGGGCCACGGCCACGGCAAATGCGAGCGCCAGAGTTACAGCAATTCTCATTATGACCCTGTCACCCCCCGCCGGGTGAGGGCACCCGGCCTACATCCCCCACAAAACCGCCATCTTGTAGGCTGGGTGCCCTCACCCGGCGTCCTCATCTCCTCCACAGTGAGAATTGCCGCCAGAGTTACCCGAAACAGCGAGGATAGTTTCATAGCCACGGGAACAACTTCACTTCGCGATTGAGCACTGCGCCGGCAAAGCGGCAGCCGGCATTTTGAAAGGTTTGCAAACGCTCGCTGGTGCCGTGGGTGCGCGACATGCCGCTGCCGGCGAGCCAGATAAGATGGGGCAGTCGCTCCGCGAACAGCAGCGTTTCGGGTTGGTCGGCCGTCGTGAGTTCGGCGAGCACCACCAGCTCCGCGGTGTGACTCCAGATTTCGAGGGCTGCCTGCCACTGCCGCCGCCGCTCAGTGTCCCAGCGCCAGTCGGCAGGGGCCAGGAGCCACTGAGTGCGGCCCGGCTCGGCCGCCACTCGGGAGGGATGGGCGAGCGCCTCGGCGAGCGGTATCGCGGTGCCCGTGACGGGCGGGCGATTCATCACGACCACCACCGATTCATTGCGCTGGCTGGCGGCGCGGGCGAGCAGCTCGACCCACGTGGAACAGCCCTCGTGGCGGCTGGCGGAAACAAAGCCGCTGACCACCTCGCCATTGGGACCGGCAGCGAGCTTGGCCTGCAGCGCGAGCCAGGTGGAGAAGGCCCAGTTCGATTGCGCCACCCCGTCGAGGGCAGCGAGGTCGGGCATGGTTGCCAGCAGCGGCAGCTTGCTGACACGCTTCAGATCCGCAGCGGTCTTGATGCGGTCGTCGAGGGATTCCACCAAGCACACGAAGGCAACGGCAAAAAGAGCGCCAAAAACGACTCCGCCCAGAGCGAGCATGACCATCTTCTTAGCGGGTTCGGCCCGCTCGACCTCATCCAGCCGCGACTCAAAGAAACGGTAATAGCCCAGGGCGTTATCCTCGTAGAGCTGGGCCTCCCGCTGGCGGCTGGCGAGCAGCGATTGGGAGACCTCCAGCGACTGCCGCCGCGCCTTGATCCGAGCCATTTGCATGTCTTTCTCGGGCAGGCCGCGCAGTTTTTCCCCCAAGTCCGCGCTCACGGTCTTGAGCTTTTCGACCTGTGCCGCAGTGACCTTCTTCTGGGTTCTCAGGTTTAGGAGCTCGACATAGAAGCTCGTGGAGATTCCGGTCTCGCTCTGGCGTGGCGGCGCGGCAGGTTTACCCTCGGATTCCTTCAGCCGCGCTTCCAGTTCCGCCAAATTGGCCTTCTGTTCCAGAACGTACGGATTGGAATCCGTGTATTGCTGCAACAGCTCGTTCAGCCGGTCACGCGCCGCCTGAACGTGCTCGGCGAGCGGATTGTTGGCGGACAACTCCCGCTCCAGGTCGCCAATCTTCAAGTCCAGCGTTTCGTAATCAATGCGCGCCGTCTGCAGCCGCATATCGAAGTCGCCGAGGCTGCGCAAGTAGGCTTCGATCTCCCTGTCGGCGTTGATAATTCCGGTCTGCCGTGAGAAATCGAGCAGCTCTTGATTCACCGCGCGCAGTTCGTCCTCGGTTTTGGCGATCTGCCGCTTCAACATGCGGTTCATCGCGGCGGACTCCTGCGACTGCATGTCGCGCGTGAGCCGCACCACCTCGTTGCCGAACGCGTTCAATATACGCACGGCGGTCTCCGGGCTCTGGGTGGAGGCAAAGGTGAGGTTGATCAAATCCGTGTTGCGCTCGGGCGCGATGGTCAGACCGCGGACGATGGCGCGCGCGGGAATCCGCGTCTGCTCCGCCAAGCGCTGCACCAGCGCCGATGATCGCATAAAGCTGACCAGGGTGGCGACGGAAAGCTGGCGGGGCGTGAAAGGTTCGCCGACCTCTGAGGCGCGGAAGCTTGCCGCAGATTCCTGCCGCATCAGTTGCGCACCGGCCGCGTAACTGGTCTTGAACATGAAGTGGCCCGCCACCCCCAGGAGCCCCCCGACCACTCCGCCAGCGGCCAGAATAATCGGCCACTGGCGCCTTACCGCCGCAAGCAATCGCCACGGGTCAAAGGGCAAGCTAGCACCCGCTGTGACCGGCGAGGGACCGGACGGATTCGAGTGCCCAAGCGAAGCCCCGGCACCGCTCGGTGCACCCGGAGCTGGGTTGTCTGTGATCGTGTTCAAGTGGAGTGCGCAGTCACCCAGACCTCGCCTGGGGCGGTCAACCCCCACACTTCATGCAATTCAGATTGCCCACGCATTGCAGATGCACTGTATTGCCAAACAGCGTTGTTGCAGCGGGAATGGCCATAATTCCCGGCAAGCAGCTTGTTTTCAATACTTTGCAACGTAACTGTGTTCACAGCACTTTCAATATACGCTGCTCTCGTGCCAAACTCTATCCAGGTTCATTGCATAATTCCTAAAGCTCCCTTATTCAGGCTAAGGCCCGAACTCCAACCTTCAATCCGCGCTCGGCATCCGCTGCAAGCAATGGGTCAGGTACGGCAACAATTGCTTCTTGCGCGATACCACCTCTCTAAGCTCGAAAATCCCAGGCTCGACTTTCGGGTAGTCAATTCGCTCCAGAAACCTCATCGAGCCAGCGACCAGCAGCATCGTGCATTGCCGCGCCACGTCCGTCACCATCAGCGCCGAGAAAAGGTAGCCGTGATGCCGCTGATACTCTGTGAGTGCCACCAGCAACTCATCCTTTCGCTTCGCAAATTGGTCGAATCCGATCTCCTCGATCTGCGCCACGCTGAACGTCGCGACACCCTCGCGATACTCTTTGCAATCCGTCGTGACTGCCTGCGGTGCCGGCTTGAGCGTGAGCAGTGAGCCGGAAGCGAATAGCTTTTCCGTGAACTCGCGCGCGTTAACCTCCGCAATCTTTTCCAGCTTGGCGAGCACTTCAGCGTCGTGGGCCGTACTAGTGGGCGAAGTAAGATTAAGCGTGTCGGCAACCAACCCGGCCAGTAACAGGCCCGCGATCCCCTTCGGCATCTCGATCGCCTGTCGGAAGAAGCAATCCGCCACAATGGTGCTGGTCGCACCAACGGGTTCGTTGCGGAACAGAATCGGCTGATGCGTCGTCAAAGTGCCGATACGATGATGATCAATGACCTCGATAATCTCGACCTGGTCCGCGCCGAGCACCGCTTGCGAAAGCTCGTTGTGGTCCACCAGAATGAGCCGACGGCGCACCGTCTTCAGGAAGTCCGTCTTGGACATTACGCCCACCGTGCAGCCGTTGGCATCGACGACAGGGAATGCCGCAAAACCCGAGGCCGCCGCGCTGGATCGCACCGTCGCCAGCGACGCGTTTTCGGGCATCGAGAGAAAATCCTCGTTCAACATGTGCCGCACCGCCACCGCCGCGCGGCAAAGTGATGCGGTTGTGGCGGTGTCGTGCGGCGATGAAATCAAGCTTACGCCTTTCTTCTTCGCCACTTCCAGGGTTTTCCGTTCGACCTCCAACCCGCCGGTCACGATTAACACCCGCACGCCTTCACGGATAGCAAGATTCTGAATGTCCCACCGGTCGCCCACGACCACGGCGAGCTTTTCGCGCGGATACTTCTCCAGTCGCTCGGCAAACGATTCCAGACTCATCGCGCCGATCATCAGTATCAAATCCTCCTCGCGGTCCGCATCCTGCGCAACCAGCAATGTGCCTCCAAGCGTGTGCGAAAGATTCTCCACGGACGACAGCACGCGTCGCGAATCGATCAGCCGGTTGGCGGCTGGAAATAGAAACTTGCTCAGCTTGAACAACGAGAGCAGACCGCGGCAAGTGCGCTTGGCATCCAGCACCGGCAGAAAGCGAATGTCGTGTTCGTCCATCAACCCGAGCGCCTCCGCCGCGGTGCTATCCGGTGTGACGCTGAACACTTCGGTCTGCATTACGTCCCGAACTTTGGGGGCAACATCCGCTACAAAGCGCGGGGCTGGCATGCCAAACGTATCCAGCACGAAATCGATGCGGTCGTTCGTGTCGCCGCATCGCGCAGCCACAGCCTCGGGCATACCCGTGCGCCGCTTAAACTCCGCGTAACCTATGGCGGAACAAATCGCGTCCGTATCGGGGTTACGGTGGCCGATCACCAATACTTCGCTCATGGCGTAAAGGGGGAGTGTGTGGTTAGATGCTGGCGCTTGGCCCGGGCAGTTCTCCCCAGTCTGACTGAAAAGGAGTCCTTAGTAAGTCGCTCACGTTTCACAGGCTAAGCATACCACGGCATAAGCATGACTGAAGCCTTATTTCCGTCCGACGCTCATCCCCGCCCGGGTTGCGAACGACCTCGCGTTCGGGGCTCAGGCGCTAAGCAACTCCATAAACTGAGCCACATTTGTCTGCTCCAATCGCGCCGGCTCGTTGCACAATGCAAGGACGGCCTCTGCTTTCCGGGCGGACAGGACCCCACGGAGATTCTTTTCGAACTTTGCCAGCAGCAGCGGCAGCCCCTCTTTCCGGCGGCGACGGTGGCCGATGGGATATTCAACTACCGCCCGCTCGGTGGCGGTGCCATCGCGAAAGAAGACCTGCACGGCATTCGCGATGGAGCGGCTGCCGGGATCCATGTAATCGCGGGAAAAGCCTGGGTGCTCCACGACCTCCATTTTGGCCCGCAGGACATCAATGCGCGCGTCGGCGGCGGCTTCGTCCTCGTAGTCCGCCGCGGTCAATGAACCACGAAGCAACGCGACGGCAACCATGTACTGTAGGCAATGGTCACGATCGGCCGGGTTGTTCAGGGGGCCGGTCTTGTCTATGATCCGCTTGCCGCTTTGCTGTGTCTCAATGCGGATACGCTCGACCTGATCCAAGCGGCTGACCATCTGGGGGTGAAGACAAAGCGCAGCCTCAACGGCGGTCTGCGCATGAAACTCAGCCGGGAAGGAAATCTTGAACAGGATATTCTCCATGACGTAGCTGCCAAATCCCTGGGCCGGTGCGCGAAGCGGTTGCCCGCGCATCACCACCTCCTCGAAACCCCAGGTCTTCGCGGTGAGGGCGCTCGGGTAGCCCATCTCCCCTTTGAGCGCAAAGAGCGCGTGCCGCACCGCGCGGCTGGTGGCATCCCCGGCGGCCCAACTCTTGCGCGAGCCCGTGTTGGGCGCGTGGCGATACGCGCGCAGCGCCCCGCCATCGAGAAAAGCATTCGATAAAGCATTGATGATATGCGCGCGCGTGCCGCCAAGCAAACGCGTGGCCACCGCCGTCGAGGCAATGCGCACCAGCAGGACATGATCCAGACCCAGGCGATTGAAACTGTTTTCGAGCGCCAGGATGCCCTGGATTTCGTACGCCTGAATCATTGCGATCAGCACGTCTCGGACGGTCAGCGGCGGAGTTCGCTCCCCCCCAGCGTTCCGGCTGACAAAATCGGCTACGGCAAGGATAGCGCCCAGATTGTCAGAAGGATGACCCCACTCAGCGGCCAGCCAGGTGTCGTTGAAATCGAGCCAGCGCACCATGGTGCCGATGTTGAAGGCAGCTTGAAGCGGGTCCAGCTCAAACGTCGTCCCGGGAACCCGCACGCCTCGTCCCGGCATTTCCGCACCCGGCACGACGGGGCCGAGCAATTTGACGCAGGCGGGATACGAGAGCGCCAGCAAGGCACACCCCAAACCGTCGAGCAGGCACAGGCGCGCGGTGTGGATCGCTTCTTCGCTCGTGATGCGATCGACGGCGAGCGTGTAATCAGCCAATTGCTGCAGCAGCGTGTCTGGCGCAGGGCGCACAGCGGACCTAAGATCGTCATGTGACATAAAGCAAGGCTATCTTCGTGCCAGGGGCACGAAAGGCAAGTCTTCAGGCCCGGTATAATTGGCATTGGGCCGGATGATCTTGTCGTCAACGCGCTGCTCGAGGATATGCGGCCCCCAGCCGGCGGTGCGGGCCATGACGAATAACGCGGTGAACATATTAGTGGGCACCCCGAGGAGGTGATAGGATACGGCACTCAACCAGTCCAGATTGGGGAACATCTTCTTCTCGCGCCACATAACCGTCTCGATCCGATCGGCGATCGCGAAGAGGGTCGGGTTTCCCTCCTGCTCTGAAAGCTTGCGCGCGATTTCTTTGATCACCTTGCTGCGCGGGTCGCTGACGGTATAGACGGGATGGCCAAAACCAATAATGATCTCCTTGCTGGCAACCCGGCGAATGATATCGCGTTCCGCTTCATCCGGATCGGCGTAGCGCTGCTGGATTTCATAAGCAACCTCGTTGGCGCCGCCATGCTTGGGGCCGCGCAAGGCGCCGATAGCGCCGGTGACCGCGGAATAGATGTCGGACCCGGTCCCGGCGATAACGCGCGCGGTAAACGTCGAGGCATTAAACTCATGCTCCGCGTACAGGATCAGCGAAGCGTGCATCGCCTCGACCCAGGATGCCTTGGGCGGGCGGCCGTGCAGCAGATGGAGGAAATGCCCGCCGATTGAGTCGTCGTCGGTGGCGACCTCGATGCGCCGGGCGCTGCGGGCGTAGTGGTGCCAATAAAGCAGCATCGAACCGAGCGAGGCGAGCAGTTGGTCAATGATATCGCGAGCGGCAACGGGATCGTGGATCTTCGTTTCGGGTGACACCGCGCCCAGCGCCGAGACCCCGGTTCGCAGCACGTCCATTGGATGAGCGGAGGCGGGCAAGGCTTCGAGCACGGTGCGCACGGGGATGGGTAGTGCGCGGAGGTTCTTGAGTTTGAGCTTGTAGGCCGCCAGTTCAGCCGCAGTCGGCAGCCGTCCGTGTACCAAAAGGTGGGCCACTTCCTCGAATTGGCAATGGGCCGCCAGGTCTAGGATATCATAGCCACGGTAGTGCAAGTCATTCCCAGTGCGGCCCACCGAGCACAGGGCGGTGTTCCCGGCCAGGACGCCCGATAAAGCGACCGATTTCTTTGGTTTGAAGGGCGGGGTCGGCACAGCTTCACTCATACGGCTCCTTTAGTCTTCTTTTCGGCGAACAGCCGGTCGAGCTTCTGCTCATACGACTGATATTGCAGCACGTCATAGAGCTCCTTGCGCGTCTGCATGAGGTCCACGACGCTTTGCTGGGTGCCCTGGGCGCGCACCGTGTCATAAACCGTGGCGGCGGCTTTGTTCATCGCGCGAAAGGCGCTGAGCGGGTATAGCGCCAGGCGCACGTCGGCCTGGCGGAGTTCATCCAGCGTGAACAATGGCGTTAACCCGAACTCCGTCAGGTTGGCTAGAACGGGAACGTGGCTACCCAGCGCCGCGGTGAACTGGCGATACTCATCCAGGTTGGACAGCGCCTCGGCAAAGATCATGTCCGCGCCTGCCGCTACATAGGCGTGCGCCCGTTCGATAGCGCCATCAACCCCCTCGCTGGCGCGGGCATCCGTGCGGGCCATGATCACAAATTGCGCGTCCGACCGAGCGTCCACGGCGGCCTTGATGCGGTCGCTCATTTCTGGCGCGCTTACGAGTTCCTTGCCCGGCCGGTGACCACACCGTTTAGCCGACACTTGATCCTCCAGGTGGCAGCCGGCCGCGCCGGCCCGCGTCATTTCTTTTATGGTCCGCGCGATCATAAAGGCTCCCCCCCAACCCGTGTCAGCATCCACCAGGAGTGGCAGAGCGGTGGCCTGGGTAATCCGCCGGATATCCTCGCAAACCTCCGACAATGTTGTCATCCCAAGGTCCGGCAGGCCGAGCGAAGCGTTGGCGACCCCGGCACCGGACAGGTAGAGGGCGCGGAAACCAGCCCGCTCGGCCAGCAGCGCGCAAAAGGCATTCACCGCGCCGACAATCTGCAGCGGCCGTTCTGATTCAACCGCCGCCCGCAGTCGCGCCCCCGGGGATGACAAAGTTGTATGCATAGAATTATCGGATGCGATGGAGACTACATCACCAGGTGGACGTTAGGAAAGGTTGTTTTTGCCAATGTCAGCAGTTCTCATTATGGCCCTGTCACCCCACGCCGGGTGAGGGCACCCGGCCTACATCTCCCGGAAAATCGCCCGCTTATAGGCCGGGTGCCCTCACCCGGCGCCCCCATCTCGTCCATAATGAGAATCGCTGCTCGCCCCCCGGGGGATTCCCTGCTCACGGGGTTCCAGAGGATTGCGGCAGCCAGCGCGGATGATCAGCGCCGCGGTCTTCCAAACCATTGGTGAGTTGGCGCGGATTGCCTCCCTTAGAGTCAGTCACCCAGATGGCCGGCACGCCGCCCGTGGTCGCGCGGCAGAAGACAATCCATTTGCCACCCGGCGATTCGCTCACCCGAAAGTCCCAAACCGGCGGCTGGCCCCCCGTCAGACGGGTGATTGAGCCATCGCGGGGATCAAGCCGACAGATCTCTGTGCCGCCACGCGCCGAGTCTGGCTTATAGTCCCGGTTGAAATGGTCCGTATCAGGCCGCTGCGGCTGGAACTCCCACGCCACTTTCGATCCCGGCAGGCGGCACGGAAACAGAATCGCACCATCGTGCGACCAGGCAACCAGGTTTGAGCCACCGCCCCGATTCTGCGGGTTACCGTACGTGGCCGCGAACCACATCGGTTGATCCTTGGTCAGAACACGCTGCTCCGAGCCGTCCGGGCGGCTCACCACCACGTCCGACCAATCGTGCCCGGGATCCGCCCCCGGCTGGCAGTCCTGATAGGCCAGCCACTGGCCGTCTGGCGACCATGCCGGCCCGAAATAGAGATGGCCCGACTGCGCGGCAACCCGAAGACGCTTCCCGCCTTCCGAGTCGCTGGTCCAAATCTGATAGCCCGCGGGACTGGCGAGGTGATAGGCCACGCGCCGCCCATCAGGACTGAGGCTGAGGCCATAGGGCAAACCTTCGCCCGCACGCGTGAACTCGCGCGCGTCGGTTCCATCGAGATTCATGCTGAACAACTGGCCGACCTTGTTGCGCACAACTTGCACCAGCATGCGCTCGTCGTTGAGCAGGAGTGCGGGGGTGTAGAACACCGCCAACCGTTCACGCGTGGCGATCTCCTTCAGGGAGCCGGAATCCAGGTCATAAATCCAAAGGTGCGTCGGGGTTTGGGTGTAGTATTCCTCAAACGGCTTGCCGGGACCGTCCCGCCTCGCCTCCATGCTCAGGAACAGAACTCGGTGTCCGTCGGAGAAGAATGCGCCCGGTTGCCAGGTAACCTGGTTCGGGACATTGAATTCCAGGTAGCGGAGGTCGCTGCCGTCGGCATTGATCAACGCGGTCTTGCCTTGCGACACGAAGAAGAGCCTGGGCTGCCGGCCACGGCTTTGGCGCACGCCTACCGACGAGCGGCACGACACACTGGCCACAGCCGAAGCCGCCGCCGCCGCGACCAGGAACTGCCTGCGATTGACTCTTATTTGCATATTAGTTCTCAACGACCGGTGGGGCGGCTGTGCCCGCCTGCCCCGGGCAGACCAGGCGGAATCCGTCCACGATCGGCGAGGCGGCGGCCCCTCGTTGCCGCAGCAGCTCAAACCGCACGCGCACTGCCTGGCCGCGCAAGCCCCGCAACGAGTATGCCTTCACGCCGTCCCGCACGGAGAGCCTCGTGTGCGATCGCACCGACTTGAATCCGTCGTCGGAGGTTTCGACGGTGACAGAGATCCGGCCTCCATTCAAATCGGCGGTAACAGTCAACTCCTTGGGCTTGGCCAGCATAGCCCAGTCGTGGACCGAGCTCAGGTAGGAGCCCGACGTGGCGTTAGTGCTGAGTTGGATTCGGTCGCCGTAATGTCCCAGAAAGCTGATGTTGGTGGTCTGCGCTTCCCCTTCGGCCGTCTTGCGGAGGTTGAAATCCATTAGCCAAAACGGCGGCAGCGCGATCACCTGCTCCAGCGGCTGCACCTGGACTTTCCCACCTTCAACCGTCACGTGATGACGCCGCCCCTTGTAGAGGAAGTCGGCCTCCGCCCGTGGCCAGTCAGCCGGCAGGCACGGCGTCACGACGAGCTTATCCCAAGTCGGCTGGATTCCCATTACCCCGTGGACCGCGGCAGCGGTAACGGCCACCATATCGGCCAGGTAGGGCTCCGTATCGCCGTGTTTCATCTCACCGAGAATATCCGCCGCATTGTCACCCGCCCAGCGGATCTCCGCCGCCCGATTGGCAAATCGCTGCAAGCGTCGAGCCGCCCCCGCCGCATCACCGGCTCGGGACCGGGCCACGATCTCCCAATACGTCTGGCAGAGCAGGCTACCGCCGTTCATGTCGCGACCGTAGGTTTGCCACTTGAGC
>Ga0118677_10009061_pt1 | contig 15699 bp, 14 predicted proteins | sample AliMusrvi5mmetaG_FD_86154 | JGI IMG/M metagenome (GOLD analysis project Ga0118677, IMG submission 86154) | reverse complement strand
ATTTTTCATTCCCTCATTCCCCGCTCACTCTGTATCTCAATGAGATTTGCTGTCCTGGCACAAGCGTTTCATTCCTCTTTATTCTGTTTTTCCGGCAAAGGGCATTAAGCCTGATTCCGTACCATTGCGCAACAGACCAGAGAGACTCACCCACCCGCATCGTATGAACAGTGTTTCCCTGAGGTGCTCTACCACGTTTACGCTGAAGAAATACCACAGTGCCGGGCTCTAATGACTCTCCCTTTCCAACATCATTATACCAGCAAATCGTTGACTCCTTCATCGAGAATTCAGCAGCTAACCTCTCGTAGGTATCCCCCTCCTTCGAGAAAAAAGCATTTTTCCCATTCCTCTTTTTAACATCCCTGGTGATATAGGGATCAGACAACAGGTTTTGCCCATGCTTTTCGTGCTTGCTAAAGATTGATTTAGGTCCAACTTCCGGTTCTATTATACCGGAAGAATTGCTGGCCAGATCATCCAACTTATAAAGCTGAAACTCCTCAATAATCTTAAGAAGTCTTTCCGGATAAGTGGGGTCAGTTGCATAACCGGCTCTCTTTAATCCATAGGCCCATTTCTTATAATCCTTGATATTATAATCGAATAGAAACTGGTAACGCATTCCGCCCGTTAAGAACTCCGAATGATCCCTGTATGACTCCTGGGCATTGCGGTATTTACGGAAACATTCGTCATGTGCATCGTCGTCCTTTCGGATTGTAGGCCCATTCCAGTTGCTTTTGCACTTTATCCCAAAATGGTTGTTCGCCTCTGTTGCAAGGGTCGAATTACCATCACTTGACTCGAGACATGCCTGAGCCATTGTGATGCTGGCAGGTATGTGATACTCCATCATCTCCTGCATCGCAATCTTTGCAAACTGATCAATATACTGCTGGCGGGTATTTTTTTGTGGCGGAAAGCCATTTACCACAAATGAAAGGCTACAAAAGGCACCTGTTAAAAGAAGTATTTTAGACCGAATTCGAAACATATTTTAAAGTAACTGTGTTGTTCAATTTGCTTTCAAAATTAAAAAATTCGGGATGATTGCCGCTAAATATTATAAATTCAAATATCTTACCTTTGATCATTGTTTAATAACCTGTCATGCACGAAAAAACCTTCGAAATAAAATACACTAATTATCAGTTTCTGGCAGAGATGCCCGAAGCTGACAGACAACTAATTCAAAAAGCGAGAGAAGCGCTCTTACGCGGATATGCTCCCTACTCCGGATTTCGCGTAGGAGCGGCTGTTTTACTTCAGAATGGGTCTATTATTACTGGCAATAATCAGGAAAATGCCGCTTATCCATCCGGACTATGTGCTGAAAGAACCGCCTTATTCTATGCTTCTTCGCAATATCCCAATATTCCAATTATTGCAATTGCAGTAAGCACATTTGGCAATGGCCTTTCAGATGAGGCGAAACCTTGCGGCGCTTGCCGCCAGGTAATGTCAGAATATGAAGATCTTTCAGGGAAGCCTTTACGTATTATTCTGGATGGAACAGATCAGATCACCATTTTTGACACCATTGATTGCCTGTTGCCATTTCGATTTCGCCAGAGAGATATGGAAGGGGAAAATGGTTAATGGTAAATGGTTAATGGTTAACGCCAGGTGAAAATTGATGCATTTTCACCTGGCATTTTTCAATTTTTAATTTTTAATTTTTAATTTTTATCTCTCCCTCTATTCCACCTTAATTTCAGTCTGCCTTCCAATCCATTGATGCTGGTTGCTAAACCCGGCAATTTCCACGACAAAGGTTGACTTAATATTACCGGTTTTAAAAGGGATCGTAGCCTCTCCATTATCATTCGTAAAAAGAACCGGCATCCACTGCAAGGTAGTTTTTAAATCGTACTTCATCTCTCCAATCGGTTCTGGAGAGTAAATTTTCGGAGATTTTTCATTCGATTGGCGGAGGATCTCATTTTGACTCAATTCAATGTTGGTTCCACGTTTTGTTGTAATCTCTATCACTCCTACGGAATTCAAACCCGAATATTGCCCCATTTCAACCGGATCGAGCAATATACGGATATCCTCAATGTCCAGTGGATTAATCCCCGAAAGTTGGGATGCTTCAGTTCCCATCCTTACACCGTCCACAACAATTAGTGCACCGTCCTGCGCCATGAAGGAGTTCCGCCCACGAAATATAATCTTTCCACCACTCATCTCATAAGGCCTTATTGAACTCAGAATTTCAAGTATATTAGACGACCCGTTTACATAACGTTTCCAATAATCCTGAGTGATTTTTTTCTCTGAACCCCTGATTTTCAGGGAAGGTTTAGCTTTGAAAAAATCGGCATTCTCTTTAAAATAATTAGCGCCTGACATTTGACCAAGTATTCCCCAATCGGCGGCTGTGATATTTTTCAGACTATTAACAAGCTCATCTTTAAAGCTTTTATTTAATTTGACCCTGTAGTTCACTTTCCCGAGTCCGTCAGTTGCAGTCGCTGACAGGTTTTGTTTATCGACAGAAACCGGCAGATTAACAGAAAACGCTCCTTGCTGATCACTCGTAGTATTGAACAGTTTGAGCGATGGTCCAGACAGACTTACAAGGGCATTTGCAACAGGTAGATTTTTATCATCTGACACATTGCCTGAGATCCGTATGGCATTGACTTTACCTGCAGAACCTTTTGCAGGATCAACCGACATAACCTGGTCCCAATCAAAACCGGTTAAGCTTTCACTCAAAAGAAAATCATCAAGTGAAAGCATCGTTGATTTATCTTCGGATTCATCAACCGGAACTGCTCTCTTTAGACCATAGAGCAGGTTTTCGACACCATAAGCTGAAGAGGGAAAAGAATACTTGTCTGCAATGCTAACGGCTAGTTCCGCCCGCACTGCATGTCCAAACTGGTCTGTAATTTTCAGATTGAGTTCATCCTCTTCACCAGGTTTAAAAGCATTCTTCTTCGAAGAGAAAGCCACATTCAGTGACTGGCTTTTGCCTGTCATTATCAGTCGCTGCCCAACCAGTGTACCCTTCTCATTAAATACAGCAAAGGCAGCAATTCCCGAGCGGAAATTATCAAGAGGGACATTGACAACGCCCGACTGCTCGAGTTCGAAATCGCCCGCCCAAACCAACACGCCATTAGCAACGGCAACAATCTTAAACTTTGAAGGTGATGACTTTGGAGCCCTCCCCATGAGTAGCGCCAGGTTCTTCCCATCATTGCCCTTCACCCGAAGGATCATTCCTTCTTGTGATAAAGGTGGCAACTGAAACTCCTGATTTCTGCCAGGGTCACTTAAGATCTTCATGGTCAATTTTGCTGATTCGCAGTTTAACAGGCTAAAAGATCCCATCCCATTGGCAGTAGTTGCTGCCAGAACGATGACCTTTCCCTGTTCATCAACTATTTCCGAGTTCAATTTAACCGGATTCCCAAGTTGATCTTTCGCCTCAAAAACAACTAATTGTGCAATTCCAGGCACCCGTTTTCCCCCTTCCGGAAAAAACAATACATTTACCCGTTCTGAAACCGTAGGAATCTTACTGATGATATTTAAATGGTCTCTTCCTGCAGAAATTGTTAATGAAACCAAAAGTGGAGCTCCATTTTGTACAGGAGGGGTAAAAAAGACGAAATCCCCTGATCCGGATGGGCCTGTTTTACCCTTACCCGACAATAGCTCCCGATTCTGGTAAAAAATCTGGTATTCAAATTTCTTTCCAGTTACAGGCTTACCAGCCATGTCGGTTAACCTCAGTGATGCACTCTCTTTACAGTCGGCTAAATAAAAAGGTTTTGAAAATTCAAGATGAGGGACGATATCCAGAATTTCTGGTCTTCCGATGTTGATCCCCTTTTTAAATACATTCCGGAAATCTCCATTCTCCATTTCGGGAGTATATGCCACAAGGTAATAAACATCACTTGGAAGATCCGCAGGAATCGCAAAATTAAAATCAGCAACGCCATTTTTGAGCATAAATTTACCTTCCAACACATTTCCCCCTTTATTGTCAATAAGCTGAACTGATAATTCAAGGCTGTTCAACGACAATGCCTGTGTAACCGCATCGGTTACATATCCTTTCATCCAGATTGTTTCACCCTGGCGGTAAAGGGACTTGTCAGTCTGAATAACAATAACCTGATCAACTTTCCGGGTCCGAAACAACAAAAGCTGAGTCTTTAAACGAGCTGTAAAATCGTTCTCCTGTCCCATTCCCAGAATTGTACAGAAGACCAGAACAATCATTAAACCCATTTTTTTTCCTAAAACCTTAATCTTATTCATACTTTAGGTGTAAGTGTAAATTTATAATTGTCGAATTACTTTCCTTCAACCGCCCGCAATGCTTTTCCAAGATCTTCGTCGGGTTTGATCACATTATAATTCCCCCAGAAGTCAGGATCATAGGAACCTTTAATATCAGAAAAAATGTCATCAGCTCTGAAGAGCCCTTCAGGACCAAACCGGACATGGGATGGGAAGGGATATTGTTGTGTAACCAAAATATCTGAAACACTCCGGTATTCTGTTTTCAGACTCCCCTTTTTCTGTCGAATCTGAAAAGTAACATCAGTACGAGCTGAGAAAAACTGCCATCGACCATTAATCATCCTGTATTTAACGGAATATTCGGCCCCTTCGGGTCTGGTGACATAACCGAAGGGTTCTTTTTTAATAAAGGTCTCACCATTAAGCTTAAGACTCTTTTTATCAAGTCCAAACTCTGCACTTACAAGGGCATAACTTTCTGCATCAATTAAAATTCTACCATAGTAACAGGGGAATTCAATATCGGCATTCCTCGAAAAACGTATCACCCAGATCACACGGCCATTGAACATTTCGGGCTGCTCAAACCTGTACTTATAGAGATTCTCGAATTTGGGATCCAAAAATGTCTCCAGGTTACGGACAATATCCAGCGTTGTAATGTACCACGGGCCTCCCTGAATCTTTAGGGTTACATCATTAAAGTATTTTTGAAAATTGCTCTTTCGACCCTTTAAAAACCTCACCCTATCCGATACAGAAGAATCATAAGGATGTTTTAAAACCTCCATGATAGCCTCCCAAATACCTACATACTGATCATCCCGCCTGATGGTCTCCCTATAAAAGGTCACCATCATCTGGGTTGATCCTTCATAATTCTGTTCAATATTTTTCCGGAATTTCTTCAATACATCAGACACATCAACAGGCTTTACCTCAATCTCTCGTAAATGAATTGATATTGGCTCCATTGTGATTTTGGGATTAAGCTTTAAAATTTCAATGGACATTTCCTGCGGTTTAAATCCCAGGCAACGGATAGAAACTGTCTTTGTCCGCAACCTCCAGGGAATGATAAGATCATATTTCCCGTCAATATTTGTCATCGTACCAATGCTCTCCCCCTCAATCCCTACAGATGCGTAGACTATGGGAGTCTCCCTCCTACCTTCAACAACAATACCTGACAATTTGATCGGAGTAGCCTCTTTTCGGGTAATAATCAACTGATTATCGAGTTTATCGATACGATAATCGTTAACCGGAAGGATTTTACGGAGTAACTCATCTACAGTAATATTGCATAAATTGAGTGAGATTAACCCTTTAGGAAGGATATCAGGATTGTAGGAGAAAAACAGGGTATTCTCATTTACGATCTTCTCGAGAATTTGTTCGACAGAGGAAGAATCGACCCGGCAAGTGAGCCGATGCTCAAGCACCGGCAAATGTTCCTGGCCGGATAATTTAAATCCCAGCAGGATCAACAACAGCAGCATAAGATTCCTCGTGGAAAGCCGCATGAATTTATTATTAGTTTATCCGAAATTAACAATTCCGGAGGAGAAAACCCTGCTAATTTACACTTCTGGTCAATATAATTTCATCGCCACTCTTTTTAACCTTAAGATGATGGGTACGAGCAATAACATTAATAATATAATCAGGATTCAAATCTGAGAAGTTGGCGGTATAAGGCACTCGTCCCAACTCCGGATTTTCTATTCTTAGCTTAATATGATAGGTATTTTGAAGAACCTGACAAACTTCGGAGAGCGGAGTTCGCTGAAAAGTTATCACATTGGTCATCCACGATCCATAATTGGGTGCCAGCGTCTTATCCTGGCCTGACTCTCCCTCCACCACTTTGATCCATCCACGTTGACCAGCAGGCAATAAAAGAACCTTAGCTTCACTTGTACTTTTTAAAATTGGGGTAAGCCTGACCTTTCCAGTCTCTACATTCACCTCAACTTTGTTCGTATTCGGGTATGCAGATACATTAAATGAGGTTCCAAGTACCTCAACAGTTGCATTTGCAGTTTCAATTTTAAAGGGGTGAACAGAATCTTTAGCAACCTCAAAAAATGCCTCTCCAGAAAGTTTAACGATGCGAATTCCCCTATAAAAGTGTTGCGGATATTCAATTTTTGTATTGGCATTTAATTTTACAACCGAACCATCGGGCAAAACGATTCTTGTAACATTTGAAGGGTTTGCTGTTGTTTCAGCAAGAGCCATCTGAACAGGAATTTCACCCACTTTTGGCGGTGATTTAACAACTAACCAAGTGGCATAACCAATGCCGATAACCATCAAAAAAATAGCGGCATATTGAAAAGCTCGGTTTTTAAATTTTTTAAATCTCACTATTTTCTCAGACACCTGAATTTTATTTTGAATTTGCAGCCATCCATTATCAGGATCGGCGGCCGTATAGCTGAAATTCAAACCGGCGGCCTCCCATGCTGAAGTAAGTTCATTATCCAAGTTATCTGATGGGTCGCCTACAAAAGAATGGTCTTTCTCCCCATTCAGGAATGCGGTCCATTGAATCTGCTTGTCAGACTGATTATCATATTTGTTATTCATATTCATATATATTAGGACAATCTTTTTACCCTTTACCCTTAATTGATCGCATGAAAAAAAGCACCAAATGTTTTAACACCTTAAGCGATTCCCTTAATTGCTTAAGAGCTAACGACATTTGAGTCTCTATAGTTTTTACTGAAAGTTCAAGACGTTCGGCAATTTCGCGGTATTTGAGCCCCTCTTCACGCGCAAGGCGGAAGATCTCCTGTCTTTTTGGGGGAAGGGCAGAAATGGCTGCCTCTATCCTGTTCATCAGATCTGGTTCCGGGAAGAATTCACTGTAATCATTCCGGTCTGTTTCATTCTGTATCACAAAGGCCTGGTATCGTGATTTAATCCGTTCATGCTCCAAAAAGTTAATGCAGTGATTCTTCACTGACCTGAAGAGGTAGTGCATAAGCGATGAAGTGATCATGATCTCTATCCGGTTCTGCCACAGTCGGAGGAATACATCCTGAACGACACTTTCCGATTCGGGCAGATTTCCTAAAAAGCGAAAGGCATAGGCAGTCATAGGGCGGTAATAGGCCCGAAAGATCTTTTCGTATGCACCGTTATCGTTCCGTTTTATAGCTTCAAAGATTTGCCTTTCGTCAGCAAGCACCATAGCGTTTAAGATTAAAACTACAAGATAACGTGTTGACAGTTGAAATACAAGAAACCCTTAAAGAATTGGAAAAAATATTTCGCTGCAAAGAATATTCAATTATCTTTGCAGCGCGTTTACGAAACGATTTAATATGCCCGGGTGGCGGAATTGGTAGACGCGCTGGACTCAAAATCCAGTGATAGCAATGTCGTGTGGGTTCGATTCCCACCCCGGGTACTTCAAAAATTAAATAAAACGCTTGTAGTCCATAGATTACAAGCGTTTTGTCTTTGGTAAGTAACAGAATAGTAGTAATATGTAACAAATTAATGATCTCGGATTTTGAAATCCCAATATCTTTAATGCGAAGAATAAAATAACTGATCCAGCGGTTAGGATATTTAATAATAGGAAAGCGTATATTTGAAACGATTACTCCCTCGGGAGGTACCGCAGATAAAACTGATAACTGAGACCATAAGCTTTAGGGGGGAATATACAATCGATGCTGTAAAATTTAAACTTTTAGGCCTATGAAGAACAGAAAGGAGTTGCCATCTGCACAGCGCGAGACACTTATCAGCACATTAAGGGATCGATTTGAGAAAAACATGAACCGCCATATCGGTCTGGAATGGGCCAACGTGGAGGTTAATCTGAATTCCACTGCCGGCGAAGAAAAATTGTGGTCACTCAATGAAATGGAAAGTACCGGCGGTGAACCGGACGTTCTAGGCTATGATAAGGTGATGGGTGAATACATTTTTTATGATTGCTCAGCGGAAAGCCCCAAAGGACGCAGAACCATCTGCTATGACGGCACTGCGCTGGAATCGAGGAAAGAATTTAAACCGGAAAATAATGCGATTGATATGGCTGCAGCCATGGGTATTGAACTCTTAACCGAAGAGCAATATCGGGAATTGCAGAAATTCGGAATTTTCGATACCAAAACATCGAGCTGGGTGATAACACCTTTGAAGATTAGGGAACGTGGGGGTGCAATCTTTTGTGATCGACGCTACGACCATGTCTTCACGTATCACAATGGTGCTGAATCTTACTATGCCGCAAGGGGTTTCAGAGGGTCGCTTAGGGTTTAACATCCGGGGCAACCAAAAGGTGCTCAAACTTGCACGAATCAACTTTCGAATTATCCGCTTATAAATGGGGGCAGATATTTCAATTCCCTTATTTTGGATCCCTTTTGCCTTTCTAAAATATTAATTGGTCCACAATGCCTTACCCGGCTCAAGCCTAACCGTATCGGTCTTATCAACAGCAATAAATATAAAATGCCCGGATGGTGCGACCGGACCGGTTCGCCATTTACCATCTTTACCTGTTTTAATCTGCAGTGTTTCCCCTTGGCTGGTCAAAGATAGCGTTGTTCCTGGCAAGCTCTCGCCCGAATAGCTAATGGTATTCGTTAGAGTATCTGCTGATGTAATAAATATGAATGGTCTATGTTTTGCCAATGCCTGACTATAGGCGATCATTGCATCAATATCAGCCTTGTTTGGGTTTAGACCTCCGGGGCCTTTCATCATTAAACGGATAAACCGCTCGAGTTCCCTTTGGGGAAGTTTTCCGAAATCTTCCCCAAAGGAGGCACCCTGCGGACCATGACACCTCGCACACGAGGATTTAAAGGTACTTACCGGAGGGTATTTAACAATTCCTGATCCATTATCGCCTAAGTTAATCGTGTTTCCCGACAGGAGAATAGTGCATAAAACAAGTAAAACTGATATTACGGAAGTTTTCATAAAGACAGCTATTTCCCTCCGTTCCACGATAGTCGGTAAATCATATTGCCGTTATCATCTGAGATCAACAGTGACCCATCAGGGGCGACTACAACATCGACTGGTCTTCCGAGCACTTTGCCATCCGGAGAAAGAAAATTAACATATTTAAGTTCTCCATAGGGATGTCCATTCTCAAACAACACTCTGTTCAAACAGTAGCCGGCTTTTTCGCTTCTGTTCCATGATCCGTGAAAAGCAACAAAAGCGTCATTATTGCATTCAGAAGGGAACTGACTTCCAGTATAAAAAGTCATCGCACAAGGGGCCCAGTGTGCACCGGTAGCCCATTCAGGTACAATAGTTTTAGCTGCAAGCTCAACGATATCAGCCCTGTCCATATATTCATAACGAGGAACACGGTTGCCAACAATAAAAGGATGTCCATAAAACCCATCCTGTACATAGCGATTCATCTCATCAGGAGGGTTATTGTCCGTAATCGGCTGTTTGCCTGTTGAAGATTTCTTTTCAAGGTTCCCTCCAAACATGTCACTACCATGGTCCATTCCCCAAATTTCGTCACTCCCCGGCCTGAGAACCAGTTTCTCCGTATTTCGGATACCGGAAGCAAAAAGTTTCTTGTCTCCCCCTTTAAGGTCGTAAGACCAAATCTTTTGGCGGTCGGTTCCTTCATCCGTGGAAATATTTCCTGAACAACCAATCTCTGTAAAAAGCCTGTTGTTTTGTATAAGTATCGGACGCCACCAATGACCACCCCCTTCTGGAAGTGACCCTTTTGGAATAACCGTCTCGATTTGATCAGCAACACCGTCACGATCGCGGTCCACAGCCCTATAGATAGCGCCTGATTGCGTAAACCAAAGCCAACCCTCATGGAAATACATACCCTGGACGGTAGGATAACCAGTTACAAAAGTTTTTACAGTTTCATAATACCCATCATTGTCAATATCTTTCAGGGACTTAATCTCACCGCTTTCAGGGAGGGAGACATAAAGGGTTCCCTGATCATCAAAAGCCATAAAACGCGGATTTTCAATTGAATTTTGTACAACTGAGAGTGTAAAACCAGCTCTCACCCATATTCCCTTATCGGGTGATACTTGCTGAGCGTTTATGAAACCAGCTTGAAAAAGACCAGCCAATAAAAGTATTAAACGTATATTTCTCATAGTTAAATTATTATGGGTATCTCACTGAACACTCCATACGTAAATCCATTGCAGCAGAGAAACCCAGAAGGTTTATTATCCATATTTAACAACCGAAGTCAACATTAAGTTCAAAAATTTGAATATAAAACTGACTAGATACAAGTCCGGTGACATCCAGCATAAAGAGTCCTATCCTGTTAATTATGTGATCGTTAGAAATCTTCCTGGTATAAATCGACAAATATTGCTACTTTTGACCGCTAATTAGGGATCCGGGTTAATTAGAAGCTCAGTTCTTAATCATTAAAAATAAACTAAAATACAAAAATGAATAACGAATACGAATGCCCAAAATGCAGTTCTGAAAATACATATCAGGATGGTAATCTTTGGGTTTGTCCGGACTGTTCTCAGGAATGGGATCCCTCTGAGCCAGCAAATACTGACGATGCGGTAACACTGGAAAGTAAGGTTTTGGATTCCAATGGTAATGCACTAAAAGATGGTGATTCGGTCACGGTAATCAAAGATCTGAAAGTTAAAGGTTCAACCTCCGGAATTAAAGGCGGTACCAAGGTTAAGGGGATTCGTCTGGTTGAGAGTAATGATGGGCACCCTATTTCATGTAAGATTGATGGTATTGGCGCAATGTATTTAAAATCAGAATTTGTTAAGAAAATATAGGATTAATAATAGAATGTGACATTTCATCTTACAATTTATTTTGTTTATTCAACATTCAATCTTCTGTCAATCAGCTCTGAAAGCAGCATGTAATCACGGCCAAAATGATGTCCACCCCCTAAAAAATCATGATCGCTTACTCCATCCAGATTCTTCCGGCAGAGGGAATATGGATTATCATCGCAAATTATATACGACCTTTGTGATTTCATTTTTAATAATTCGGTAAATATGTCAGTTCCCTTCTTCTCTTCAAACAGATAATCAGTAGGTTTCAACCTGAATATCGCCTTCTGACTTGGGCCAATTAAAATTACATCTTTCAGTTGAAGTCTGTATTTTTCCTCGAGTCGATTAACCGCAAATGGAAGCACTTCAGCACCCATAGAGTATCCCATAAGTATAACTTTATTCCTATTCCATTTTCTATTGTATTGATTTATCACCGATCCAAGGTCGTAACCTAACTGAGCGGGGCTCTTTTTTGAATAAAAGTAGGTTTTGGCATTTAATACTACCACGGACACTTTCTTAATATTCAGTCTGTGAACAATAACTCTGTCGAAATTCATGTAGCCAAAATCACCGGTTAAAAAAATTACATAAAAATCACGATTACCTGATGCCACAGCTTCAATAATCGGCAGCTTCTTTTTCGTTTGAACTTTCTGTGCAAAAAGTGATCCGTTGATCCGGAATGAGGAGACGATGAATACGAAACAGAAAGTTAGCAAGAATAATCTCATTGGCACCTGATCTAAACAATTTAATTTTTCATGAACTAATCAATGCAAAGTTGAAAAAAAGTTACAAATCTTCAGGAAATCCGGATAGTCTTTTATATTAATTAACAATTTCTTATTTTTTTAATAAGGTTTCATCCATCCCATTTAGCTTTCCCGTTCTAAATTATTGCATCAAAATTTCAAAGTTCACCTATTTTCTAATCACTATCAATAGTTATTTGTTGGAAATTAATGGTTTGACAGGTCGGTTTAGAAATAGAATAATTAGCTATCTTGCCTCCCAATGAAGAAAGTCTCTAAAACTCTTACACGCCGTTCATTTATTGAAAGATCAGGAACAGTTGCCACCGGGCTGACCCTGCTTTCAGGTTCAGTTGTGACAGGCAATGATCATCTGCCACCTGCCGTTGATGATCGGTGTGCCTTTATCTATAAAACGCCCAACGGTACCCTAAAAGACAATTCAGTGATTTGGAACGAAGGGATTTTTTACTTGTTTACCATGTATGGTCAGGAAGAGATGAAGGGAAATGATTCGCTCTTCAACTCAGTATGGCTGGCAACCTCAACAGACGGTGTGCATTGGAAGGATGTGGGAACAGTTATTAAAGGACAACCATTCGCCGTATGGTCTCTCAGTGTGTGGAAGGCTGGCAATCGTTTCATCATGAACCACGGCAGTAATTCACCTGGTGATATCCTGCGCTTTTGGCAGTCGAAGGACCTTCTAAACTGGGAGTTTCTTGGTGAAGATTTTGTCGTCAGAAAACCTGGTGGTGAGCGGCTGGACTGCATGAATGTGCTTTCAATTGAAAAAGAGGGGCAAACACAATGGTACGGTTATGCTACAGGTGGTCTTCTACGATCGCAAGACGGCGTGAAATGGCAATGGAAAGAGGAATTCAGGCTCTCCGATCCTAACTGGAAAATAACGGAAGCGGGTGGATGCGCTATGATTGGCTCGAAATACTATGTTACCTCCGGCTGGGTACAGGCACTTCCGGGAGACTTTAACTATTCAACCCTTACCTTCGTTTCGGACCACCCTGAGGGTCCTTTCCAGCCAGACTTTGAAGCGTTCAGACTTAATGGGCATTCGGGTTTAATAACGGTGGCACTTTGGGCCCGGTTTTGTCAGCTGCCCGATGAAATGCTGATAACCAATTATATCGTTGACATTCATACCGCAACACCGACCTGGTGGCATGCCCCTATGAAGAAGGCTATAGTCGATGAACAGGGACATCTCAGAATGGGTTACTGGAAAGGAAATGAGGCAATTAAAGGTAGTCCTATTCCTATTAAACCTCACAAATGCACCCAGTTGTTCCCGCTATTGGACCATCAAAACAGCTCGGAAGAAAAAAACATAACGTATAATGGAGATTCGGTTCGCTTTAGCAGACAGCCGGGTGCAAATCCAAGCTATATCGGATATGCCGATCCCAGGACAACAGTTGTAATACTGAACGAACAGTTTGATATCCGTAAAGGGTTTGTATTTGAAGGTAGAATGAAAGTTGATCCATTAAATCAAGGTATCCTCACCAAAGGAATACCAGCAATCGGACTATTTCTGGAAGAACAACCTCGAGAGGGCACGGCTATACTGTTTCATACCTGTCACCTCACCGAACTCGGGACAATTCGTCTGGGAGAAGATGCTCATTTTGACTGTAAGGACCGTATAGGATTTGGTTGCGCCGCAGTAGCAGGCATTAAGGAAGGCTTAGCCTCCGAGTTCAGATTGCTGTTTCGGAATGATACATTTGAGCTCTATCTGAATGATCTGCTGGTGCAGACTTATTTTACCTCCGGAGCGACAGGTAGGATTGGTTTTATTGTTCGCGACGGAGAAGCTGTTTTGGATAACTTTAAGGCATGGGAAATGAATCTGTAAAAATCAAAGCTGTTTGCATTTAAGATCACTGATTTAAGTCGGTTGAAGTCGAACTATTAATTTGGGCTGTTACGATTTCATTGTCCAGCTCCTGGAATACTTTTGCAAAGAAACTTCCCGGATTAGGTGTTGGTTGCTGATACCGTTTTACTCTTTTCATTGACACTTCGGTAACGGATTCATTTTGCGGAAACCTAATCTGAAGATCGTAAATTTCTTTCGGATTATCAGTCATTATAATCCGGGCATTTACATTGGCTCCCACTTTTAAATCGATATATTTTGTATAAATCCGACCTTCAATAGTACAATTGGAATGGAAAACCACATTCTGAGCTACGATAATATCACCATGGAACCGCCCGAAAACTTCCAGATCTTTAGCATATAATATTCCTTTGAAAAATCCGTTTCCTCCAATTGTAACAAGCTTTTCGGAGGTTATTTTCCCAAAGGCTTCACCTTCAATGAGCACTTCAGAAGCAAATTCAAGCTCACCATTAACTTTTGATGAGCTACCAATTATGACAGGTAGTTCAATATGTATTTTTTCTGATCTCATATAAATTCAAATTAGTAATCACTTCAGACGGCGAAAAAATAGGCCTTGAAAATTATCCTAATTTACAGAATTAAAAGGATTTTTTGTGAATTAGGTGCTGCTACAAATAGCTATTTTTCAATCGATTTGACAGATGTAGCCATTTTGTCAACAAACGGGGCTAATCCGGCAACAGGTGTACAATCACCTTATAAATAAATCCCTGCTCCGGACGAAATAAAATCATAGTTGGGGGTCCCAATTAATAAATGTTCAAATCCGAGAGAAACGAAGAATCTGCTTATATGATATTTGCACTGGATTTCAAACTCAAACACAGGAAATTCATTAATTTCGCTCCATTTAGCAGAGCTATAAAAACTCAAATGTTTGGCTAAAAACAGCCCGGCATTAAGGCCATACGAAAATCCGGCTTTATTCACCTCATTTCCTATATAGTTTACACCCAGACTCCATCCTAAATCAAAATTCTCAAATCGGATCCGATCGTAGCACAAATTAAAATTGAACAAATCGAGGCGTGCATAGTTCGTGTTCAATTTATCATATTCCTTCAACCCGAAATAGTCACCCTGGATGAAGAAATATTGCAGAGGACGAATCCTTAGTCTTGCATGATTGCCATTTAACCTTTCATTGCTATATAGAAAACTATTTTCCAGATCAATTCTCAAATACCTGGTCGGAGAAGGATTTGCATTGACACTTTCATAATTTCCAGATTTCCCATTATAAAACGGATAACCTGACAAATTGCTATGCAGGTGTTTTTCGTATTCATAATCTCCAATCAAAGCATAATAGGTAACCAACCATAGAATATGAATAATACCGTCTGCGCTTAAACATCCTGAAGCATAATCATTCCCTTCGTTTGCTGAATAAGTGCGGGATTCTCCCCCTTTATGGTGCCCACTGCCGCCAGAACCACTTTTTATCTGAGCTTTGGAAGTCTCAATTTTATTCTGTGGAAAACCACTCAATGGAACTGTGAGAAACAAAATCAATAGAATAATCTGAATGCCATTTTTCATAATGTCAGAATTTAAATTTCACATCTCTTCTTCACATTTATTTTCAGCAGGATATAACCTTAATAAGTTGAATTTCCATAATAAATTTAAGGCTGTAATATTTATAGAACCACCACCATTATTACCATTTCCATATGAACCACCACATATAATTCTAGCGTCATAATCAACATTTAAAGAATCATAACTATGAAAATCAATATATGAAGTATTAGCACTATCAAATCCAAACTCATACCTCGACCAGTATTATACATCAATGACATTTTATTATTTTGAATTGTTAAACAATTTGATTGTACCCATGACTGTGTAGCATATAGATAATAATTTTGAACTAATGAATTAAATATTGTTGGGGTCATTGTTACATTATTAACTATAATAT
>Ga0118677_10009060_pt1 | contig 15700 bp, 13 predicted proteins | sample AliMusrvi5mmetaG_FD_86154 | JGI IMG/M metagenome (GOLD analysis project Ga0118677, IMG submission 86154) | reverse complement strand
TCCCGATTAACGGGTTCGACGTATTCTTCCTTGATGAATCGCGCCAACTCAGAACCTGATTTGCCCGTCGCGCGCTTGATCCGTGCAAGTGCGTTCTGGACGCGCTTCGTTTGAGCAAACAGCGGCAAGCTGTTCCATCGCGGTCTTGGCCCCTGGGCAGCAAAACTCAGGCACAAAGCATCTGCGCCATATACTTTCGGACGCGGCAGCTTTCTTGCGAGTAGGTAAAGACGATGCAGCAATTCAATGTCGGCCTCTGTCAGTGACACGATGTGCCAAACGTCTTCCCCTGCGCCGCGAATTTCGTGGCGAGGAGCGAGGCCGGCGAGTTCTACGGCTTGCGGGTAGAACTTGCTTCGTTTCGAGAAGCCGAAATGAATTCGATATTCCTCGTTCACGGGTTGGACAGTCCCTTCACCCTCGCCGGGCAGCTTTTTGTCGCTTCAATTCCCAGCTTGCTGCCGATTGCGGTTTCATCAGTGCGGCGAGAGTAAAGAACATGCTAACTGTCGACAAGATCAGAACTCGAAAAACCTCCGCAAGAAGCCGGGGTAGCCCCCCGCTCGCCCGAATCCCCGACCGGGCCGAGTTTCCCCATGCCGCCACCACGGCGCGCAACGGACCGTCGTCCAGGTCGCCCAGGCTCCGAGCGGTCAGGCCCGGTGACGCCTTCCTTCAACTCTCAACCATCGACCCTCAACCCATGTAGCGGCGCCCCGCGGACTTGCCCCGTCGCCGGCTGACCACAAGGACGCCCCGAGCGGGATTGCTCCGACGCATGGTCCCGGGGCCGCTGCACTGTTGTTGGGGTTGTCGTGTTCATTCTTGTTCCAGTCCCTTCGCCCTTCACCGCGCGGCTTTGGTGCGGGGGCCGGGACAAGTGGTGCCCTCTGAAGACCACTCCCACTGGCCGCCCGCAGTCGCCGCGCTTTTTGGTGAAAGGGCGAAGAGCCCGAAACAAATAAAAAACATGAACACGACAAATCAAAACAACATCGCAGCTCCCTCCGTAACCATCGCTCCCCGCAATCCCGCCCGAGGCGTCCTCAGCTTCGTGGTCACCCTCACGACCCACAAGGACGTCCGCTCCTACCCCTGCCGCTCCATGGAAAGCGCGATCAAGCTGGTCGAGCGCTTCATTGCCGGCGTCACCAAACCCGCCCGCCCTTCCACCCCGGAGGCCGAAACCAACCCGCACCAGTACGACGGCCCGCCGCGCACCGCCGAACAGGTGGCCACCCAAGTCAGACCTCCCCGGCTCCGGTCGGGGATTGTTTCTGCTCGCGAACCCGGCCCACCCATCCTCGACCAGGCGGCGGTACGTTGCCCACAACCCACCTGCGTTGGCCATTGGTCTGTAACCAATCCTCCTTCGATTGCCGCAACCTGCTCTCTCACCGCGGCGGGACCAGCGGCCTCATCGAAACATCGCCAAAAATGAAAACAACGGCCACCCGCCATTTAGACAGTGGAGAATGCCGCCAGAAATAAAACAAATGAAAAAACACTCCATGCGTGAACTCACGGGAAAACCTTACCGGAGCGGGAACGGGTTTTCAGGTCGTCGACTCACAATCGGCCTTACCGGGCTTGAGCTGTATAAAACACTATTTTGAGCTGCTGTTCAATCTGTTCTTTTAGCCGAAGCGGGTTGAGGTGCTGTCCGCAATTCCTTGCGCACCATCGGCGTGCCAATTAGGATGCCTGCGGCTATGAACCCGGACGAATCCCTGCAAGGTAACGCAGGGTCCGTCTCTCCTGGTGGACAGTATCCGCCCAGCTCGCATTCGCGCGCATCACGGAGGCGAACACCTCGCCGTGCCGCGTCCGCCTATCTCTTTTGCGATCGGCTGACTGAAGCGGTTTTGTGTTTCCTGGTAGTTTTCAACCCATTCGCGTTTGGCACTACGCAGGACTGGTCGATCCGCACGAACCTCGCCGGGTATGTCCTGGGAGGATTGCTCGCAATAAAGTAGCGGCTCCGCCTGGCCGTGGGCTACTGCCCAGCCCGATTGGCGCAATCGCAACGCCAATCATCGTCAACCGGCTTACGGTGGTTGACTGGGTCCATGGCAATCGTGACGATCTTGTTTCTGGGGTATGTCCTGGCCAGCGCGATCAATGCGCGCGCGGTGTTCCATGTCGAACGGCTTGACTTCGATTACTTCGCGTACGTCCCCTGGCTGCCGCACAGCTATGACCGGTCGGCCACCTGGTTCGAGTTTTGGGAGTATCTGGGGTTGGCTTGTGTCTTTTGGGCGGTTCGCGACTGGTTAGGTGGCATGACGCCGGAAGAACTGGAGACGAATGAGCGAGCCGCGCGCGCCAGCGCCAGCGCCAGCAGGGCGCCGATGCGGAGCTGGCGACATGGTGCGGGCGTTAGAAGGATGCCCGTCCGGCTGCGGCTGCTGCTGGTGCTTTGCCTGACGGGCAGCCTGGTGTCACTGGAGGGGATCGTGCAGCGGCTGGCGGGTTCGAACAAGCTTCTGTTCCTGGTTCAACCGCGCTTCAATACAGAGACCGAAAACCAATTTGGGCCTTATGCCAATCGGAACAACGCCGCAGAGTACTTTAATCTCATTTGGCCGGTGTGCGCGGGTCTTACCTTCCTCTCCGCGCAGGCTGCCAACCGGGATCGCCAGGAAGGCCTGCGCCGACGCGGCAACGCGCACCGCTGGCTGGCGGCCGGCGCGGTGCTCATGGGGGCGTGTCCACTTATAGCCAGCAGCCGAGGCGGCAGCCTCATTGCCCTGCCCGGGCTCCTGGCAGCATTGGTTTGGCTGTAACCGTCCGGCGGGGCCGTCTTACGCTGAGGGGTGAGGGTGTGGCAGGATGGCAGGGTGAAACGACAATCATCTCAATTCTGCACAACCCGACGCCACCTCACGCCCAAAGAGAAAGCGGAGGTTCTCAGAGAACATGGGCGCAGCGGGCTCTCGCTGCTGGCCTTCGCCAGAAAGCACGGACTGTGCTACAGCAGCCTTCTGCGCTGGAGATGCCGACAAGGCAACGGAGCCAACATTCTGGTGCCGCCTGACACCGAAGCCGATCCCCGATTCGTTGCGGTGAAGATCGAGGGGGAGGTGCTGGGCGGAGATTACGTCCTGAGCTGGGCCGCAGGACGTTCCCTGAAGATCCCGCAGCACTTCGAAACGGATTCTTTGCGACGATTGCTGAGCGTGCTGGAGGCCATGAAATGATTGGCCTCTTGCCCACGACGGCGATTTTCCTGGCCACTGCACCGACGGATTTACGTAAAGCGTACGACGGGCTGGCCGTCCTGGTTCGGCAGAGCCTGGGCCAGGATCCGCTCAGTGGTAGTTTGTACGTTTTTTGCAATCGGCGACGGGATCGGATCAAGATCCTCTTCTGGGAGGAGGGGGGATATTGGTTATGCGACCGTCGGCTTGAGGGAGGGACTTTTCGGTGTCCGCGAAAGGAAGGAGCCTGCGCGTGCTACCGACGCGAGGAACTCTTGTTGTTGCTCGGGGGGATCGATCTGGAGCAGACCCGCGCCCGGAAGTGGTATCGGCGAGCGGCCGAAAAGAAATAGATTTCCCGCTGGACTCTGAAACCAATCGGTGCTTTTCTGGTTGCCAGATGAGCCAAACGATTGAACTTCAGGGGCGCGCGTGGCAGGCTTGCGAGCTGGAACGAATACGGCAGTGGGTGGCACAAAACCCGACCTGGAGCCGCTACCGGATCTCGCGCGAGTTGTGCACCCGGTGGAGTTGGCGGCGCCCCAACGGGCAGTTAGCGGACATGGCGGCGCGCAGTTTCCTCAACAAGCTCCACGCGCGAGCCCTGATCCAACTGCCGCCCTGCCGACGGGCCAGTCCCAACCGGATGAAGCGCCGGCGGCTGGAATGCGTGAGGGTGGACTGCAGTCCGGTGGCAGGGGAGCTAAGCCAGTTGGGAGCGCTTCAGCTTCACGAGGTGAGCCGGGAGCCGGGCTGGCGCGCGGTCTTCGAAACGTTGCTGGCCACCGAGCATTATCTTGGCTACCGCAGCCCGGTGGGCGAGAACCTCAAGTATCTGCTGTGCACCGAGCAGGACCGTCCGGTGGCGGCCTGGCTTTTCGGCGCCGCAGCTTGGCGGTGTGAGCCCAGGGATCGGTGGATTGGGTGGAACGATCGGGAGCGAGCAGCCGGACTGAATCGCCTGACCAACAACACCCGTTTTCTCATTCCCCGGTGGGTGCGTATTCATGGGCTGGCCAGTTGGGGTTGGAGCCGGGTCAGTCGCCGCCTGGTGGAAGATTGGCAGTCCAAGTACGGGCATGGGATTGAGTTGGTGGAAACCTTCGTGGATCGAAGTCGGTTCCATGGGGGCGCTTATGCGGCCAGCAATTGGTTGGAGGTGGGGTTGACCCAAGGCCGCAGCCGTGGGGATCGGGAGCGCCGAATCCAGGTTCCCAAGAAAGCCGTGTATGTTTATCCGCTGAGCGGCCAGGCCCGCCAAAGGTTGTGTCAATGAGCGCGACCCCAGAGGAAAGGTTGGCGGAGGAGAACCGGCGCTTGCGCCAGGAGGTCGAGACGTTGCAGTCCGACAAGCAAGCGTTGCAAGCTCAGATCCAGGAGCTCGAAAGTATTCGGCGCAATCTGGAGCACACCGTGGCCGTTTACAAACGATGCCTCTTTGGTTCGCGATCCGAAAGGATTGATCCCAAGGAACTGGAGGCGCGGATTGCTCAAGCGGCGGCGGAAGCGCGGGAACAACTGGCCAAGGAGAAACGCCCCGGAGATCCCCCGCCGGAAGCTGAGGAAGAAAAGTCGGAAGCAAAGGCCGCGGCGGACAAGCCCGCGGACCCGGAGAAGAAACGCAAAGCCCGGCCGCACGGTCGCAACCGGTTTCCAGCCCACTTGCCGCGTCGACGAATTGAGCACCCCATCGATCCCGCGCAGGCCGTCTGTGCGTGTTGCCCAGCCGCTGATCCAGTCCGACGAGACCTCGGTACGGATGCAGTTACCCGATGGCCAGATGGAGACGGCACGACTCTTTGTGTACGGATTGCCGTGGGCGGAGGTCGTCTTTGATTTTCGCACGGACAAGAGCCAGAAAGGACCCAAGGAGTTCCTTCAAGGGACGAGGGCCGGCTTTTTACAAACCGATGCGGGCAGTCCGTATGTGCCGGTGTTTGACGCTCTGGAGCTGTTGCATGTGGCGTGCATGGCCCATATTCGTCGAGGCCTCTTCGAGGCTCGATCCGACGCGCCCCTGGCCGTGGATTTGGTGCTGGCAGCTATCCAGAAACTCTATCGGATCGAGAGCCGAGCCAAGGCGCTGGGGCTGAGTCTGGAAGCCCGTCTGCAACTGCGGCAGCGAGAAGCCCAGCCGATCTTTATGGACGTGGGCCAGCTCATCGCCACGCTGCGCAAGGACGTGCTTCCCAAAAGCCCTTTGGGCCGGGCGCTCAAGTATGCGGAGAACCAATGGCCGGCGATGGCTCGCTACCTGGAGGTCGCTCAGGCTGAGCTGGACAATAACTCAACCGAACATGCCCTCAGAGCAGTGGTGCTGGGCCGGCGCAACTGGCTGCACGTCGGCCAGGAGGCTGGGGGAGACAAGGCCGCCCATCTCTTCTCGCTCATGATCACTTGCAAACGGCTGGGGGTGGAACCCTATGCCTACCTCCACGACATCCTACGGCGGCTGCCCAGCCATCCCAACAAAAACATCTGGCAGCTCACGCCCAGGGGCTGGAAGCAAACCTTCGCTCCGAAGAGCCCGCCGTCCTGTCCCAGCGGCTGAAACTTACCAACTCTCCACTCAGCAGGTTCGCTCGACCAACTCAACTGCACGTCACGTCGCGCACCCCACACGGCGCCGCCGGACGGTTACTGACTATCAACCTAAAAACGGCAGTTGCATTGCAATCGGGAGAGTTGCCGCACCCGTAATCCACCCTCTTGTTCTGTCGGAAGCTCGAACCGTGACGCTCAGCCACTGGTCAGGACCAGCGAAGGTCCTTTGAGCGGACGTCCCCCCAGTTGTCTCTCGAATATCTTGCTCAGAATTCGATGCCAGCATTCTGCGGAAGTCAACTGCTCCGCAGTCTCCATCAAGCCTGTAAGGAAGGTGCTCACGCGGGTGAGCATTTCCTGGATCTTTCCGGCTTCCCCATGGGCCGGGGTGATCGTCACGCAAACCTGTCCGCCATGGGTGGTCCTACGCCCCACCGCCCCCAGCAACAGCGGTCGGCTGGTGATGGCTTCCCGCCGTTTGCTCGGATCGGCCAGGCGCACAAAAAGGCTCCACCAATTGTAGATCAGCCCGATGGTCCGGGCCGCAATCTGGCAACGCAGCAAATCCTTGGTCACAAAACCGCCCCAGCCCCATTGGTTCTTAAGTTCGTCGAAATTGTTCTCCATGTCCGCCCGATCTCGGTAGAGCTGAGCCAGCGCCAAGATCTCCTCCTGCAAGGAGGTCACCAAAACCGCATATTCGTAGGTGGGGCCTTGCACCGGAAATAACCCCGTCCAGTTCAATAGTAGTTGAGAGCCTTGTCCCAAAGCGGGGGTCTGAGAAGCTCGCGCCAGCTTCCGGCGCAGGATGATGACCCGCCGTGAGCGGCTCCAGCCCTGCAAACGCAGAGAGCCTTCCCGCCCTTGCCAGCCCTGCCCCGCATCTTTCCAATCCCCGGTTTGTTCCATCTGCCGGATCAAATCCTTGGGTTTTCGCGTCAGGCGCAATTTAAACAGATACTTCTGCTCACGTCCTTCGGCTTGGGCCAGGAGCGATTCATTGCCGAAGTTGCAGTCTCCTCGAATCAACCACGGCTTGGCGTCCTTGGTCAGTTCGTCCACCAAACGCCACAATCCAGGCTGGGTATGCAGAGCCGCGGTCTGTTTACCAGGCTGCACCTCCACATCCAGAGCTAGCCGGGCGCTGCCCATGAAATAGGTGTGATACACATGGGCAGGACGTCCCTTCTTGTGCGGATTGTAACCGACTTCGGCTCCCTCTTGCCGGCCATAGAGAGTTTTGATGGTGGTGTCCACATCCAGAATCCAAGGCTCATACAACAAGGGTTGATAGGAAAGTCTCAGGTGCTGCCGCTGCCAGGGTTCAATCAATTCCGGGCATTCGTCTTCAAAAGCTCGCCGCATCGAATCCTCGCTCACCACTTTGCTCATGCTTAAAAGAGGCGGGTTGACCGTGTCGTGGCGCAAGGCCGTCACGTGGGCGTAGCGGTGGTGACCAGCTAAAATCGACAGGAACGAGGTGCCCAGCAAGTCCGCGATCAACGGTGCGTTTGGGCTGGTATAGCGTAACGGACAGTCCGCCACCCAGGGCTCATACAAATTGCCGGCCTTGAGGAACTGCGTAAAGAAGACCAATTGGCCCATGGGCGTGAGGGGCGCCTGGGGATCCCACTCCACGTGAACACGTCCGCCCGGAGTGTCCACAGCCACACTCTCCGGCAGGACCAGCGCAGGAATCTGGGGCGAAGTTGCTGAGGAAATCAACTCACCCTCAGGGTGAGCGGGAACCAGGCTCAAATCCGATGACATCCCCCATTAAAAACAGGGCTCTCATGATCATCCACCATTTTCAACTGCCGTTTTTAGGATCAACCACTTGATCTGCGATTATCTGCGTAATCTGCGGTCAACCCCCTTCGCGTCCTTTGCGTCCTTTGCGTGAGGCTGCGTTCATTAGCGCAATCTGCGGTCATCCGCATGTCCGGCGTACAAAGAAAATGCCGACCAGTCCTGGTCGGCTCTTTTCCTGGGAGAGGATTCTTGCCGGTTAAGTTAAATGAAGTTAACTTAGGCCTGCTAATTTGCGAACGCGAGCCGGGTTGAGGCGAACGATACCTTAAGGGTCACCTCTTGCAGCATGAGGGCGAGCCTCCTTGCCCGGGTCGACGCATCCGGCGGAAGGGCGATGATGACTTCGTCTATCTGATCCCTCCATTCTTTGTTTAGCAGGCACTCGGGCATCCCCACGACCGGGATGCCGTAAGGATTCGTGTTCCAGACGCGGGGATCATCATCGAAGAAGCCGACGACGCAGCCGCCCGAGCGCTCATCGCCGATGTGATTGCGAGCCGCCAAGGTGCCCAGTTCACCCGCTCCGACAATGGCGATGCGGCACTTCCCGCCGCGCGGCTGGCTGGCCGCTCGGCGCGCTGAAAAACGCTTACGGAGCTGCAGTGCACCCAGGCGCAGGCCCCCAAGCGCGGCACACGAAAGCATGAAATCGACCAGCAAGATGCTCAAGTCCGGGGCGAGGCGGCCGCCGGAAAAGCCGAGCAGCCCCAGGTGCAGGACGAGGGCGAGCGTCAACGAGAGGGCGGTTTGGCGAAGCTCGGCATGGCTAACGTAGCTGAGGAGACCGCGGAGTTGGCCGCGCCAGACCAGCAGAAGCAGTTGGGGACACACCACCCACGGAATAAAGTGCAGGAACTCGCGCCCAGCGCGGCCCGTCACCCGAAAATCGCAGTCAATAAGATAAGCCGCCCCGAGGCTCAGCACGAGCGCCCCGGTATAAGCCGCCAGGACGCCCAGCCAGTAAGGGCAAAGGGTCTGCACGATGATCCACAGGTCCAGCGCGAGATTGGCGTTGCCGGCGTATTCGCGATTGAGCTCGATCTTTTTGGGCAGACAATAACGCAGGTAGAATTCCTCCACATTATCGCAGCCTTGCAACAGCGCCTGCTCGTTGCGGAACAGCATGGAAGCGATATCCGTTATTCCCGGCTTGTAGCGCAGGATGTCCCGCTGCTCCGCCGTATAGCGCTCGACATAGCGCGGCACCTCGGGCCGCGGCCCCACGAAACTCATTTGGCCCACGAGCACGTTCCAGAGCTGGGGCAGTTCGTCGAGCTTGAAGCGGCGCAGGAAACGGCCCAGCGGCGTGATCCGGCCGTCCGCTTCCGCCGTGAGCGGCAGACCGAGTTTGTCGGCGTCCAGGACCATCGAACGGAACTTCCAGATCCGGAACGTCTTCCCGAACTGCCCGACGCGAACCTGCCTATAAAACACCGGCCCGCCGTCCGTGAGTTTGATCCCTAGAGCGATGAGCAAATTCACCGGCGCGAGCAACACCAACCCCATTGTCGCACAAACGATATCGAAAACCCTTTTCATGACCCGACTAGAACAAAGTAGAAAGTAGAAAGCAGAAAACAGAAATGCGTGATGCGTGATGCGTGAAAGAGACTGCGGACTACGACACTATTAGGCACGCCTGAAACAAAGCAGAAAGCACACCAAATACAAAGCAGAAAATGCTCCACGCGAAGGACGCGAAGGAGGTTAACCGCAGATTGCGCGGATTTACGCGGATAACGGAACTGCTGATCACTGATCACTGATTACTGAGCCAATACCTCACGCCACGGACGCGAAGGACGCGAAGGAGGTTAACCGCAGATTGCGCGGATTTACGCGGATAATGGAACTACTGATCACTGAGCACTGAGCACTGGTTACTGATTACTGAGCCAATACCTCACGCGAAGGACGCGAAGGAGGTTGACCGCAGATTGCGCGGATTTACGCGGATAACGGAACTGCTGATCACTGGTTACTGATTACTGAGCCAACGCCTCACGCCACGGACGCGAAGGACGCAACGGAGATTGACCGCGGATGACGCAGATATACGCAGATACCTGACCACTGGCCACCGACTACGGCTAAGGCAAAGTAGAAAGTAGAAAGCAGAAACCTGAAAGCGACTTTCAACCCTCAACCCTCAACCCTCAACCCTCAACCCTCAACCCTCAACCCTCAACCCTCAACCATCAATCCTCAACCATCAATCCTCAACCATCAACCCTCAACCATCAACCCTCAACCATCAACCCTCAACCATCAACTATCAACCATCAACTACTGACCTGCCTTCAGAACTTCCTTAATGGTCTCGCACGCCCACCGCACGTCTTCCTCGCTCATATCCGGGTAAAGCGGCAGAGTGACAAGCTGCGGGTAAAGCCCGGCAGCGACCGGGAAATCGCCGGGACGGTACCCGAAAGTTTCTCGATAATACGGATGCATGTGCAGCGGCATCCAATGCACCGAAGTCCCTAGCCTGCGCTTCTTCAGCTCCACAATGAACTGCGCGCGATCCATTCTGAGCCGATCCACTCGGAGCCGGACGCTGTAGAGGTGCCACGAATGAATTCGGTCCGGCTGGACTTGGGGAAGAATCACTTCCTCAACCTCGCCCAGCAGCGTCGTATAAAGCAGGGCCAGCTCCGTCCGGCGCGCATGTAACGCATCCGCTTTGCGCACCTGGTGCAGCCCGATCGCCGCCGCAATATCGGTCAGGTTGTATTTGAAACCCGGGGCGACAATTTCATATTTCCACGTCCCCTCATCCGTGAAGCGTTTCCAGGCGTCGCGCGAAATCCCGTGGAGCGACATGATCCGCATCCGGTCCGCGTATTCGGCATTATTGGTGCACGCCATGCCCCCCTCGCCGGTAGTGATGGTCTTATTGGCGTAGAAGGAGTAACAACTGATGTCGGCGGAGGAGCCTACCGACTTCCAGCCGTCGGCAGCGTAGTTGAGAGTTGAGAGTTGAGAGTTGAGAGCCAGGCATTTCAGCGGTTCAGCTTTTCCCTCCTGTCCCCCGACCTCCGCTCCGCCGCTTATTTCTGCTTCCTGCTCGCCGCGTTCTACTTTGCCCCCGATTTCTGTTTTCTGCTTTCTGCTTTCTGCTTTATCCCCCGCTTCTGCATTCCTAAAGAACCCTGGACAACAATGCGCCGCATCCTCGATGACCTTGAGATTGTGCCGCCGTGCCAGTGCGGTCACTCCGGCCACATCTCCAATTTGCCCGCCATAATGCATCGGGATAACGGCTTTGACCTCGATCCCCTTGCCGTGGGCCTCCTCAATCCGGCGCTCCGCATCGGCCACATCCAGATTGAAATCTTCCGCCCGGCAATCGGCCAGGATCGGCCGGGCGTCGAAATACCGGACCACCTCCGCCGTCGCTGCGAACGTCATCGCGGGCACCACGACTCCCTGGCCGGCTTTGAGGCCAATGGCTTCCAGCGCCAAGTGGAGTGCCGCGGTGCAGGAATTCACCGCCACCGCGTGTTTGTGGCCCAGGTACTCGGCGAACTCCTTTTCGAACTTCTTCACCTTCGGCCCCGTCGTCAGCCAGCCGCTGCGGAGCGTGGCGACGACCTCGTTGATTTCCTCTTCGCCGATGGAGGGTTTGTAGAAAGGAATGCGCATAACAAAAGCAGAAAGCAGAAAGTAGAAAGCAGAAAGTAGAAATGGGGGACGGGATGCGTGATGCGTGAAACGCGATGCGTGAAAGAGACTACGGATTGCGGACTAAGGGACTGACTTAGTGGTCCGTTTCCCAAATTCACTAACCTATTCCTGGGACCAACCCGTGGTCGGACAGCACTCGTAGCGCAGATTTTAAATCTGCTGTATCGCCGATTTGTAATCAGTTGTGTTCGGCAAGCAAGTTGCTAGGGCAGTCAGGATTAGTATATCTGTATACAAATAGTTGTTTTTAAGCTTGTACTATGAGTGGTTCTTATGCTCTCCTTGGCACGTGGTACCGCGAGTCCCTCATTCCAGCCTGACCGCCGACAACCTCCACCACTGGAGGTTGATGGACGAATTTACGCAGGTGGTCGAGCGGGTGTGCTCGCGCTGCCCGCTGCCCTCCACCTTTGCCGATACGGCCCGCGACCTGACGATTAGTAACTACCTGTCGCTGTTTCTGTTCGGGTTGTTCAACCCCGTGGTGGAGTCCATGCGCGCCCTCTGCCAGGCCAGCCACCTGGAGCGGGTGCAGCGTGAGATCTGCGGTCGGCCCGTTTCGCTGGGCAGTTTTTCGGACATGCAGCACGTGTTGGATCCGGGATTGTTGCGGCAGGTGTTTGCGGAGTTGGTGGACAAAAAGCTGGGCAATGCCAAGGCCGATACCCGGCTGGTACATTTGAATTTGGTGGCGCAGGACGGCAGCCTCTGGAGCGCGCTGCCGCGCATGGCATGGGCCGAATACGGGGTGGGACGCACGGGTCAGGCCAAAGGGGTGCGTTTGCACCTGCGCTTTCACGTCACCGAGGATCAACCGGTGGATGCTCGGATCACCTGCGGTAAAGAGTGCGAACGGCAAGCCTTGCGCCAAATGTGCGTCGCCGGGCAAACCAACGTGGGGGACCGCTATTACGGGGAAGATTACCAACTCTTTGGGGAGATCGACCTGGCCCTGGCGTTCTTTGTCTTTCGCATCAAGCAGGATGCGGTCGTGCGCAACCCAGAGGAGTTACCCTTAACCGCGGAGGACCGCGCTGCGGGAGTAGTGCGCCACGCCTGGGTGTATCTGGGGGCGCGGGAGAAGAAGCGCAGCATGCGCTTGCGGTTGGTCGAGATTCAAACGGCCGACCAGCACCTGTTCTTGGTCACCAATTTGCCCCTGGAGAAAGCTTCCGCCGCTCTGGTCGGACTGATCTACCGGCGCCGGTGGTCGATTGAATTGTTCTTTCGGTGGATTAAATGCGTTCTGGGGTGCCGCCACTTTTTTGCGGAATCCCCCGCCGGGGTGGCCATTCAACTCTATCTGGCCCTCATCGCCTCCCTGCTGTTTCAAGCCTACACCGGCCGTCGGCCCAGCAAACGGGTCTTCGAGTTGATCCAGTTTTACTTGCTGGGTTGGGCCAGCGCGGAAGAACTGGCTCGGCTGCTGGCCCAACATCTGGAACGAGAAGCGCGTAAAAAGTCCTGAGTCTTGGCCCCCGGGGAATCTGTCCTGCGGACTCCCCAGGCCGCGCTATGTACTGAAAGATTTTGGGCTCTGAGCCGTAACGCCGGGAAACCCCCAACTAACCTTCACATGCTCCGGTCGCGACTCCCTTGGCAGCCACAGCTACTACGGTGCCGAACACAACTGATTTGTAATCGGCAGGGCAGCGAACTTCCGCTGGCGGGTCGGACCTGCGCGCGCTCAGCAGAATGTAATTCTGCGATACGGCAGATTGAAAATCTGCGCTACCCGTTTGCAGCCGATACGTGAGTGCATTTGTGAAACCTAGCACTTAGTTGATGGTAGGAGAGTTGATGGTTGATAGTGGGCGGACGTCAAACTTCGACCTTCGCACTTCGACCTTCGCACTTCGGACTTCGGACTTCGCACTCCGGACTTCCCTCCACTGTCCGCCCCCCTGCGGGGACATACGGCGTGTATTCCGGAAGGAGCGCGGCGATCATCGTGCGGATCTGTTCCGCCGTGGCGGTGTGGAGGTCGCCTTCAAACCGGGTGAAATCGGCGCGCAATTTCTCCAAGGACTCCGGGGCGGCGGTCAGTCGCTTGATGCGGGGGTGGGCGGTGTCCGCAGAGTTGGCCTGGAAATGCCTAAGCTCTTCGAAGAGTTTTTCACCCGGCCTCAGCCCAACGAATTCAATCTTGATGTCGCGGTCCGGTTCGAAGCCCGAGAGCCGGATCATCTGCCGGGCCAGGTCGAGGATCTTGACGGGTTTGCCCAGGTCGAGAATGAAGACTTCGCCACCGGTGCCCTGAGCGCAGCTCTGGAGGACCAGGCCCACGGCCTCGGGGATGGTCATGAAGTAGCGGACCACCTCAGGGTCCGTGACGGTGACGGGGCCGCCTTCCGCAATTTGCTTTTCGAAGATGGGAATGACACTGCCGGAGGAGCCGAGCACGTTGCCAAACCGCACCGCGACGAATCGGGAGCGGTTGGGATGCCGCTGGGACAAGGCCTGCAAGTAAAGCTCAGCCAAACGCTTGCTGGCGCCCATGACGCTGGTGGGATTGACGGCCTTGTCGGTGGAAATCATCAGGAAGCGCTCGACGCCGCATTCGAGGGCCAGGTCGGCGAGCGTGGCGGTGCCCAGGGTGTTGTTCTTGAGAGCTTCACCGGGCTGGAGCTCCATCATCAGCACGTGCTTGTGGGCCGCCGCGTGGTAGAGCGCCTGGCTGTATTCCCAACTGACGGAATCCAGAAAATAGTAATCCATTTGGTTTTTAAATCTCCTCTATTGGTATTGAAGCAGGCCCCAGGATTGTAAAACGGCGCCAGCCCTTGACACCATTTCGGGCAGGGCATCCGCAACCGTCGGGCTTAACTCCAGGCCAATCGATAAATCTGCGGGTTGAATGCCCACCAGGTGGAGGTGCTCGGGCAGAAAACCGCGCATATTGGCCAACCCCAGCACTTCCTGGAAGGTGATTTGGTGCTGTGATAACTTGATGCCGGCATACAGCGGGATCTGGTCTTTGCGCAATTCAACCACCGTCCCGGCCGGCTTGCCCACATTGACGGCGTCCAGGATCAGGAGATGGCTGCAATCTTCCACAATCATCAGCAGGTTCAGGCCCAAAACGCCGCCGTCGAGCAGCTCGACCTCTGATTGGGCCCCCCATTGGGCATCCAGGCGTTTCAGGGCCTGGACGCCCAATCCTTCGTCTTTGTTCAGCAAATTGCCCAGTCCTAAGACCACTTTGCGTTTAACTTCGGTCATGCGCGGCCTAACTCACACATACTGACAGGCCGGTGGCGGCTTCGCCGAGGTCGTTGCCTTCAGCGTCCACCATGTGAATGGCGCAGGCCATGCAAGGGTCAAAGGAGTGGATCGTGCGCAGGATTTCCAACGGCCATTCGGGCTTGGCTAATGGCGTGCCAACCAGGGCGGCTTCATAGGCGCCTGGCTGGCCTTTGTGATCGCGGGGTGAGCCGTTCCAGGTGGTGGGGACCACCATCTGGTAATTCTCAATCTTGCCATTGGCAATCACGATCCAGTGGCCCAGAGCGCCGCGCGGGGCTTCCATGAAACCGAAGCCTTGCGCCCGGGCCGGCCAGGTCGCCGGTTCCCACTTGTCGCCGTTGAAGGTGGCTGTGTTACCGGCTTTGATCTCCGTGATCAGGTCGTTGTAGTAAGTCCGCATCGAGTCTGCGAAGACTTTCGTCTCAACCGCCCGGGCAGCGGTGCGGCCCAGGGTGGAGAAGACCGCCGTGAGCGGCACATTGAGCGTCTTGAGAATGAGATCGACCAGTTCCTTGGTTTGAGCATGCCCGCTGGCATACATCGCCAGAACGCGCGCCAGGGGGCCGACTTCCATCGGGGTTTCAGCCCAGCGTGGGGATTTGAGCCAGGAGTACTTTTGATCGACGTTCAAGAAATCATAGGGTGGTTTCGGGCCGGTGTAATCGAAAGTGGTTTCACCCCTCCAGGGGTGCAGACCCGCTTGATCGCCAGCTCCTTGCTTGTACCAGGAACGCGCCACAAACTCCTGCATGCGGTTGAAGTCACGCGGATCGGGCACCTGGATGTTGTTCAGGTCGCGGTTAAGAATGACGGCCCGCGGCACCAGGAACTTGGAAATGTCGCTGTTGTCTTCACCTGGGAATTCACCCCAGGTCAAGAAGTTGCCCAGGCCTTCACCGATGCCGCCGTATTCCAGGTAGTAAGGCGCAATCGCCAGCAGGTCGGGGATGTAAACCTGGTCGACGAAGGCCACCATCTTGTCGATCGAGTCGCTGATGATCGAGAGCCGCTCGGCATTGAGGGCGGTATCGCTGTTCAAGTCAATCGGCATGGGCACCCCGCCCACCACAAAATTGGGGTGCGGGTTTTTGCCGCCAAAGATGGTGTGGATCTTGGTGGCGTCTTTTTGCCAGTCCAATGCTTCCAGGTAGTGCGCCACAGCCAGCAGGTTGACCTCGGGCGGCAGTTTGTAGGCCGGGTGGCCCCAATAG
>Ga0118677_10009057_pt1 | contig 15703 bp, 14 predicted proteins | sample AliMusrvi5mmetaG_FD_86154 | JGI IMG/M metagenome (GOLD analysis project Ga0118677, IMG submission 86154) | reverse complement strand
CTTCGTATGTGCTCCTGCGATGACTTTCAGATGTAGGGTGGGTGCAGCGAAGCGAAACCCACCGGTTTTATTCATGCCCATGAATGGTGGGTTGCACCCACCCTACATCGACCACTTTAATTGCCGGAAGCCTGTAGGCCGGCTTGAGGAACGAAAGCCGACAGGTGAACGAAATACATATTGTGTCGGATTTCGCTTCGCTCTATCCGGCCTACGACTCAACCCAACCTGCCGCCTTGATCAAGGGTGTTGCGGTCCTGGTTGCATGCATCAGTGCGTTCTGCTGCAGCCCCGCAACATCTTTTGAACCACCGGCGCCACCAGACGCTGCTCATCCCAGCGCACTTCCTCTAAAACAGCCTCTATAAGATCATAGAGTGTTGTAACGACATGATCCGATTGCTTTTGCCTGTGCTTCATCGTGGAATCCGAAACTGACGCCATGGTTTCTCCCTTCATGCGAGTTGGATTTTATAGCCCCTGACGTATGGTGACGCCAGGGCTGTCTCTGCTTTCCCCGGAACATTTAATTAAACAACCTATATCCTGACTAGTATCACTATTTCACTTGCGATCCATACTTGGCTATTATCGCCTGCATTTCCGTGCTGAGAGGCTTCACCAGCTCGGCATTGTATACATGCGTGGTGGTATCGGTAAAGGCGCCAGGGGTGCCTTCCGCTATCCTGTTTGCGCCGATGGCATACCCGCGTGATTTTGCCGCGGGTGAACCGGGCTGGGCCGACGGGTCGTCCTGCACCGCGGGGTCCACGTCGGTCACGAAGATCGAAATCGTTTTGTTGTTGTTGCGCACAATTTTAAAGGTTCGAAACTCCTGGGGGAAGTCACGCAACGAGGAGGTTTCAACTTCCCAGAAGCCGCATTCTGGCCCTTTGGGGGCAGGCGCAGGCTGCGGGGTAACGACATTAATATGACGATGCCCCGCGATCCACAGGATCAGGTTCGGATAGTTGTGGAGCGTCTCAAGCAGCGTGTAGTCCGTAACAACGGTATAGGGGAGCATCGGATCATACTCCTTCAAATCGCAGAGTGATGTGCCGCAGGCGGGGTTGGAGAGAAACAGGGGAAGGTGCGCTTCATTGGGAATGCCCCCCGCTTTTACAGGGCAGTCAGGGACATTTGACAGAGGCCCTATGGGGATATGGGCCGCTATGATCATGAGCTTGCCATCAGCCTGGCCCTGGTCAAGTTCATTTACCAGCCAGTCGTACCGCTGCTGGTCAAGGCAGGCCCGTGCGTAGGAGCTGTTCGCGGCGTACGGGTTTTCCTTGCACGTGTCATCGAGCACGATGACCTTGAGGGGCAGGTTTGCCTTTGGCTCGAACGAGTAGGAGGCAAAATCATTATCGAGGTTGGACTTCGTGAATCCGTGCCCCTTGGGCTGCGACGTGGTCTTGAAAAACTCTTTCATCCAGTTCAGGGTGTTGGACTTTGCGGTAGCAAGCGCATGGCGCTGATGGTCTGCTGCTATGACCGGCGCCGACATCATCGAGTCATCTCCATAGCCCGTGATATTCCCGTACTCAGTAGCGCCGTCAATAACGCCCATGTAGTAGCCATGGCCTTCAAATGAAGGGAACGCAGTTGCGCCCGCCAGGGCCATGTCTATAACGGTGTTGCCGACAAGCACCCTTCGTTCATAATCGTTCACGAGGAGGGTGCCGCACCAGTACTGGTCATGGTTGCCCATCGCCTGGTACCAGGGAATCGACCTGTCGAGCCCCGCCGCCCGATAGGGCTTCTGGTAATCAATTGAGTCCGCCCCCCGGTGCTCACCCGAGCTTGGCGTGATCCTTTTTCCGTCCATGATGTCGATAAACCACCTGAGTTCATTATACTGGTTGCTGTTTGCATCATCGCCCAGGGATATGCCGAAATCAAAGGGCGAGTTCTTGTGCAGGGCGTTGATCGTCTGGACCGCCGCGTCGAGAACATGGGTGGTCGAAAGTATGATCGGCGAATAGGCCGAGGTGTTGACGTTTCCAAAGCCGGGAGGGGGCACAGCCGGGTTCGTGCTCAGGGCGCCGAAAATCGCCTGGGACGGTGATTCCTTGTCAACGAGATGGATATCGCTCATGGTGAAGAAGGTCAGAAGCGTTTCGCCCGTGGTGTATGTTCCCACATCGGAATTGTCCGGTGTATGAGCGCCGTAGTCGACAGGATCTCCATACACCCAGGAGCTGTAGCCATTCGGCGCGTACTCTTCCACCTGATCTATGGTCAGCTGGGTTGTACCGGCAGGCAGTGCGACGGGCCGCACTGTCCGCTCGCGTGTTGTTTTGACATCCTGAGAGACAGGATACGTGGGTTTCTCTTTGCAACCCGGCAATGCCGCGGCCGCCAAAAACAGGAAGAGCATGACTACGGAAGCTGAAATTCTTTTCATGAGCGTACCTTTCTGGGAAACCGGATTCTCCCGATACTTCACGTTGAAATTTATTGTTTTCCGTCAGGTTTTTATTGCGCAGTATTTTTTTTACTGCTTTAGTGAGCTGTAAATTCGCCTTTTCGTACTGCAGAAAGATTCACACAGCATGCCAAGTGGTGAAAATTTCGCGACAAAATAAAACACAAGCCTTTTCAGACGGTAACCGGTTTAGTTCAACGGATCAACAAAACAAATAAAGTTGTACCTGCGCCATGACACAAATCGTGACGACACAGTTTGTGCCAATAGATGTGCAGCCGATATCTCTGCACACCTGAAAGCTTGCTTTTTAGAGCATTTTTCTTTTTTCCGTAGCCGTTTGCACAGGCAAGCTTTTGCTGCGTTAGCCCGTGCTATATTCTCGCAAGAAAAGCAGTCAGCGGTGGCGCCGTGAATGGCTCGAACCGCACGAGCTGCCTTTACCAAAAGCTCACCTGTGCCCGCATGGCTACAGTATTTTGAAAAATGCTCTAGGCATGTCACAAATTGTGATATGTCCCTGATTTCATCGCGGGACAATGAGAGCTTAAAGTGCGGGGGGCAACGATGTTACCGCGAACAGATTGAAGGCAGAAGGGCAGCGGTGCTCGAGCCTGTACGGATTATTCACGTATAGTGCAAGCCTAGGTATGCGGTAGCTTTGGATTTCTGATTGCTGATTTTGGATTAACGAAGGCAAAAAAGTTTTCAGACTCTAAAATTCAAACTCTCCCGGTGTGCCGCAGCACTATTCCGCCCCAGTCTCGGAGCAGGTATGGAGATTAAGTGGTTTTAAGAATGACATTGTCGATCAGCCGTGTTTTGCCGAAGAACACGGCAAGGGCCACAATCGCATCACGCCGTATCTGGCTGACATCTTCAAGCGTTTCAAGGTCACATACTTTGATATAATCGATTTTTGCAAGGGGCTCCGCGCTGATATTCTGCCAGACCTGCTGGCTGAGCTTGAGCGCGTCGTGCTCGCCCTGCGCGCACAGTTCACGAATTTCAAACAGCGACCGGGAAAGAACCAGCGCGGCCGTGCGCTCCTGGGCGCTGAGATATTTATTGCGTGAGCTCAGGGCAAGGCCGTCGGGCTCGCGGACAATGGGCGCGCCGATGATATCCATATCCATATCCATATCCCGCACCATGCGCCGGATGACCTGCAGCTGCTGAAAATCCTTTTCCCCGAATACCGCCACATGCGGCTTGGTGGCATTGAAGAGTTTGGCCACTACCGTCGTTACGCCTTCAAAATGCGAGGGCCGCGAAATGCCGCAGAGATGCTCAGTGAGTTTATTGACCCGCACGGTTGTCTGGTAGCCCTCGGGGTACATTTCCCCGGGCGCAGGCGTGTAGATGCAGTCTGCTCCCACCGTGGCTACAAGATGTACATCGCGGTCCATATCACGGGGATATGCCGTGAAATCCTCATTCGGGCCGAACTGTTTGGGGTTGACAAAAATCGTTACGATCACCGCATCGGCAAGTTCTTTTGCAATGCGCACCAGGCTTAAATGCCCTTCATGCAAATAGCCCATGGTGGGCACGACCGCAATGCGTTTTTGCTGCTGGCGAAGAGCATCGCTGTAGCCTTGCATCTGCTTAATGGTAGTAATAATCTGCATAGGGGCCTCTTATTTGAATGAAAATTCTTCCGAGGGGAATTTGCCGGACTGCACCTCATCGACATATTCGGCAACTGCTTTTTTGATGATGTCTTCAAGCTGCACATACTGCTTGACAAACTTCGGCCTGAATTTGCCCGAGAGCCCGAGCACGTCATTAATTACCAGCACCTGGCCGTCGCAATCGCTGCCCGCGCCGATGCCGATAGTGGGAATGGTCAGATTTTTAGTAATATCGCGGGCAAGGCTTGCAGGTACGCCTTCAAGCACCATGGCAAAAGCGCCGGCGCGCTCGACTGCCGCGGCATCAGCCATGAGCTTCTGGCGCTGGTGCTCCTCTTTGCCCTGCACCTTATATCCGCCCATGCGATGAATTGACTGCGGAGTCAGCCCTATATGGCCCATGACAGGAATATCAATACAGGTAAGAGCCCGAATGACATCTTCGGCATTTTCGCCGCCTTCGACTTTTACTGCCTCAGCCCCGCCTTCCTTAATAAACAGGCCCGCGTTGCGCCGGGCCTCTTCCAGTGAAACCTGATAGGACATGAACGGCATATCCGCAACCACCAGCGCCTGCTTGCGGCCCCGCACGACGGCCTGCGTATGATGCAGCATGGCAGCCATGGTGACGGGCAGGGTATTGTCCAGGCCCATAACGGTATTGCCTACCGAGTCCCCCACCAGCAGTATATCGACATTGCAGCTGTCAAGGATCCGGGACATCTGGCAGTCATAGGCCGTGAGCATGGAGATTTTTTTCCCCTCGTCCTTAAAGCGCTGAATATCAAGAATCGTGATTTTCTTCATGCGTGCTCCTGCTTTAGTGGATGGTTGCTTTTGGCTCCATGCGGTCAAATATTTCATCAAGCTCATCGATCATTTTATCGGCAATGGCGCGGTTGACAAAAACCGGGCATTTCATGCGCACTGCAAGGGCCATGGCGTCGCTGGGGCGCGAGTCGATTTCATGGGTGGTGCCGTCAAGGGCCAGATGAATCACGGCATAGAAAGTGCTTTCGCGCAGATCGGTTATGACGACGCGCTCAATATTGGCATTAAGCTGGGTAAGCATGTTTGCCATGAGGTCATGGGTCAGAGGCCGCGGCGTCCAGGTCTGCTCAAGGCCCAGGGAAATGGCGCCCCCTTCAAACTGTCCGACCCAAATCGTGAGCACCCGGTCTGTTTCGCGGTCGACAAGCACCACCCGGTACTGGCCAGCATTGAAATCAGGCGTACATTCTTTGATGATGACTTCAATCAAATCATTCATGGAACTACCAACCTCATGTGCGGATCTGTTTCGGCAGCAGTGGCCTCTTGCATTCTCATGTCTGTGTAATGTACTATAAAATTTCGAATCGTGCAAAAAAATGTTACTTTATATCGAGTGATTGAGAGTGGATTGCTCGCTTTGGGCCAGGGAGCTGTTGATGAACGGATATTTTGTTTTTATTCTTGCGGTGCTTGTATGTTCGTTTCTGCTGGATACAATATTGCGGATTTTCAATCTGCGAAGCCTGTCGCCCGAGCTGCCTGCCGAGTTTCAGGGGCTCTATGACGTCGGGCGCTATGAACGCTCGCAGCAGTATCTGCGCGAATCAGCACGCTTTGGATGTGTGGAAAGCACGGTTGAGCTCTCGGCAACCATTGCGTTTATTCTTGCCGGCGGATTTAACCGGATTGATCTTGCGGCCCGCTCACTCGGTAGCGGTGAGATTGTAACGGGGCTTGTTTTTACCGGTATGCTGCTCATGGTAGCTGATTTGCTGAATCTTCCGTTTTCTGCATATGCCACCTTTGTGATCGAAGAGCGTTATGGATTCAACAAGACTACGGCCACAACCTTTATTGCCGATCATCTCAAAGGGTGGCTCCTCATCGCTGGTATCGGCGGGCCGGTGCTGGCGGTGCTGCTCTGGTTTTTTCAGGCGGCAGGGCAGGGGGCCTGGCTGTACTGCTGGCTTGCGGTGTCGGTATTTCAGATTTTCATGCTCTTTATCGTGCCGGTTGTGATCATGCCGATTTTCAATAAATTCACGCCGCTTCCCGACGGGGAGCTTAAAACCGCTATTGAGGACTATGCCGGCGGGCAAAAATTTGCCCTTAAGGGCATTTATACGATGGACGGATCCCGCCGCTCAACAAAATCGAATGCCTTTTTTACCGGCATGGGCAGGTTCCGCCGCATTGTACTGTTTGATACGCTGATTGCCGGGCATACGGTTTCCGAGCTTGTGGCCGTGCTTGCCCATGAAATCGGGCATTATAAAAAAGGGCATGTCCTGCAGCATCTGGGCATGTCACTTATCACCAGCGGGATCATGTTTTATGTGCTCTCATTTTTTATCGGCAATCAGGGCTTAAGCGCGGCATTCCGCATGGAGCATGTATCCACCTATGCCACGCTGTGCTTTTTTGCCTTTCTGTACGCACCGATTGATATGCTCATCGGCATCGGCAATAATGTTCTTTCAAGAAAACATGAGTTCGAGGCTGACCATTTTGCCGCGAAAACCTGCGGCGGCGGCAGCGATCTTACCGGGGCGCTTAAGAAGCTCAGTGTTGATAATTTGTCGAATCTGACACCGCATCCCGCCATGGTTTTTTTTAAGTACAGTCATCCGCCGGTGCTGGAGCGGATCAAACGGCTGCAGCAGAGCTGCTGATGCGGAGAGGGGTGGGTTATTTTTTTTTCTTCGGTATGGTCGGTATCGGCTCTGTCCTCGGGTTGGCCGCAAAGTAGTCACGCAGGAAGATATCCATGTGTTCATTGAGCTTGTCTTGCAGCCATGGCGCTGCATCTTTTGCTTTTGTTGTGAAGATTCCGCTGGTCTGCCAGATGATAAAACCGCCGCAGTTAGCGTTGTTTCTCTGCAAACAAGCCAGCTCATAAACCCTAGAGCATGTAACTTTATTCTGTAGCCGTTTGCATCGGGGAGTTATTGGCTCATGCGCCCGTGCTATATTCTCGCAAGATACGCCAATTTTGGAAATAGGCCAATGGCTCGAACCGCACGGGCTGCTTCACCAAAAACTCCCCGGTGGCCATATGGCTACAGCATTTTGTTAAATGCTCTAAGTGTTATGTCTCCAAATAAAACGGCATCCCGCGACCTGATGCCGATATTTACGGACATAAAAGGAGCACCTACCGCTCGCAGGCTTTCTTCCGCGGATAATACCTTTAGCCCCGCCATTTTCAGTTTTATTTCAACGACCCTTTGAATAGACTCTGTGGTCAGATTTTTTTTCCGACTCTTTGGAGGGAGTATCCACCAGGATATATACTGTCTTTAGGCCCTGTAATGATTTTACGTGAGCAGAAAGTTCTTGCGCCATCGCGCACTGGGCCAAGGCACAGAGCTGCACTACTGCCAATAGTACGAAAAGGTTTTTTTGTCATATATCACCCCTTTCGGCAATGAAGGTGGCTGAGCAGTACGCAGTGACGACACAAGAATCACATCACTACCGCCGCGGGCTCTTATTGAGTAAGAAAAATGATTTTTTTTATGGGCAGCCGGCAGTGCGCTGCACCGCACAGCCCGATTAAATTTATAAAGCAGGATCCTTAATTCCCGCTTCATAAAATCCTTTTGCGCGAAGGATGCAGCTGTCGCACTGGCCGCAGGGTTTGCCCCCGGGCAGGGGATCATAGCAGCTGTGCGTCATGCCGAAGTCAACCCCGAGGCTCACGCCGGCGGTAATGATCTCAGCCTTGGTCATATGCTGAAGCGGCGCCTGGATGGTGATTTTTGTTGTGCCCTGGACTCCGGCTTTTGTGGCGAGATTTGCCATTTTTTCAAACGCTTCGATAAACTCAGGCCGGCAGTCGGGATAGCCCGAATAATCAAGGGCATTCACACCGATGAAAATATCCCTGGCCCCGAGCACCTCGGCCCAGGCCAGGGCAAAGGATAGAAAGATTGTATTTCGGGCGGGCACATAGGTTATGGGAATGCCGTCCGCACTATGTTCCCGCGGGCGGCATTTGGGGACGTCTATCGGGCTGGTGAGCGCGGAGCCGCCGATTTTATCCAGGGCGATGTTCATGACAAGATGCTCACGCGCCCCGAAATATTTCGAGACCCCTTCGGCTGCCGCAAGCTCAACAGCATGGCGCTGGCCATAGCTGAAGCTGAGGCTGTACATTTCATAGCCCTGGCTTTTTGCAATAGCCAGGACCGTTGTTGAGTCGACACCGCCGCTCACCAGCACCACGGCGCGTTTTTTTTCCCCTTCCATACTGCATCCTTTCAAAAAAACAAAAGGCACAAAGAATTCCCCCGGATTTTTGCGCCTTTTGTGAGCTAGTAGACTGTCATACTTTTATTTATCAGTTGTAATCACCCTCCCCTTAATCCCCTCCCATCAAGGGAGGGGAAACAGTAAGGGCTCCCTCTCCCCTTGTGGGAGAGGGTCGGGGAGAGGTGGGTACAATTATAATTATTTGACAGGCTACTAGGTGTTTCCTGCTCAAATACAAAAAAATTGACCCGAAAAAAAGATATGCACTGCAAAGCGGTTTTATTTGATCTTGACGGCACGCTCCTTGATACGCTGGATGATATCGGAGGGGCAATGAACAGGGTGCTCGCGCAACACGGATTTGATGCCTATCCGCTCAGCGCGTACCGCAATTTTGTCGGCGACGGGGCAGAGGTGCTGGTGCGCAGGGCGCTGCGGCCCGGGCAGGCAACAGAAGCAGAAATTCCTGCCTATATACAGGAATTCAAAAAAGCCTATGCGGGATGCTGGGATGCCTGCACGCGACCATACCCCGGCATACCCGAGCTATTGGATATGCTGGCCGGGCGCGGCATACCCGCAGCGGTGCTTTCAAATAAGCCCCATGAATTTACAGTCCGCTGCGTTGAAGCATTTCTGCACAGGTGGCGCTTCGGCGGCGTGCTTGGTGAGCAGGCAGGCAGGCCGCGCAAGCCAGATCCCGCCGGAGCGCTGGAAGCAGCACGGCTTTTACATGTCGAGCCGGAGGAAGTTTGCTATCTCGGGGACACCAATACGGATATGCTAACGGCACGTGCAGCGGGCATGCTGCCGGTAGGCGTGCTGTGGGGGTTCCGGCCGGCGGCGGAGCTTCTTGAAAGCGGCGCCCGGCATCTTATTAAAAGGCCACAGGACCTGATTGAGATTTTAGAATATGCCTCCTGATCAATAGCAGGAAGTCGGAATTCAGGAGTCAGAAGTCAGTAGTCAAAAACAAGCAAACTCCGACCAGTATTTGCAGCATCTTCCCTCCTGGCTTCTTTTCAAATAAAAAAGGCCCGGCTGTGTCTGCCGGGCCTCGTCTTTGATTAAGGGCTTATTTAAATTTATCAGCAAGATCATCAGCCCATGCATCGATGATGGCCGATTTGCGAAAGTCGCCTTGCGGAAATTTGAACAAATGCATCATGAATCGCTGAAAGGGATAGAGCTCGCTGTACTGAAACCCGCCAGCCAGCACCTTTGTGGAAACAGTCTTGCTTTTGATGTCGGGGTACTTGTCCAGTTCCGGATTCATGAAATACTTCAAAGCTTCTTGATATGTAGCGGCGCTCTCATCGTCTGTGGCCAGGTCACGAACAGTGGTGCACGTTATAAAAAAAGCCGCCTTGGGCACCTGGGCGATCTGGTCGTGATGGCGCTTGAGAAGCTTTGTGATGCCGGGCAGCCACGGGCCGTTATAAATAGGGCTGCCGATGACGATACCGTCGTAGTCAGCTATTTTTGCCGGGTCGAGGTTTTCCACGAACACAAGATCAACGGTGAAATTGTCGCTGCAGAGGTCGTCAAATATTTCCTTTGCAACCTTTGCTGTGGAGCCGTGCTCGGTGTCGTAGGTGATAAGAATTTTTTTTCCGCTATTGGCGCAGTTGTCCTGGATAACATCCCCGGGCTTTTCGCGATAGCAGTAGCCGGGCGCGGGCAGCAGCAGCGCCACGAGCGCAAGCAGCAGACAGAGAACCGAAAACTTTTTTTTCATGGTGCACTCCTTCTGTATATACTGTTAGCGGTTAAGCTGGTTGATAAGTTCGGGAACTATTTTCAGGGCATCGCCCACCAGGCCGAAGGTGGCGGCCTGGAAAATCGGGGCCGCCGGATCGCGGTTGATGGCGATAATGATATCGGAGGCCTGCATGCCCGCCAGATGCTGCACTGCCCCCGAGATGCCGCAGGCGATATAGATGCGGGGCTTCACGGTTTTGCCGGTCTGGCCGACCTGATGCTCATGGGGAAGCCAGCCAAGGTCAACAGCAGCGCGCGACGCACCCACCTCCCCCGAGAGCATCTCCGCAAGCTCTGCCAATAGCTTGAAGTTTTTCGGGTCTCCCATGCCTCGACCGCCCGAAACAATCACCTCGGCTTTTTCAAGGGACACGGCGCTTTTCTCGCGGGCCAGTGTTTTCAGTATTCTAACAAAGCCGTCGCCGGGCTCTTCGGAAACAGCAAACGGTATGGCTACACCTTTTTTGCCGGCGCAGGATTTTGCCTGCATGACGCCCGGCCGCACCGTTGCCATCTGCGGCCGGTGATTGGGTGTTGCGATGGTTGCCATGATATTGCCGCCGAAAGCAGGCCGCGTCTGCAAAAGCCCGCCATCCGGGCCTATTTCAAGGCCGGTGCAATCCGCGGTAAGGCCGGTGCGGAAGCGGTTGGCAAGCCGGGGGGCAAGGTCGCGGCCCAAGGTGGTCGCGCCGATAAGAATAATTTCGGGCTTGTGCTCAGCTATGAGCCCGGCTACAACGCGCTCATACGGCGCTGTGCGGTACTGCGCAAGTACGGGTGAATCGGCGCGGAAGACGCGGTCTGCGCCGTGGCTGAAAAGCTCGGCGTCCAGAGCTGCAATGCCGCTGCCGAGAAGCACGGCGGTCACGTCAGCGCCTCTGGCATCGGCAAGTTCGCGCGCCTTGCCGAGAAGCTCAAGCGTTACGCTGTGCAGCTCTCCTTCATGCAGCTCTGCTATCACCCAGACCCCGCTGTATGCCGCAAGATCGCAGACCGGACCGGTTTTTTCGCCACTTGCAACAATGGCCGCCACGCGGCACACGTCCACGCAGGCGCCGCAGCCCGTGCAGGAGTCGGTGAGCCGCGGCGTTTTTCCGTCAACGGCAATGCCGCCGAACAGGCAGGCCTTCACGCACAGTTTGCAGCCGATACATTTTTCAGGAACAAGTTGAATCATGTTTTTTTGATCTTTGTGTGGTTTTCTCCGCAGGGGCGGTTCGCGAACCGCCCCTGCTATATCACATGCATCTCTTTTAATTTTCCGATGAGCGCTGCCGCCATTTCGCGCTCATCACCAGGAATCATTTCGCCCTTCATAGTTCTATCCGGCGCAAAGATTTTGCGCACCGTGGTGGGCGATGCGCCAAGGCCAAGCATGGCCTGCGGCAGCTGCAGGTCTTTGGCGGTCCAGACCGTGATGCCGCTGTCCTGACAGGCCGGGCCGACATTATAAAGACTCGGGTAGCGCGGGTGATTGATGCGGCCCGTTACGGTAACAAGGGTGGGCAGCTTCACCTGCACCCATTCGGTTTCATGTTCAAGGCCACGCTGAACAATAAGCGAGCCGTCCTGTTCGATTTCAAGCCCCTCGGCATAGGTCACCTGCGGCAGATCAAGAAATCCGGCAATTTGTGGCCCGACCTGGGCCGTGTCGCCGTCAATTGCCTGGCGACCAGCCAGAATAAGATCATATTTCCCTATTTTCATAATGGCACGGGAAAGCGTGAATGCCGTAATAAGGGTGTCTGCGCCGGCAAAAGCCCGGTCGGAAAGCAGGATTGCGCGGTCCGCGCCCATGCACAGGGCCTCTTCCAAAGCATCGCGGGCCTGCGGCGGGCCCATGGAAAGCACGGTGACCGTGCCGCCCTGCGCATCGCGCAGAACAAGAGCCGCTTCAAGAGCATGCAGGTCTTCGGGGTTGATGATGCTCGGTACGCCCTCGCGCATGAGAGAATTGGTTTTCGGGTCGATGCGCACTTCAGCCGTGTCGGGAACCTGCTTGATGGTGACGATGATGTTAAGGGCGCTCATTATTATTTTTGCATTCCGTAGGGTGGGTGCAACCCACCGAATTTATGCGTTTGAATCAATGATGGGGTTCAACCACCCGACTCAATGAATTTGCGTTTCTCTGTAGGGGCGGGTTTCAAACCCGCCCCTACAAAAATTATTTTATTGTATTTCTCGCAATAATCAGGCGCTGTATTTCCGAGGTGCCTTCGTATATTTCGATCACCTTGGCATCGCGAAAGCAGCGTTCAACCTTATAGTCTTTCATGCAGCCGTAGCCGCCATGAATTTGCACGGCTTTGGTTGCGGTCTGCATGGCAACTTCAGAGGCATACAGCTTTGCCATCGATGCTTCGGTGGCAAAAGGTTTGCCCTGATCTTTGAGCCAGGCCGCTTTAAAAATGAGCAGGCGCGCGGCTTCGATTTGAGTGGCCATGTCAGCTATCATCCACTGGATAGCCTGAAAGTTTGCCAGAGGTTTCCCAAACTGTTTGCGCTCCTTGCTGTAGCGCACGCATTCTTCCATGGCCGAGCGCGCAACGCCCAGGGCCTGCGCCCCGACACCCACCCGGCCGAAGGTAAGAGCGCCCAGCGCCGCGGTAAGCCCAGCGCCAACCTCGCCGAGCACATTTTCCGCCGGCACGCGGCAGTTTTCAAAAATAAGCTCGCAGGTATCGGATGCCCGTATGCCAAGCTTGTTTTCCTTTGCCCCCACGCTGAATCCGGGCATGCCCTTTTCAAGAATGAATGCCGTAATGCCACGGCGTTTCTTGTCCCTGCTGGTAGCAGCCATGACGATCACTGTGTCGCAGGTGCTGCCGCTGGTGATGAAAGTCTTCACGCCGTTCATCAAAAAATGATCGCCCTGGGGCTCGGCCATGGTTTCAAGGGAGGCCGGGTCAGAGCCTGCATTGGGCTCGGTGAGCGCAAAGGCGCCGAGCTTGCGGCCCGAGCAAAGATCGGGCAGATATTTCCGTTTCTGGGCGTCATTTCCCAGAGCATAAATCGGGTAGGCGCCCACTGAATTATGCACCGAAACAATAATGGCGGATGAAGCGCAGCAGCGAGCCAGTTCTTCGATGATGAGGCAGTAGCTGATGCCATCAAGCCCCGCGCCTTCATACTCGCGGGGTATGCTGATGCCCATGAACCCGAGGGGCGCCATTTTTTTAATGGCTTCAGCCGGAAAGGTCATCTCTTCATCCCACTGCTGGGCAAAGGGGGCAAGCTCGCGCTCGGCAAATTCGCGGGCGATCTTGCGGCTAAGTTTCTGCTGTCGGGTCAGTTCAAAATCCATGAGTTCCTTCTCGAATAATATCGGCACATCGTGCGTGATGCAGGAATAGGCACTATACCTTCATACGCCACTGCGGTCAAGTGCCGGCAGACACGCTGGCGGGAGAAATTTATTGCCAACCAGGGCGAAATCATATATTTTTATTATTTTCTGAACTGCACCGTGGGAGAGCGGCGCAGCCCGCAGCAAATCCACAAAAAAAACATGTAAAAACCTATGGAGCAGCTATGGAAATTTTAAAAAGCATGGTCTATCCCGGACGCATTATCATTATCGGCACGGCAAAGGCCGGCCAGCGCGTGGTGCTTTACAGCATCACCGGTCGCAGCCCCTCAAGCCAGGCCAGAAGGCTTGAAATCGACACGCAGGCGGGCAGCATTTTCGTAAAGCCCACCGATGAGCAAACTTTGAAAACCGGCAATCCCGAGCTGCTGGTCTATCCGGCAATAATGTGGGACAGCCATAATGGCGTTGCCGTCAGCAATGGCAAGCAGACCCGGGATGTGGAAAACATGCTGGCCGCAGACAGCAATCCCCTGGACGTGCTGGTCGGCAGCCTCAGCTCCTGGGAGTATGAACCCGATGAGCCTAACTTCACCCCCCGCATCAGCGGCTGCGTTATCAAGGGCGGCAATGCCGCGCTGAGCGTTCTCAAGCGCGCGGCAGACGGCTCGGTGCAGCGCAATCTTTTTACCGTGCCGCAGATCGCGGGCGCGGGCAGCCTGGTTTCGACCTATACCGGGGAAAATGTTAATCCCCTGCCCTCTTTTTCCGGCGAACCCAAAGCGGTTGAGATTCCGTGGGCCACGGCCGATGAAGCGGCTGCCGCGCTCTATGACATACTGGGCACCAAGGCAGGCGGTGATGATTACCGTGTCACGGCTGCGGCTCTGTATTATTCCATAGACGGTCACGCCACCATAAGCGTAAAAAACCGGCATAAATAATATAATGTGGGCGGGGATACCCCGCCCCTACATTTTCACTACCCCCCGCCCATAATTTAACAAGGAGCAACCATGGCAACCGATGTATCAGCCTTTAAAGACGTCTATAAAACCGCCATCGCCAGCGATTTTCCGCAGGAAGCCACCATAATTCTCGGTGACAAAACCATCAAGATGAAAGCCCTGGATATCGCCCTGCGCTACGGCACCAACCCGCATCAGCCCTTTGCAGCCTTTGCACCTGCTGGCGGGCAGCCCCTGTCCGTCGGCAACCTCGACATGCTCAAGGGCGGCAAGGCGGGCCTGTCGCTCACCAACCTGCAGGACATGAGCCAGGCCGTCAATATCCTGAAATTCTTCGACCGGCCAGCCTGCACCATCATGAAGCATATCAACCCCTGCGGCTTCAAGGTGCAGACCAAAGGCGAAGCGCTTGCCGATATTTACCGCATCGCCCGCAGCTGCGATGAGCGCAGCGCTTTCGGCGGCATCATCGGCTTTAATGTGAAGGTCGACGCGGCAACAGCCGAGGCGATTATGGAAAGCTTTATCGAAGGCGTTATCGCCCCTGATTATGATGAAGACGCCCTTGCAATTCTGCGCCGGACCGAAGGAACCAAAAAACTCAATAATGCCATTCGCGTAGCCAAGGCCGCCAATATGGGCAGCGTGCCAAAATATATCGGTGATGAGGTGACCGGGTATTTCAATATCCGCAATCTTGCCGACGGTACGGTAACTTTTGAGATCCCCTATCTCACGCGCATCCGCTCGGCAGCTGATTTCATCTGTGACCCCATGATCCCCAACAGCGACCCTGCCAAAAACAACGGCGCGGATTTTGTGGTGAAGCGCCAGCCTACCGCTAGCGAGCTTGATGACAGCCTGACAGCCTGGTGCTTGAATATCAATGTCCGCTCAAACGGCATTGTATTCGTGAAAGACGGCGCAGCCATTGCAGTGGGCACGGGCGAGCAGGAGCGCGTGGGCGCGGTCGAGCAGGCAATCGACAAGGCCCTGAAAAAAGGCCACAGCCTGAAAGGCGCGGTCATGTCATCGGACGCGTTCTTTCCGCAGCGCGACTCCATCGATACGATTGCAGCGCAGGGCGTCACCGCGGTTGTGTGGCCAGCAGGCTCCATGAATGATGCTGCGGTCATTCAGGCGGCCGGCGAGCACAATATCGCGCTCATGGCGACGCTTGAGCGGTGCTTTCTGCATATTTAGACGGCTGTTGGCGACAGAATCACCTTGTTTTGCAATGTGGGGGCAGACCTTTGTGTCTGCCCTTTTTCTTCAAAATGTGAATGTGGGGGGGGGTAATTTATATGGGCTTGTATATAGCTTTGAGGATGGTTAAAAACCAACTATTAGAAAA
>Ga0118677_10009056_pt1 | contig 15705 bp, 9 predicted proteins | sample AliMusrvi5mmetaG_FD_86154 | JGI IMG/M metagenome (GOLD analysis project Ga0118677, IMG submission 86154) | reverse complement strand
CTCAATGGCCAGATCGTGTTCACGGGCGGAGCCCCCGTCACCGCGGTCGCCGTGTATTGCGGGCCTGCAGACGGCGCGACGGATCCGTCGCTCTGGGCGAACACGAATGGGTTCGACGGTGGCCCGTGGAACGTGGGCTTGCTGACGACCAACATCACCACGCTCGCCGCCAACCAGAACTACTTCTACACCTATTACGTCTCCAACGCCCTCGCCACCGCATGGGCCGCACCCTCGCAGTACTTCATCACCGGCGAAATCGCGTTGCAGGCCACGGATGCCCTCCTTGGCAGCAACTCGACGGACACCGCCACGGTGGTCATCTCCCGTCCCGCCACCTGCACCAACGGACCGCTCACGGTCTATTACACCTTGGGCGGCACGGCGACCAACGGCGTGAACTATTCGGCCTCGCCGGCCGGCAGCAATGTGGTGCTCCAGGCCGGTCAGACCAGTACGAACGTCATTCTGACCCCGATCCTGCCGCTCAATTTCGGGGCGCCGATGACCGTGGCGGTTACCCTGTTGCCCGGCGCCTATGCCATTGGCTCAGCCAACAGCGCGACTTGCACGGTGCAACAAGTCCCGTCGCAGGCCTACACCTGGGCCAAGACGTCTGGCAACTGGAGCACGGCCACGAACTGGACGCCGTCCGGTGGACCGCCATCGAATGGCGGCGATTCCGGCGCCATCACCTCCGGTACGGCCACGGCGGACACGACGCTGGGCAGCACGCTCAACTATCCCGCACTGACCGTAAGCACCGGCGGCACGCTGGCGGTGAGCGCGGCAACGTTGAACAACCCGTTGACGTTCGATGGCGGCGTGCTGAACGGCACCGTGGCCAACACGCTGGCCGGGCCCCTCACGCTGGCTTCCGGCGGTATGACGGTCAGCGGCACTGCCGGGTACACGATCAGTGGAAAGTTGAACGGTTCGGGCAACCTGACTCTCAACGGAACCCCCCTGACTCTGAGCGGCGGCAACACTAACTGGACCGGCAACACGACCGTCGCGGCCGGCAAGCAACTGGTCGTCAATGCCAACATGGCGCTCGGCAATGGCGGGACCGTCACAAGCAAGGGCACGGTAAACGTTCTGGCCTCGCAACCGTACGCAACGGGAATCAGTCCACCCGCCCTGGTCTTGGATGGCGGCGCTCTGTCCGTGAACTACGGGGCAGGCTCCGGCCTGATCAACGGCACTCTGCCCTATGCCATCACCGTCACCACGAACGGAGGTTCGTTCATTACGACCGGCTCAGCATACCCGCCACCGTACGGCGACACGCTGACCGGTCCGCTGACGGTCAACGGCACGTTGACTTTGAACACGTGCCGCAATAGTGCCCCCCAAGCCGATCAATTTACTTTCCGCGGCCCCCTTGCGGGCACCGGCACGGTGGTCACGACCGTCGCCGACTCCTACCAGGACTGCGTATGCCGCATGAACTTTGCGTCAGGGACGAACTCCTTCAGCGGGCGTTTCCAGATCACAGCCGGCACGCTCGTGACGGCAGACCGGGCCCTGGGAACGAACGGCGTGGTGGACGTCTACGGCGGGGGCATCACGTTGACCTATCTCGGCTTTGACGCGACGATCTTCCGCGGCCTCGGCATTCAGGTGCCGCAGAACTACCCGCCGGGTTCCCAGCCGCTGGTGCGGATACAGCCGAATGGAAGCCTCTATGTCAGCGTGACCAATAACGGGATCCTGGCGTTGGACGTGACACTGAACGGCGGCGAGATCAACGGCACGTTCGGCTTGCAGGGCCAGAACCTTGCGGGGCAGATAGCGAACGTGACGAACGCCTTGACCGGGACCGTGACGCTGGTGGCGGATTCCTACGTGGGCGGCGCCGGCGCCACCGGCTATTATAATTGGCCGGCCAATGCGGGCAGTCTGGACATCCGAAGCCGGATTACGGGCAACTACAAGTTGACCAAACATGCCTGCAACAGCGCCGGGTTGACCTACCTGGTCACCCTGAACGGTCCGATCACGCTGTCCAACGGCAGCAACGATTTCAACGGCCTGAACGTGACCTACGGGACGCTCAAGATCGCCGCGTCCGGCGCGCAGGGCGTGGGGCCGCTGGCAGTGCGGAGCGGCTCGACGCTGGCATTCGATGTGCCGGTGGGCGTGCGGGACTGGACCGTGACCAACGACTTGGCCGGCACAGGCACTCTGCTGGTCGAGACCGGCACGAACCGCCTGACCCTGGCCGGCGGCACGCTGAACCCCGGCACCAACGGGACTGTCATCACGACTAACTCGACCGGCGTGCTCACGGTCAGCGGCCGGTTCGCGTTTGCCGCGACCAACGGCACGGCTGCGACACTGGCGATTGACGTGGCGCGCACCAACGGCGTGGCAGGTGTCGACTACGATAAACTCGCGGTTACGACCGGCGACGCGGCGCTGGCCGCCAGTCTGACGAACTGCGCGCTGGTCGTCCGTGCGGGCGTGCCAGCCACGCAGTTGATCGGCACGGCGCCCATCACGATTCTTTCGGCGGCCAGTGCGGACTTCAGCGCGGCGCGATTCGGTTCGGTCACCTTCAACGGCGCTTCGGGACGGGTGCTCTACAACAACGGCAGCGTGCAGGTGCAGTTCCAGCCATCCGGCACAGCGATCTTCTTCCGGTAGAGCAAGTTCAACAGCGGGGCGCGGCCTGAGGCGGGCTGCGCCCGCCAGTGTCAGCCTTAGTGGACAAACGGCGATGAGACGGACGAATGGCTGGCTGGCATGCGTGGGGCTCCCGATCCTGATCGCCGGGATGGCATGGGGGCAGGACGCCGTCGCCGCGCGCATCGCCGAGCGGTTGAAGGTTCCGCTGGTGACCCTGCCGGTGCTGAAGGAGGCGCCGTCCCTGGACGCCGCGCCGGACTTCAAGGGGTGGGGTGGGCCGCTGACCTTCCGGAATCTGATCGGGTTCGGCAAAAAGCCTCCGGTCGAAACCCGCGGGTATCTGGCCGCCGACGGCGAGTATATCTACATGGCGATCCGCTGCGAGGACCCGGCCGCGAAGGAGATCGCCTCCGCACCGGTGCCGCTGGATGGAAATGTCTGGGCCGGCGACTGCGCCGAGTTCATGCTCCTGCCCGGCTACGATCCGGCCCAACGCTACTATCACTTCGCGGTGAACCCGGCCGGGAGCCTCTATGACGCCGAAGGCAAGAAGAACAAGGCCTGGAACAGCGGCGCCAAGGTCTTCGTCGCCGTCGATGCCACCGGCTGGCTGGCGGTGATCCGGGTGCCGCTGCAAGCAATTGGCGTGAACGAGGGCGCACTCCCCGCGCTCTGGCGGGTCAACCTGCACCGCTCTCGCCCGGCGCGTTCGGGCACACCGGCGCTCGACCTCGCCTGGTCGCCGACGCGCAGCATGCAGAATCATGTTCCCAGTCGCTTCGGGCTGGTGGCATACGATAACGGCAAGCCGCAGGATGCGGCGGCCATGGAAGAAACTATGAAATCGTTGACTGTGGGCGAAGGCATCGAGTTGGGCGAACCGGTGGTTGTGGCCATGGCGCCGGCCGACGTTCGCGACTGGGGCCCGTATCAATTCCCGGGGTTGTTGCGCTTGCCGGATGGCCGCATCCAACTCAGTTTCCATGTCGAGGTCGACTCCGCCACGTCCTATGGCCTGCCGCCGGCCCGCACCGTCTCGGCCGACGAGGGCAGGACCTGGACCCTGCTCCCCAAGGAAGAGGCGGGCAAAGGCACCGCCCCTTCGTGGGCCGCGCCACTGCTCCTGCCCAACGGCGAGCGGATCAGCATCAAGACTCTCACCTCGCTGAAGGCCGGCGAGATCAAACTGCCGGTCAATCCCTTGGGTCTGGCCGTCAGCTATGGCTTCATCTTCTCCTATTACCGGCTGGAGGACCTGCCGCCGGAATGCCGCGACGGCTGGCGGCTATACCGGCAGGCGGCCGGCGCGAAAGAGCCGGTGGAGGAGATGGCTGTGGTGCGGCTGCCGGGCGAGATGCGTTATGTGGTCGAAGGCGTCATGCCTCGCCCCTGGTGCCCGGGTCATCGCCTGTTGCTCGCGCCCGACGGCGCCGTCTGGGCCTTCGGCGAGGACCGCCGAATGGTCGGTGGCGAGTTCCGCAGCAAGACCGCGGTGGCCTTCCTGCGTTCAACCGACAACGGCCGCTCCTTCGATTTCTTAAGCGAAATCCCGTACAACCCCGACCCGGCCGCCGACCCGAAGGCTGCGGACCGGCAGGGATTCACCGAGCCCGGCGTGAACTTCATGGCCGACGGCTCGATCCTGTGCCTGCTGCGCACCGACGACGGCAACGGCTCGGGTCCGCTCTACCAGTCGCGTTCGACCGACAACGGCAGAACCTGGTCCAGGCCGGCGGTCTTCGACGACCGTGGCGTCTGGCCGCAACTGCTGACCTTGAAGAACGGCGTCACACTCAGCGCCTACGGCCGACCCGGCCTGTTTGTCCGCGCCAGCACGGATCCGGTCGGTCGGAAGTGGGGCCAGCGGGTCGAGGTGGTGGCGCCCTCGGGCGGCACCTGTTCCTATTCCGCGCTCCTGCCGCTCTCCGACGACACGGCGCTCATCGCCTACTCCGACTTCAACATCCCCGGCCCCGACGGCACGCCGCGAAAAGCCATCCTGGTGCGCACGGTGAAGACCACGGAGCTGACGCGACAGGTGGCCGCGCGGGCCGGCGCCAAAGCCCTCCCCGCCTTCGCCATCTCGCAGCGGACTACGCAGCCGTTGCTGAGGTCCGAGATGCCCTGGGAGGCCCTGTGCATGAACTTCTTCAACGTCATCCGCGACGCGAAGGGCTGGCACATGTGGTACTGGTCATACGACCGGGCCAGGGAGGACGACAACGACGGCTAGCCGGAGAGGGCCGGCGCCTACGGCCGCTTCCTGCTGGAGGTCAAGTGAGGATGGCACGCGCAAACGTAACCTCCGCACCTGTACCTGGGGCACAACGGTGCTACTCTACTGGGATCAGAACAGGAACGGAGAGCAGTGAGGAATCCCGGCGATGGCTGCATGTGTCATGGGTGTCTTGTCAGGCGTGGCCATGGGTGCGCAGGAGAAGGAGAAGACGATGGAACTAATTGAAGCAAGAAAGATCTGGGACAAGGCCCCGCATAATGCGTTTACCGACCTGGTTCGCTTTCAGGACCGCTGGTTCTGCGTCTTTCGCGAAGGGACAGCCCATGTCTCCCCGGATGGCGCACTGCGGGTTATCACGTCGGTAGACGGCGAGAAGTGGGAATCGGCGGCCCTGATCACTTCGACGAATTCAGACCTGCGCGATGCCAAAATCACCGTCACGCCGGACGGTCAACTGATGCTATGCGGGGCCGAAGCGCTGCACGACAAATCGAAGCATACACACCAATCGTTGGCCTGGTTCTCGAAAGACGGTTGTAGTTGGAGCGACAAGTACGAGATCGGCGACCCGGATTTCTGGCTCTGGCGAGTGACGTGGCACGCGGGGAAAGCCTATGGCATCGGTTACGGCTGCGGCAAGGATCAGTCGGTCCGGCTTTACTCCAGCAGGGACGGGAAGAAATTCGATACGCTCGTCGATCGCCTGTTTGACGTCGGCAGTCCCAACGAATCATCGCTTGTGTTCGATGGCGATACAGCCTACTGCCTTTTGCGGCGTGACGGGAAGCCGAATACCGGTTTGCTCGGCGTTGCGCAGCCGCCATACACGAATTGGGAATGGAAGGATATAGGGACAGTCATTGGCGGTCCGCACATGCTCCGCCTGCCTGACGGGCGGTTTGTGGCCGCAGTGCGTCTTTACGGCCGCACTTCGCTTGGTTGGGTCGAACCCCAGTCCGGCAGACTGAGCGAGTTCCTCAAATTGCCGTCCGGTGGCGACACGAGCTATGCCGGCTTGGTCCTGCACCACGGGCTGCTGTGGGTCAGCTACTACTCATCCCACGAAGGAAAGACGGCCATCTATCTGGCAAAGGTCAAGATGAGCGATTAGAGAGGCGTAACGTTAGGCCACAGAACGACGATCAGGAAGCCAATGTCTACTCGACAAACAGAAACATCCGACATCACGGTGGCGAGTTACTATTTCGGCAACTACCATCCGGGCGACTCGCGCAACGTAAAGACCAAGGGCCCGGCGTGGTCCGAATGGAAACTGGTGAAGTCCGCCAAGCCGCGGTTCCCGGGGCATGTTCAACCCAAGGTGCCGTTGTGGGGCTGCCAGGATGAGTCCGATTCTGCGGTGATGGCAAAGAAGATCGACGCCGCGGCCGACTACGGCGTCGGGGCGTTCATCTTCGATTGGTACCACTACGATGACGGACCATTTCTGGAACGGCCTCTCGACAAGGGATTCCTGAAGGCGTCCAACCACGCGCGGATCAAGTTCGCGCTGATGTGGGCGAACCACGACTGGACGGACATCCATCCCTATCGGCGCGGTGAGCCGCAGCGCGTGCTGTACCGGGGCGTGGTTGCACCTGCGGCCTTCGAGAAGATCTGCGATCACGTCATCCAGGACTACTTTCTCCATCCTTCCTATTGGCGGATTGACGGGCGGCCCTACTTTTCGTTTTATGACCTGACCAAGTTGCTCGAAAACTTCGGTTCCGTGGCGGCCACGCGCACGGCTCTGGATGCGTTTCGCGCCAGGGCCAAGGCCGCCGGCCTGCCCGGCCTGCATCTCAACGCCGTGGCATGGGGGAACCCGATCCTGCCCGGCGAGAAGACGCCGGCGGATGCGCCACGGCTCGTTCGCGACCTGGGTTTTGACTCGGTTACGTCATACGTGTGGGTCCACCACGTGTCGCTGCCGGCGTTGGTAACCGACTACAACCAGGTCCGGGACGAGTACTTCAAGTACTGGGATCGCGCGGAGACGATCTTCGATCTCCCGTACTACCCGAATGTGACGATGGGGTGGGACTCCAGTCCCCGCGCGGCGCAGGAACAGACGTTCGGCGACTTCGGCTATCCGTTCACCAACACCATCGGCAACAATACGCCGGAGAACTTCCGCACCGCACTGGAGATGACGAAGCAACGCCTACTCGCCAAATCCGGCGGACCGCGCATCCTGAACATCAACTGCTGGAACGAGTGGACCGAGGGCAGTTACCTGGAGCCGGACACTGTGAACAGGATGAAGTACCTGGAGGCTGTCCGCGAGGTGTTTGGTGTCAGATCATGAAAAGAGAAGAAACTGTTGTACGAGAAAAAGGGCTCATGTCCTTTCCGCTCGGCTTCTGGAACTACACACACGTCGGACAGCAACCGGCCACCTCGGTCCGCGACTGGCAGGCTGCCGGCATGACGCTGACCCTCGGACCAGAATACGGGCCTGATTCACTTGAGATCGAGGGGATGCGCGCGATCCTGGATGCCGCCGCGCAGGCCGGCATCCGCGTGATTCTCTGCGATTCCCGCACGCGCTGGCGAACCCTGGTGGAATCCGGCGAGAAGCAATACCGGGATGGCATTCGTGCGGCGCTTCGGCAGTTCGGCGGTCATCCAGCGACCTTTGGCTTCCACGTGGGTGACGAGCCCGGCGCGGCGGACTTTGAGTCTGCGTGCAAGGCCATGCGCATTCTCAAGGAGATGGCGCCAAACCTTTCGCCATTCCTGAATCTGTTGCCCTGGCATCCCGGCGTTGAGGGGGTGGTGGGTTTTGCCAGTTGGTCCGCCTATCTCGATGCCTATGTGGCGTCGGCCCGGCCGGACTTTCTCTGCTATGACTGTTACTCGCAAATGAATCCAGGTCCAGTCGGGCTGGACATGTACTTTCGCAATCTCCGCGAATACCGGGAGGCCGCTGTCCGGGCGGGGATCCCCTTTTGGACCACGCTGCTGTCGGTCGGACATTTCCGCTACCGCTGCCCGACCGAAAACGACTTTCGCTGGCAGCTTAATACCGCCCTTGCCCACGGCGCGCAGGGCATACTCTATTTCTTTTTCTATATGCGCGCTCCGCATGACAACTATCGTGTCTCCCCGATCGACGAGCATGGCGAGCGAACCGAAACGTTTGCGTGGCTCAGTCGCGTCAACAGGACGTTCTTGAAGACCCATGCCGAACGCATGCGGCATCTCTTGCTCAGGACGGTCGGCCATGTAGGCACGGCTCAGGGCGGGTGGCCGCTTTTTGACGGTGCAGGACTCGTCAGTCGCGCGACGACTGCCAACGGAACCCCGTTAATTGTCTCGGAATTCAAGCATACGAACGGTGCCGACTACGTCATGGTCGTCAACAACAGTCAGACGGAGAGCGATCAGGCGACGGTATGGTTCCGGGGGCGAAAGCCGAGCGTTTATCGGGTTGGCTGGATGAACGTGGAGACGCCCGCGGATCGCGGAGACGGCTGGCAGGCCGCTCGCGGCGAGGATTTCGTGACCGTTCGTCCCTGGCTGGCACCCGGGCAGATGGAACTTTACCGGTTGGCACAGGGCTAGGTCTGGAAAGGATACGGAGAATGTGCAATAGCCTTCATGGAAGCGTGAAGATTGTCATTGATCGCAAGGCCGTTGCCTGTCCGTCCTTCATGGGTTTCGGTGTCGAGTGGGACCCGGGGTTCTGGCACGCGTGGAATGTTGCGTCCGGAGTCACCGAGGCCGACTGGGACCTGGTCGTCAAGCGGATCGCCTGGATGAAGATCCCGGTGGTGCGCATGATGATGCAGGTCAGGTGGTGCCGGGACGGACAGGGCAGATTCGACTGGGACCGCGCGGAGATGAAGAACGTCTACCGCTACCTGGACGTCTGCCAGAAACAGGGCATCACCGTGATCCTGACCGACTGGGGTTGCGAGCCGGGCTGGCTCAAGGTGCCCGACATTGTCGACGTCGGCGACCCCACGTACGCGGCGGCCATCGGTACCTACATGGACCACCTGGTCAACGGGAAGGGCTACAGTTGCATCAAGTACTTTGTCATGGTCAACGAGCCGAACTACGAGGTCAAGGACTTCACCCGCTGGAAGAAGGGTGTCGAGAACGTCGCGGCCGAGTTCACCAAGCGAGGCCTGGACAAGAAGGTTACCTTCGCCGGCTCGGACGAGTCCAACGACGAGGGCTGGCATCGCAACGCCGTGGACCAGCTCCAGAAGGTTCTAGGCGCCTACGACATCCATCGCTACGCTCTGGCGGACGAGGTGCGATCCGGAGCCCTGATCGAGTTCTTCCGGGCGCAGTGGAACTACGCCCTCCAGAAGGACCCGGGGGCCAAGACCAAGCCGATGTTCGTGGGCGAGTCGGGCATCCATTCCGATGCCGGCTCCGGCAACAACCCGATGCACCTCGACTATGAGTACGGTCTCGACATGGCCGACTACGCGGCGCAGGCGGTCGCCGCCGGCTCCTGGAGCGTCTGTGCCTGGATGCTGGACGACAGTTCGCACAAGGACTTTACCTGGGGCATGTGGAAGAACAAGAGCGGCGGCTTTGCTCTGAAGCCGTGGTTCTACGCCTGGGCGCTGCTCTGCCGTTCGGTCCCTGCGGGATCGAAGACCTACCTGCTGGAAGCCTGCTCTGACCTGCGCGTCGTGGCCGCGAGCTCTCGCGTCACGGGTGTCGAGTCCTGGACGTTCTGCCTGGTGAACCGCTCGGACAGGTCGAAGACGGTGAAACTGCATGTGCCCGACTCCCAACCGGGGCTCTTCATGCACTACTTGTACTCCAGGGAACACGCTGCTGCCGACTGGGACGGCTTTCCCATCCCCATCGAGACCCAGGCGTGCGACCTGAGAGCAGGCGTCGAAGTGACCCTCCCGGGCAATGCGGTCTACCTCCTGACGTCCGTTAACGCGGGAAGGGAAGGGGACGCATGACAATGTTGCCGTTCAGCGCGTTTCGAAGGAATGTCCTGGATTTTGTCGACCGATGCGCTCCGAGCGAAGGAGTGTTCGATGAAGCGACCTGGGAGCAGTCCGGTGTTTCAAGCGTTCTGGATTCAAGGTGCGTAGCATTCATGCGACCGCCGGGGCAGAGGGCCATACGGGTGCGGACGATGGATGATCGGCGACGGGACAACGATTGGGCGTTTGCTTCCACACCGGGCGGCGTGGAGAGCATCGAAGGCGGGCACTCGGCGGTGGAAACGCTCTTCTTCCTGGGCGAACTGGACAGGCTCTCGCCGGAGAACAAGGCGGCCTGGGTTGCGGGCTTCAACCGCTACCAGGACGAGGACACCGGGTATTACCTTGGCCCCTATGTTCCGCCGGCCAATCATCGTTCCTGGCGGGACCCCCGGGCCTGCACGCATCCCTGGGAGCACATGCACGATCATCTGGTCGCGTCATTGTGTCCGACCCTGATGCTGCTGGGCGGCAAGTCGAAGGTTCCTCTATCAGAGGGGCGTCAGACGGGCCGCTTCCTGAAACGTGACTGCTTGCGCGACTATCTGTGGGGTCGTGACTGGAACGACTATGCCCGGGATGGCAACTACCGCCGCCACAACCCGTGGTACATGGGCAACGAGTTCTGGTATCCGGCCTGCATCCTGTGGCAGATCATCCAATGGGAGCCCGGGACTGCAGCCGCGCGGCAGGCGCGCCGGATGCTCGACGAAGTCTGGTACGACTGGCACGACCGGAATTTTGGCGTCAACGGATTCTGGTACGGTGACCTTGATGGCGAACCCGATCGCATCTGGCAAGCGGGGATGCAGTCCGGTCACATGCCGTTGCATCCGGCCACGAAAGAAGAACGGTTCTGGACGGCGGTGGCGGTTATGGGCGGCGCACACCAGCTCTGGTTCTACGATTTCGACCGCCATCACATCCCGGACGCGGTGCGCCGGGCACAGACTGACAACCTGCTCTTCCTCCAGAACCGCCACCATCAGCGCTTCGGGATGGGCGACGTGGACAACCTTGCGGAGCCCTCCTGCAACTGCACCGATGTGGACTGCATGACCCTCCTGGCCATCAACCATCACCGGCAGGACTATCGCCGCGTCGACATCGCGCGCGCGCTGGCAGCCGCGGCCAGAGCCATCCTGACCGACAAGGTGAACTCGGCCGGCGTGCTGCAATCGCAGCCGGGCGCGCCGTTCACACACTGCTTCAACTCCGCAGCCACCCTGTCGCCGGGAGACGCGGGCAACCTGCTGGACCAATCTTTCTACCTGTGGGCCGTGATCGCCGCCTGCTCGGTGGTGGAGCGGAGCGACAGTCCTGAATTGCAGAGCTTTCTGGATCATGACTGGCCCCGGACGCCTTCGCATTGGCTCTGGGTGCCGGCTGGTTCCGGACGAACGGGAAGCGCCCGTGTGGGGTGATTCGTCCATGGGGCGGACCACCAGCAGGAAAGACACACATGACCGATCGCAGAAAACCACCCGAGCCAATGGCGCCGCAGCCTGCGGCGTCGGAATTGATCGAAGCCGCGCAGCCGGTGTTTCCTCCCTGGCTGCAGCACGTGGCGGACCTGCTGGCGTCGGTGCTGTTGGCCGGGAACCTCGCGTTCTGGACCTGGCGCATCGGCTTTGTGCGCGGCATGGGGAAGGACGACTGGCGGATGTTTTGCGGCACGTTTGTCGTGGGCACCGTCGCGGGCGCCGTCCGCATGGGCCTGCCGTATCTGACCCGGTATCTCTCCCGGTGTCCGGACAAGCGCTACTTCTGCGGCTCACTGAAATACACGCAGGTGGGGCTCGTGGCCATGTTCGGGTGGCTGCTATGGGGCGACTTCTGCTTCTCCATGATGGAGCACGTGCTCCCCCGGATCCTGCCGCTCAAGATGAAGGATCTCGGCATTTCCAACACGATGATGTCGGTCGTGATGACCACGATCCCCTGCATCATGGACATTGCCGTGGGCCCCTTCGTCAGCTACAAGAGCGACCGCTACCGCGGCAACAAGATGGGGCGCCGCATTCCGTTCATCTTCTACACCTTGCCGTTTCTGGTTGTGAGTCTCGTCATGATCGGCTGGAGCGCGGAGATCGGCAACTGGTTGCAGGGCGTTATGCCTTCGGTGCGGAAGATCACCCCCGCGACACTGACCTTTGTCATGATCGTCATTTTCGCGACAGCGTTCCACATCTTCAACAACTTCGTGGGGTGCGTGTACTACTACCTGTTCAACGACGTGGTGCCGCCGGAACTGCTCGGCCGGTTCAACGGCCTCTTCAAGATCGTGGGCAGCGCCTCCAGCGCGCTCTACAGCTTCTTCCTGTTCCAGCATTCGCTGGACTGGTTCCGCGAGATCATTACGGGAGTTGCGCTGGTCTACTTCGTAGGCATGGGGATCATGTGCCTGCGCGTGAAGGAGGGGACCTATCCGCCGCCGCCGGAGGAGGACTTCACGGGGTTCTTCGGCACGCTCAAGTCCATCGGCAGGCAGTCGTTCACCACCCGTTTCTACTGGTACTTCTACCTGACCAGCGCCTGCGGCGCACTGGCGGGCGCGATCGGGTTCTTCGGCATCTTCACGCAGCAGCAGTTGAACCTGACCCTGCAGCAGATCGGCATCCTGCAGGGCGTCGGGACCATCGGCGGCATGATTGCCACCTACTTTGCCGCGGTCTTCGTGGACCGGTGGCACCCGCTGCGCATCAACACCTACAACGCCATCGGCGGCGCATTCAGCGCCTTCAACGGCTGGATCTGGCTGCTCATCACGCTCCCCTCGGCCGTCATGTTCTGGCCCCAGCTGATCCAGAATGTGGCGGGGCTCTTCAGTGGCGCGCTGGGCGGACTGTGCGGGATCGTCGTGTTCATGCGCCTCATGCCGAAGTCGCTGTACGGGCAGTTCTGCGCCGCGAATTCGGTCATCCGCGCGTTTGGCGGTCTGATCGGGAGCCTGCTGGCCGGCGGGTTCCTCGACCTGATCCAATGGTTGCTGAAGGGATCCGACTTTGCCTACCGGTTTAACTTCCTCTGGAGCGGCACGTTTGCGATCGGCGGGACGGTCTTCACCTGCCTGGCCTACCGCGAGTGGAAGCGGCTGGGCGGGGACGAGCATTACCAGGCGCCGGCGCCTTGGGCGCCGGGCGGACGCGAGCCGGCCGTCGGCCATTTCAAGTCCGTGAGCGCCATTCCGCGCTGGCTGCGGCTGGCCATGTACCTGGGGCTGGTCGGCCTGGTGCTGAACCTGGTGCTGATGCTCTACTTCTCCTGGCAAATGTACCACCACGAGGGGTTGCGCGAGATCGGCCGCTGGCACCTCACAACCTGGCTGCCGCTCAAACTGTGGCTGACCGCAGCAGGGCTCGTGCAGTTCTGGCACATCCTGCGCGACTGCAAGGCGCGTGAGCGCGGGGAGAAGACGCGCTTCGGCCTGCCGCACCACGGCATCTGGATGGTTGGCTCCATCACCGGGTTTGCCAGTTTTCCGGCCTTCTGGGTCAAGACGGAGATGCTGATCAGCCTGGGCAAGGCGTACGAGATCTACATCCTGAGCATTGCCAACCTGGTCGGCCTTGTGCTGGGAACCCTCGCCACCCAGATGATCCGCTGGGTCGAGCGCGACATCCCGCCGGAGGAGATGCACCCGGCCGTGGTCGAGGCGCAGGCGACAGAGGCCCGCGAAAAGCAGGCCGCGGTGCCGGCGGCGTAGAACCCTCCGGGGCAGCAATGTGCTGGCCGAACTGGTTCCGGCGCTGCGCAACCGGTCACAGCGCTCGTGACATCTACGCCGTGCTGGCAACGCAGGGCGTGCCGCTCGAACCGAAGCCGTTCGCCATTGGCGTGCGGCTCGACTTCCCCAGCGCCGCATCGACAGGGCGCAGTGGGGCGGCTGTTTTCCCGTGCTCGGCAGCGCCAGTTTCCGGCTGACGCGCCTGCTCTACGCTTCCGAAACGCGCAGTTCCAGTCCAGTACGCGTGGTGCGCGGCGAAGACGGCCAGGCCGGCGACGTGCGCGGACTCTATCCGTGCGGGGAAGGCGCCGGCTATGCGGGTGGCATTGTCAGTTCCGGCGTCAGCTATCAAATCAGAAAACTGCGCCGACAGATGGAGCACACGGCAGAGTTACTGTATGCCCGCCGATCGCGCATACTTGTTGCTGGCTTCCGCTGATACTACGGCGTCGCCCTCTGCGTATGCAGCGGCGGGGACGCCGCTGCCACTCTGGGGCTGGGCCGCGGCGGTTTTCGGCATCCCAGGCGTAGGCGAAGACGCTGTCGTTGGTCAAGTTTCCGTCAGCATCATAGGCAAGGCGGAAGGTTCTGCCGTCCGCGACCTGCGTGTACCGGTTGAGCGGGCCTGTCGTGTAGTTGATCGTCTCGGCGTTGTTCGTGGCAACAAGCCGGTTTCCGATGGGAGCGAACGGATTCCGCCCACGCTCAGATCGTAATCCCGGCCACAGAACGGCACTTTCTGCGGCGCCAGTTCGGCCGGTAATAGCGAGCTGACGCCCATCCGGATTTTTTCCATGATTGCTTCCGATTTTCCGATAATTTGAACAAATTGTCTCAAACGGCAGCCGACCCTGTCAATGGACTCCCCAGTTCCGCCATGCCCCGGAAATCGGCAGCCGCAAAAAAAGTTCACGACGGGACTTGCGTGTCGCGGGACGGATTGCTATATTCATCGCCTTTCCCGATCCACAGAAGGATTGCACTGCATGCCGACCATCAATCAACTCGTTCGCAAGGGACGCTCGCCGCTGCGCAAGAAGAGCAAGTCGCCGGCGCTCATGTCGTGTCCGCAGCGCCGCGGCGTCTGTCTGGTCGTGAAGACCCAGACCCCCAAGAAGCCGAACTCCGCGCTGCGCAAGGTGGCCCGCGTGCGCCTGACCACGGGTTACGAGGTGACGGCATACATCCCCGGCGAGGGGCACAATTTGCAGGAGCACAGCGTGGTGCTGGTGCGCGGCGGTCGCGTCAAGGACCTTCCCGGCGTGCGGTATCACATTGTGCGCGGCTGCCTGGACAGCCTGGGCGTCGCGGGCCGGAACCGCAGCCGTTCGAAGTACGGCGTGAAGGTTCCAAAGCAGGGCGAGAAGAAGGAAGGTTGAGGCGGGCTAAGTTATGTCGAGAAGGCGTAGAGCGAGCAAACGTCGGCTGACGGCGGATCCCAAGTTCAACAGCGAACTGGTGGCGCGCGTCATCAGCAGCATGATGAAGCGCGGCAAGAAGACCACTGCCGAGCACATCGTCTACGGCGCACTCGAAGAGATGGCCGGCAAGACGGGCAAAGATCCTTTGGAAGTTCTCGACCAGGCGATCGGTAACATGAAGCCCAAGGTCGAGGTGAAGTCACGGCGCGTCGGCGGCACGACGTACCAGGTGCCGGTCGAGATCCGGCCCGCCCGCCAGCTCGCGCTGGCACTGCGGTGGATGGCGCAATTCGCGGCCACCCGGCGGGGAACCCCCATGCCGAAAGCGATTGCGTTGGAATTGCTGGAGGCCTACAACGGCCAGGGCAATGTGATCAAGAAGCGCGACGATACGCATAAGATGGCGCAGGCCAACAAGGCCTTTGCCCATTATGCGTGGTAGGCGCGCGGCGGCCGCGAGCCGCCAACTTGTTCTTTGAAAATTCGCGTGGAGCAGGCGTCTTGGACGGCAAGGTCAAAGAGTGCAAAGCGGGGAAGTCCGGCGTTTCGCCGGACGGGCGCGAGGTACCCCTCGCGCAGGTCCGCAATATCGGGATCGTGGCCCACATCGATGCGGGCAAGACCACGACCACCGAGCGCATCCTTTTCTATGCCGGACGCACGCACAAGCTGGGGAACGTCGACGACGGCAACACCGTCACCGACTGGATGATCCAGGAG
>Ga0118677_10005223_pt2 | contig 15707 bp, 17 predicted proteins | sample AliMusrvi5mmetaG_FD_86154 | JGI IMG/M metagenome (GOLD analysis project Ga0118677, IMG submission 86154) | reverse complement strand
GGGTGGAGTTCGAGGGGCGCAGGATCGCCGGGCTGGGCGACGACAATGTGCCCGAGGCGTTTTCGGAGTGGAGCGTGGATGTTTCGAATCCCGCCGCGCCGCGGATCGCCGCGCGCTGGAAGACCGGGCTGCTGATCAATTCACCGGCCGACAACGGCAAAACGGTGGGCGGGAGCGCGCCGAATTTTCTGGCCGTGCGCGAGGAGTCGGTTTACGTTTCGAACGGGAACAACGACGTGATCGAGCGTATCGACATGCGGTCGGGCAAGGTAGCGGCGCGCGGGCGGATTGTGCCCTCGCCGCTGGTGGGCGGGTTGCGCGGGGTGGGGCCGAGCGGGATGGCGGTTTCGCCGGACGGCCGCAGGCTTTATGTGGCGGAGAGCGGCATCAACGCGATCGGCGTGCTGGATGCCGCGACGCTGACCGTGCTCGGCCATATTCCGACGGCGTGGTATCCGTACCGCGTGGCGGTGTCGCCGGACGGGAAGCGCCTGGCGGTGACCTGTTTCAAGGGGTTCGGCAACGGGCCGAGCGCGGGCGCCGACAAGGCGCGAGGCGAGTTCCTGCGGATGCGGGGCGTGCTGAGTCTTCTGGACGCTCCGCCGGATGGCGCGGGGCTTGCGGCGATGACGGCGCGGACGCTGGAGAATAACGGCATCGCGGACCGGAGCGCGGACCGGGCGGCCATGGCGTCCCCGGTTATTCCGACCAGCGCGGGGAGGGCGTCGAAGGAGATCCGCTACGTCGTGTTCATTACCAAGGAAAACCACACCTACGACACAATTTTCGACCGCATCCCCGGGGCGCGGCACGATCCGTCTCTGCTGCGCTGGGGACTGCACCAGACCATCGAGGAAAAAGGGCAGCCGACGCTTACCGATGTGCCGGTGATGGTGAATCACAATGCGCTGGCGCGCCAGTTCACGGTCAGCGATAACTTTTACATGGAACCGGAGGCTTCCGGGGTGGGGCATCGCTGGCTGGTGGGCGTGCAGCCGAATAATCTGATGCAGATGACCTACACGCTGGGCTGGTCGTTCAACGAGAAGAGCACGGCGCCGGGACGACGTTATTCCATGGGCTCGAACGGTTCGCTGATCCCGGAGGATTATCCGGAAGCCGGATCGATGTGGGAGCATCTGGCGCGGCACCGGATTTCATTCCGCAATTACGGAGAGGGTTTCGAGCTTCCGGGCGTGAAGGAAGACGACGACGAACATCCGACGGGAGCGCGCGAAGTGGTGAACGTGCCGATGCCGAAAGCTTTATTCGACAATACCGATTTCGGATATCCGATCTTTAACACGAATATTCCGGACCAATACCGGGCGCACTGGTTCATGAAGGACGTGGAAGAGCGTTTCCTGAGCGGAAAGATGAAATTTCCGTCGTTCCTGAATATTGCGATCTGCAACGATCACGGGGATTCGCGCCGGGCCGATAAGGGATATCCATATCTGGCTTCTTACATGGCGGACAACGACCTGGCGCTCGGGCGGATCGTGGAATTTCTTTCACACACGCCGTACTGGAAGAACATGGCGATTTTCGTGACGCAGGACGACGCGGGCGGCGAACCGGATCATGTGGATGCGCAGAGGAGCGTGCTGCTGTTAATTAGTCCGTGGGCGAAGAAGGGCTACGTGTCGCACCGGCACACGACGATTCTGAGCATGCACCGGACGCTGTACGAGATTCTGGGGCTGCCGCCGCTGAATATGTTCGATGCGCTGGCGAGCGATTTCTCCGATAGTTTTACGGATACGCCGGATTTCCGGCCGTATCAGAGCCGGGCGGTGGATCCCCGGATTTTCGATCCGGAGAAGGCGAAGGATCCGAAGGACCCGGATTACGGACAGGCGAGACGGAAGGCTTCGGCGCCGATGGACGATGAAGAGGAAGTGGAAAAGATCCTGAAGCGGGGGGAGAAGCCCGGGCAGAAGTGATTTATTTGTGATAACCCTTTTCCCGGAGGAATTGCAATAATTCTTCCGGATGATCGGTTTGAATTCCCGCCGCGCCGAGCCGGACGGCTTCTTCCCACGCGGCGGGATTATCGGCGGGTCCCAGGCGATCGACAAAGATGCGGGCGTTGGCCTTTTTCGCGACGTCGATCACGGCGGGATTGAAGTCCGACGCGTCGAAGGCCAGCACCCGGGGGTGCAGGTCTTCGATGAGCTTCGTGGCGAAGCCGACATCCCGCGCTTCGGGCATGACGGCAATTCGGGGATCCAGTTGTTGCAGTTCTTTGCTCAAGCGCCCGGAGTAGGTGACCGCGTGGTCCGTCATGTTGTGGGCATTCAGGTGGTCCACCAGATCTTTTGCAGAGATGGCTTTGCAGTCCACATAGACGCCGATTTTGCCGCGCGCATAGTCGAGCACTTCATCGAAGGTGGGCACTCGGGTACCGGTGAAGGCGATGTCCTGCTTAACGCCGGCGTCGAGCAGGCGGATCTGGTCCAGGGTCATTTTGCTGACTTCGCCGGAGCCATCGGTGGTACGGCGGACGTCGGCGTCATGCATCAGGACGAGTTTGCCATCGGCGGTGGTGCGGACGTCGACTTCGATGTAGTCGGCGCGAACGCGCACGGCTTCGACGAAAGCCGGCATGGTGTTCTCGGGATGCCGGAGGTGTTCGCCCCGGTGCGAGATCACCAGAACTTCTTTTTGCTGCGCGAGTGCCGGAATTAACGCAACAACGGCAAAGGAAAAGAAGACAAAGCAGAAGAGTCGTTTCATCGGAATGTAATCGGCGAAGGCGGGTATTTCGCGGACCCCCTCCGTAGGCTAGCAGCCCGAGAGAGTGGAACCGGTCAAAATTTTGCACAACCGCTTCCGATCAGGGCTCCCGAACTTTTGAGAAACCGCTCGGGTTGCAGCCGGCGGGCGCGGCTGAACGGGTGGTTGCTCGGCCTTGCGGCGCCACGCCCGACGGCTCCCGAGCTTCTGAGGAACTCGCGCACAACGGACTCGCTTCCGGCGGCCAAATCCGCCGAGTTCCTCATTCCCCTTGGTGCCGCCGAAAGCGGCCTGTGCGCTTCTGACCTGTGCGCTTCTGAGAAGATACTCGCATGATTCGCGAGCGGGATCCCGGTCCGTGTCTCACATCCGATGACATCCAGGGATTCATCCGGGACGGGTTCGTGCGGCTGGATGCGGCGTTCCCGCGCGGAACGGCGAAGGAAGCCCGCGAAATCCTTTGGCGCGATACCGGATGCGACCCGCTCGACCGCACGACATGGACGCGGCCGGTGATCCGGCTGGGCAGCTACTCCGGTCCCCCTTTTCGCGCGGCGGCAAATGCGCCGCGACTTATTGCCGCGATCGACCAACTCGTCGGAGCGGGCCGCTGGCGGCCGCTCCGAGCGCTTGGCACGTTCCCCGTGCGGTTTCCAGGTGAAAGCGATCCGGGAGACACGGGCTGGCATGTGGATGCCAGCTATCCGCCGCCGGACGGGCCGGCTGAATCCTTCCTTTCCTGGCGTGTAAACGTGCAGTCAAAAGGCCGCGCGCTGCTGCTGTTGTTTCTTTTTTCCGACGTGGGCGAATTCGACGCTCCGACACGGATACGAGCGGGATCCCATCGGGATGTGGCGCGCCTCCTCGCGCCCGCCGGGGAACGGGGGATGTCCTTCATGGAACTGGCGAATCGCCTCGAAGAGACGGCGGGCAGGCCGGAAGTTTCCGCCGCGGGAGACGCGGGGACCGTGTACCTCTGCCATCCGTTTCTGGTTCATGCGGCGCAGGTGAACCGCGGAACGGAGCCGAGGTTTCTGGCACAACCGCCTGTTGAACCGGTGCAGCCGTTCCCGCTGGAGCGGCGTGAGGGCGGCTGTTACCCGGTTGAACTGGCGATCCGTCCGGCGCCCGGGGAACCATCGGCGGCGGTATAAACGCCCGGCGCGGTCATGTTCCGGCCTACAGCGTGACGTTCAGGACGGGAATCTGTTCCTGTGACAGCGAAGCGGAAAGGGTGCGCACGCGGGCCTCCACGGCATCGGACAGAGCGGGCGCCCACCGGGCCCGATCGGGATGTCGGGGCGCGAGCCAGACGCGCCATTCGAGAGATTTGAAAATGCGCACGGCGAGGATCACGTGCTCCAGGTACATCGCCGGCCCGGCAGGGCCTCCATAGCGGGTATCGCCCGAGAGAGGCGCGCCGCGGTGGGCCAGCATCACGCGGATCTGGTGGAGACGGCCCGTGTGAAGCTGCACGAGGAAGTGGCTTTCGGCGGGGGAGTCGGGCACGGGAGTGGTCAGCGTGACGTCGAGGAACGACGGTTTCCCCCCGGAGCGCACGACGCGCGCAGAAGCGCCTTCGACCTTGAGGTACGCTTTGTGCGCCCCCACGAGTTGCTGAGCTTTGTGGTTGGGGAGCGCGACCTGGGCGACGTACCACTTCTGCCAGCGGCGTTCGGCAATTTCGCACGAGTAATGGGCCGCGGCTTCCGCGGAGCGGGCCACGAGCATCAGTCCGCAGGTGGGTGAGTCGAGCCGGTGGACGAGCTTAAGGCCGGTGAAACCCTGGGCTTCGAGGCGGCGCACGAACGAGTCCGCCGCCGGATCGCGGGGGAGTTCACTGGCCAGACCGGCGGGTTTCAGGGCGACGATCTCGTGAGGCGAGACGTGCAGGATTTGGATGGCCTCGCCGGCGCGGGTGTTCGGTTTGCGGCTTTGAGGCGGCATGGGCGGAGTTGTACTCGTGTGGTGGCTGGCAGCGCGCCTCCTTAGTACGTGGGTATCTTAACAGCCTCGCGGTCAGCCGATCGGTTTTAGCAGGTAGGCGATCGCCGTCTCGGTGTCCGCCGGATCCGGCGCCGGATCTCCGTAGATCTCCCACGATTGCCCGGCGAATTCCCGCCGATGCGCGGCCATCCAGGATCGGATCGCGTCGTGCGCCTGATCCATCAGGTGGTACCGGCCGCGATGAACGGCAACGGCCGCCTCGCCGCCCGGCGTTTCGGCGGCGCAGACCTCGTCCACGGTTTCAAAGTTGCGCGTGACTTCGACACCGAAGTCACAGAGTATCGGCGCGCCTGGCTGAGCCGGATGGTGGTAGAGAAAAATGTTGTGGCCATCGGTCCGCAAGCCTGGGTGGCCGCGAAGGAACTCCCAGACCTTGTCGAGCGCCGGCCTCCACGCGGATCCCACCGCGCCAGGAGCGACCTCGCGCCGCACGGCGGCCAGTTTACGGGGGTGAACAGTCCGGAGATTCACGGAGACGGGCATTGGCTCGATTATAAAAGCGATTGCGGCGGCATTCGGGTTGCTCGGAATCGGCTATGGCAGATGAATTCCTTGCGCGGGTGCGGAAGATTGCGGCGGAGGTTTTAAACGCCGGGAACGTGGAGACGACGGCGCGCGGTGAAGGCTACTACGCTTTCTCGTTCGATACCGGGGCGGGACGGTCGAGTTTGCCGCCGGTCTGGATTGAGCCGGGGGCGAGCGAGGCGGAGATTCGCGAAAAACTGGAACGGGCGTTTTCGCAGGATTTTTATCCGGATTCGGCGCCGGACGATTTGTCGGTGCCCGGTTTGGCGACCGAGGGGAAAGTGCGTCCTTAACAAGCCCGGCGGATGATGTTATTTTCGGCTGTTTCCCTGATTGAGGTGACACCGATTGAGGTGACACGCCGCCGGAGGGTGAATCGATGGACGTCACGTTTCAGATCCCTGATGACCTGGCCAGCCGCATGACGGCGGCGGGTGACCCGTCTCGTCGAGCGCTTGAGGCGTTTGCCCTCGAAGAATTCAGGGCCGGACATCTCACCCCTCCGGAACTCCGCCGCATGCTCGGTCTGGCACGTATCCAGATGGATGGCTTCCTGAAGTCCCATGGCATCTTTGAAGACGTGACGCCCGAAGATGTCGAGCAGGATATTGCGGACCTTAAAGCGTGCCTGGGAGGGTAGGCCGGCCACGCGGGCCCAGTTCGATGGCTTCCACGGCGGAGATTTTCGCGTCCTCCACGGTGAACCGGAGAATGGTTCGCATCAGGTGCCAGCCCTGACGGCCGCAGGCTCCGGGGTTCATATGAAGCAGACCGAGGGCCGGATCGCGCGTGACTTTCAAAATGTGGGAGTGGCCGCAGATGAAGAGGGCCGGGCGGAGGCGCTGCAGGTTTTTGCGCGCGCGGGGATCGTAATTGCCGGGGTAGCCGCCGATGTGGGTCATGAAGACGCGGAGGCCGAGGCAGTCCCAGTCGAGATCGCGGGGAAGATCCGCACGCAGTTCGGCGCCGTCGACGTTGCCGTAAACGCCGCGCACGGGGCGGAGGGCGCGCAGGCGGTCGAGAACCTGCGGGGTGCCGAAATCACCGGCGTGCCAGATCTCATCGCACTCGCCCAGGTAATGCAGAATCTGGTCGTCCAGATAGCCGTGGGTGTCGGAAAGCAGGCCAATGCGCAACTTCCATCTTAGTGAGGCGGTAGAATACACCCTGTGAAAACCACTGCTGCTGTTTCATTTCTGATTGTGTGCGCGCTGCTGACGGCGGCGGACGCGCCGAAGGCGGTTTCCTTTCTCGGTCACGACCGGGTGGCCGAAGGTCTGGCGAAGGGCGGGGTGATGCTGACCGCGCCGAACCTGATTGTGCAGGGCGGGCATCGCGAGAAGGCGGGCGAGGTGGAAGTGCACGACACCGAGACGGACGTGATCTACGTGCAGGACGGCGAGGCGACGTTCGTGGCGGGCGGCAAAATGGTGGGCGGGAAGCTGGCGCGGCCGGGGCAGTATCTGGGCAAGGAAATCGAAGGCGGCGAGTCGCACCATCTGGTGAAGGGCGATTCCATCGTGGTGCAGGCGGGGACGCCGCACTGGTTCAAAGAAGTGCCGAAGTCGATCAGCTATTTCGTGGTGAAGGTGCTGAAATAGGGGAAATGGAAGATCATCAGCATCAGCTGGTTCCTTCGGAGATGGCTCTGCGCGTGAAGGCGCTGGAGAGTCTGCTGGTCGAGAAGGGGCTGGTGGACCCGGCGGCGCTGGACGCGCTGGTGGACACCTACGAGAACCGCGTGGGTCCGCGTAACGGTGCGCGGGTGGTGGCGCGCGCGTGGACGGATCCGGCGTATAAAGAGCGCCTGCTGCGGGATGCGCCCGGGGCGATTGCGGAACTCGGGTTTCTGAGCATGCAGGGCGAGCACATGGTGGTGCTGGAGAACACGCCGCGGGTGCACAACATGGTGGTCTGCACGCTGTGCTCGTGTTATCCGTGGCCGGTGCTGGGGCTGCCGCCTGTCTGGTACAAGTCGGCGCCGTACCGTTCGCGGGCGGTGATCGATCCGCGGGGGGTGCTTCGGGAGTTCGGGGTGGAGATTGCGCCGGAGGTGGAAGTGCGGGTCTGGGACAGCACGGCGGAGCTTCGCTATATCGTGCTGCCAGAGCGGCCGGCGGGGACGGAAGCGGCGACGGAAGACGCGCTGGCGGACCTGGTGACGCGGGATTCGATGATTGGCGTGGCTCTGGTGAGGCTGGCATGAACGGCATCCACGATATGGGCGGGATGCACGGGTTCGGGCCGGTGCAGGCGGAGAAGGACGAACCGGTGTTCCACGAGCCGTGGGAAGGGCGCACGCATGCGCTGAACCGGGCGCTGGGAGCCTGGAAGAAGTGGAATATCGACACCGGGCGGTTCGGGATCGAGCAGATTCCTCCGGCGGAGTATCTGCGCATGAGCTATTACGAGAAATGGTTCACGCGCAATGTGGAACTGCTGGTGAAGACGGGGCTGGTGTCGCGCGCGGAGCTGGAATCGGGCAGGCCGGAGCCGGGTTCGGCGCTCAGGACGCCACCGCTGCGGGCCGGGGGCGTGGCGGCGATCGCGTTGGATCGCGGGATCGCTTCGAGCGTGGAGCCTGCCGTGACGCCGCTGTTTGCGATCGGCGAGCGGGTGCGGGCGAAGAATATCCAGCCGGTGGGGCATACACGGTTGCCGCGGTATGCGCGAGGGAAGACGGGAGAGATTCATCTGGATCACGGGGTTTACGCTTTCCCCGATACGAGCGCGCACGGGCTGGGCGAGAACCGGCAGCACGTTTATTCCGTGCGATTCGCGGCGCGCGAGCTTTGGGGTCACGAAGCGCCGGCGCGGGATTCGGTCCATATCGATCTGTGGGACGAGTATCTTGAGCGCGCCTGAGAATTCCGGCTGTTATCCCGAACTGGAGAGCCTGCCGCGGGACGAGGGCGGGCCGGTGTTCGCGGAACCGTGGCAGGCGCAGGCCTTCGCGATGGCGGTGCGGCTTTCCGAACGCGGCTATTTCACGTGGACCGAATGGGCGGCAGCGCTGGCGGCGGAACTGGCGGCGGCCGCGGAGCGGGGCGAGGCCGACGACGGAAGCGAGTATTACCAGCACTGGCTGGCGGCGCTGGAAGGTCTGGTTACCGCGAAGGGACTGACCGATGTGGCAGCGCTGTTCGAGCGCCGGGAGGCCTGGGCCGATGCGTACCGGCACACGCCCCACGGAAAGCCGGTCGAGCTGCGGCCGGGGTTCCGGGTCAGTTACGCGTACCGGCAGAGTCCGCTGCATTCGGTGACGCGGGCGGACGGGGTGACGAAGCAGATCCGGATTCAGGACGGCCATCTGTTCGTCTGTAATGGCTGTTGCTGCGGACAGACCGGGAAGGGGTTCCCGGCGCTGGCTCTGGAGGAGTTCAAGAGCCAGTGGAAGAAGCGCGGAATCCGGCGGCGGCTGCATCTGACGATATCGGGATGTCTGGGGCCATGTCCGCTCGCCAATGTGGTGCTGCTGCAGTTTCGCGGGAGTTCGATGTGGTTCCACTCGATCAATCAGGCCGGGGACGTGGATCTGATTTACGACTACGTAGAGCGCATGCTGGTGGCGGAGAGTGTGATGGAGCCGCCTTCGGAGTTGAGCGCGCGGCTGTTCGAGCGCTATCAGGAACGCAGTTCGATCCAGGCCGGCGCGTGATCGCTGGCGTTCTCTTCGCCGCGCACGGAGCGATGGACGCCGCCGGCAACCAGGCGGCCGGCCAGGTCGGGTGAGAGCAGGAAGTGGTCGAGACGCATGCCTTTGTCCAGTTGCCAGCGGTCGCGCTTGTAATCCCAGAAGGTCCAGAGGGGACCGGTGGGCTGGAGTTGGCGGAGGGCATCGGTCCAGCCCTGGGCGAGAAGATTCGCGAAGGCCTGGCGGCTTTCGGGCTGAATGAGGGCGTTGTCGTCGAGCGAGCGAGTGGGATAGATGTCCTGCGCGGCGGGAACGACGTTGTAATCGCCCGCGAGGACGACCGGGATGCCGGCGGCCCGAAGGCTCGCGGCATGGGCGGTGAGGCGTTCGAACCAGGCCAGCTTATAGCGGAATTTGGGGCCGGGCTGCGGGTTGCCGTTGGGGAGGTAGAGAGAGGCAACCAGGATGCCTCCGACGGCAGCTTCGATGTAGCGCGCCTGCGCGTCGGCGGGGTCGCCGGGGAGGGTGGCGCGGGTAAGAACCGGTTCGGCATCGCGGGCGAGGATGGCGACGCCGTTCCACGAGCGCTCGCCCTGCCAGACCGCGTGATAACCGAGGGCACGCAGAGACTGGGCGGGGAAATCGCGCTGCCCGGCCTTGAGCTCCTGGAGACAGACGATATCGGGACGCTCCGCGGTCAGCCAGTCGAGCAGGTTGCGCAGGCGCTTATTGACGTTATTAATGTTGAAAGTAGCGAGCTTCAAGAACGACCGGAATCAATCTATCAGACGGGCGAGTAGCTGTCCCGGCTGACTTTGTAATCGTGAGGGGTGAGCAGCGCGGGGCCAGGACCGGGACCCTGTTGCGGCATGACGCCGGCGAAGCGGAGCAGGTCCGGGAAGGTGAAGGTCCCGGGTTCGCGGGCGGGGAGAGTCGGCGTCCAGGCGGGAGAGCGGTTGAGGATGGACTCGCGATCGAGCTGAAGCAGACCGATGAAAACTTCCGCGACGATGCGGGCCCCCACCGGACCGAGGCTGGCGCCGCCGGTCCGCACCAGGGCTTCCTTCAGGATGTAGTACCAAAGCGGCGTCGCTTCGAGAAGACCGCATGCGGTGGCGACCTGCCCGTCCGGCGAGGCGTCGCCGATTTCCGCCGGCGATAGCGGCGCGTAGTCGAAGAAGCGGGCGACGCTTTGTCCCGAGGGGAGGCCGAGTTCGTTCCCGCGCAGAAGGTTCAGTTCGGCCAGAGACTGCATGACGCCACCGGGGAACGGAAGCTTCGCGAGGTCGTCCGCCAGGTAAGGATCGATGCGGCGGCTCAGGGTGTTTTCGAGGGCCGATTCGTCCATGTGCAGGAGGCGGAACCACTCGACGATCCAGTTCTTCGGGATGGGGACGTCCGCGCGGCTGCCGGTCCTGCCGCTGAAAGTGAACAGGTCGTTGAGCGTGGCGGGCGGGGCCTGGCCGAGGTCGTAAAGGGGGCGGAGGGTGCTGTGACCGAAGCGGTAGGCGGCGGCGGAAAACTCGACCGGCATGAAAAGCCGGCCGCCCCGGCGCATGAGGGTTCCCGCGGCGAGCAGTTCGTCGACGATCGCCTGGCCGGCGAACAGGGGGAGGAACTCATGCAGGATCAGCCACTGGTAGTGCAGAATGGCGAGTTCGCGGGCTTCGGTGAAGACCGCTGCGTTCGGGCGGTCGGCACGCAAGGCTTTCACGATGTTGTTATGGAAAAAAAGGAAGGCGAGGTGCAGTTGGGCGACGATCAGATTTTCGTCGTTCCTGGGATCGCCGATCAGCGCGAAGCGGTTGCGGGCGCGGGGCAGATCGGCCTGGACGGCGAAGTCCGGCACGGTCGCGTTGGAGTCCGGCTCGAATTTGAAGACGAGCGCGGCGCCGATCTCGAAGAGGTCCGGATCGTCGCGCTGGTACAGGTGGGGGGTGGCGACAGGACCGGCGCCGTAGACGCTGTCGAGGTCGAAGCGGGGGCGGCGGTAGTTGGTGAGGGAGTCGGGATCCACCGCGGCCTCCGTGAGCGAAGTGGTATCGAAGGTGATGTTGTGATCGATGAACTGACCGAGGTAGGTGTAAGCGGCGGGAATGGCGGGATTGTCCGCGCTGCCATTGTCCGCGGACTCGACCATGGCGCCGGCGAGGCTTCGCAGGGCGGCAGGATCGACGCGAAGCGGCGGAAGCTCAGGGAAGAGGCGCCCGAACCTTCCGTTCGACGCTTGTGCGCCCGGGGCGCATGCGGAAATTCCGCGGAGCGGGCCGTGTCGGTGCATCAGAATCGGGGCATTTGAAAACCGCTATCTTTTGCTGCCGTGCACGGGAACCTCGCCGCCGGAATTTTCGATGATGGCTCCATTGGGCATGCAGTTGAATTTATAGACGTCGGAGTGCGGGTTGGCGATCGCTAATTTGATGTGGTTGCCATGAGGAATGGTGTACAGGTGCGGGCCGCTGGCTTTCTCGAAAGGAGAATTCACGCCGAAATGGATCTGGGACATGATATCCGGGCTGAGGAACGTGATGTGATCGCCCAGGTGGCAAGGGCTCGACTCGGTGGGCGTGGCCGGGTGCCACTCGATTTTGCGCCGGCCGGCGGGATATGTAATGGTGCAGGTGTATTCGCTCATCTTTTCTCCTAAGCCGTGGTGGTTTTGGTTTCCTGATTACTTAAGCGTTAATCGGGAGAAAATTCGGACAAATCCGGTTGCCGGCTCATTTCCTCGCGCAGCGACGGTTCAGCGGCGAGTATCGCCTGGGCCTCCGCTCTCTGATGAAGCGCGCCGAAGGTGCGGATGGCGAGGCGTTTGACCTTGGACTGATCGGGGTTGAAGCGGAGTGCCTGGGACAATTCGCGGATGGCCCGGGCGTTCTCACCCAGGCGGGCGCAAAGATAGGCGACGAAAGCGCGGACATAACCGTCGCGCGGTCTTTCGAGCAGGGCTGCATCCGCGAGCGCCAGCGCCTCCTGATAAGTCGGGCGGGCTTCGGCGGTTCTGCCGGCGCGGCGATACGCATCGGCAAGGTCCGCCAGGAGGAGGTAAGTGACGGGACCCACCGCACGCGCCTGAAGGTAAAAGGGAATGGAATCCTGCGGTCTTTTCTGATAATCGAGCACGGCTCCCAGGCCGATCAGGGTGTCGGAATGCACGCGCAGCTGCAGGGCGCGGCGGAAGGACTGTTCCGCTTCCACGTAACGGCCGAGGTCGTTATAGACGGCGCCGAGATCATGGTGGCCCATGGCGACGTCGGGAGCGATGGATGTCACCCTGAGGAAGTTTTCGACGGCCTCGGGATATTTACCGCGATAGTAATAAAACTGGCCGAGATCGAGATAATTCCGATAGTAACCCGGCAGTTGAGCGATGGCCTGTTTCCATGTCTGGACGGCTTGGTCGGGCAATTCCATATCGGAGTAGGCGCCCGCGAGTTTGCGCAGGGCGTCAACGTTGCCGGGCTCAAGCTGCAAAATCCTTAAATATTCGGCGGCGGCTCTTTCCGGAAGGCCCGATTCGAGATCGACCAGGCCGGCGGCGAGGTGCGCCTCGATGTTGTCTGGATCGCGGGATATAGCTTCTTTGAGTGAGTTGCGCGCGAGTTCGAGGAACGCGGGCTCGCTGCGGAGGGAATATTTAAAAACCAGAGCCAGCGTCATGCCCGACCAGGGCAGGCTGGATTCCGGGTCGAGGCGGGTGGAGGACTGAAACGAGGCGATGGCGGCGTCGGGATCCGGCTGTGGCTTTTGCATTTCGCCCTCGCCGCGCAGATAATCCGCCCAGGCGGAGGCCGAAATGCGGGCGGGTCCCTGCTTGCCGTTGAGCTGGAGGGCGGAGGAGACCGCGGCGACGAGCGCCTGGGGAAGAATGCCGATGGACGCCTCGGTATAGGTGCCGCTGAATGGCTGCAGAGTATGGCCGGTGGCGGCGTCACGAATGCTGAGATCGACGCGCAGCGCGGCTCCCGCACGGCGGAAGCGCGCCTTCAGCAGGTGGGTAGCGCCGGTTTTTTTGAAATCCTCCTCGATTGTGGAGTGGGCGGACGCATCGAGGGGCGGAATGATGACGACCGGGCCGGACGGACCGCGGTACTCGGACAAGCGGAGGGAAAGCTGGCGCAGGGCGCCGCCGCCCCAGGCGAGGGAGCCGGTGTCGGCATCGGGCGGCAGGATCGCGATCCGCATGGGGGTGGGGGGCACGGGAGCGTAGTGCATGTAAACAGCGTTCCCGCAAACGAACAGGATGGCGACCACCGCGAGCACGGAGGCCAGGCGCGCCGGAGTGACGAAAGGCAGGAAAGAGCGGCGGACGGCGCCGGCGTCGGCGGGGCGGCGAGCGGGGTCCACGTTGAGGCAGGCGGCGATCGCCCGCGCCCAGCGATAAGGCAGGTCGCGGCGGAGGCGGCCGGGCGGGACGAAGGCGACAGCGTTACGGCGGCTGGGGTCGTTCGAAAAGGGGCGGGTTCCGGTGGCCGCTTCGTAGAGCAGGACGCCCAGGGCGTAGATGTCGGAGGCGGCCGAAAAGGCTTCGCCCTGCCAGAGTTCCGGAGCGAGGAAGTCCAGGGGTTCCGCGAAAGCTGTCCAGACAGGCAACGCCGTCGTGGCCGGGAAGGCGGGCAAGCCCAAAATCGGTGATGACCGGCCGGATAGCGCCGGGGCCTTCCCTGAGAATGACGTTACTGCCTTTCAGGTCGCCGTGGACAATGCCCTGTTTGTGCGCTTCGGCGAGGCCGTCGCAGAGCTGGAGGGCGAGTTGGCCCAGATCGTCGATCGGCAGCGGTCCCTTAAAGCGAATGCGTTGCTGCAGGGTTTCACCGGGAAGGTACTCCATGGTGAGGAAGCGGATTTCGCCGTCGGGAGTGATCGCCGTCTGCACGGGGTGAACGCGGCAGACGTTCTGGTGGGTCACCCGGATGGCGAGGCGGGCTTCGTTACGGAGGCGGTCGCGGTGGGCGGCGTGAGGAATTTTCAGAGCGACGTCGGTGCCCATGGTCTCATCGCGGGCCTGGTAAACGACGGACATGCCGCCTTCATCGATTTTGCGAACGATGCGATAGCGATCCCCCAGCAGGGAATCGGGCTCGAAGGGGTTGCGCTCCTGCGGCCGGAGGGCCGGCTGGTCGAGAAAGCCTCCCATTTCCAGTTCCCAGTGAATGCGCTGGAGGACTTCGTCCCGCAGGTCCGCCTGCTCCGGGCAGTGCCCGCGCACCCAGCTCTCGCGGTCGGCGTCGGGAATCCGCAGGGCGGCTTCGACGAGCGTCATCACCAGTTCGTCGCGACGCGCGGGATCCTGAGTCACGCTTCAGGCCTCTTTCCGAAGGCGCACGAACAGCCAGTGGCGGGCATCCTGCCAGCGGCGCTGCATGGTTCGCAGATTCATATGCAGCAGTTCGGCGGTCTGTTCATTACTCAGTCCAAGGAAGTACCGCATCTCCACGATCTGGCAGTAAAGAGGATTTTCTATGGCGAGTTCGTCGAGCAGGCAGTTCAGACTAAGCAGGGCGTCGGGATCGTCCTGGGTGAGGATGAGGCCGTCGAAGAGGGCGGCGTCCAGGGGAACGAATTCGACTCCGGGCCGCCGGCGGGCGCGGTCGACTAGGTAGTTTCGCATCACGCGCGCGGCGAGCGCATAGAAATGGCCGCGGTTTTCCCAGGTGCGATCCTTGGCGGCGACAAGTTTCAGATAGGATTCCGAGACTAAGTCGTTCGCCTGGAGAGAAAGGTTGCGGCGCTCACCCTTGATGAGGTTCACGGCGATGCGGCGGAGGTCGGGGAGAACGAGTTCAAACAGGAGTTGTTCCGCCGGGCCGTCACCAGACTGCCAACGGTGAATCAAGCCCGTGATGTCGTACTCTTTGTTACGGTTCACTGAGTCACGTAGCATAACATGCAGATTTTTTCGCAGACGGCCCAGGATGTCATTTCGGACCAGGGCACCCGGCGGTCTGAATCCCCGGTTCGGCCCGGCCGGCGTCAACCCGCCCAGCCTGAAACCAGCCGTATTGGACACTCTCTCCGAGGCAGCGGAGAAAGAATGCCGGAGCGCAGCACAGATCATTCACCTGGTAAGGCGAAGAAAGCGGAAATTCCAGGACACGCATTGTCATAAATCCTTTTTTAGGTTCGGGTAAAAGGGTTATGACAGGAGAGTACGTTTCGTTTCAGGGCGGAGAAAAAATTTTCGGGGAATCCGCGGAGGCGGTCAGGTAATTCCGCCCCCGGAAGGCGTTTCCGTTTTATGACGGGGTACAACTGCAGGAAAATGCGTTCGCGGGGGAGGAATCCCGCTAAAAAAGGGTTGGAGGGCTGCCTAATTTTCGGCGGGAGTTTTTTCGAAGCGATCGATGACGATCAGGTCCACGGGTATTTTGCGGGGTTCCAGCTTGAGGCCGAGTTGTTCCTGGATGGCGGTAAAGATATTGGCGGGCGCTTCGCCGTCGGGCGTATGAGGGCTGCCGCCGTCGGCTCCCGGGGGCGGGCCGCCCGGGCCCATCATGCCTGCAATCCCCGCCATCATCTTGTTTTGTTCCGGCTCGAAGGTCAGGTCGATGTCGTATTTGGCGGTGAGTTCGGTCATGTCGATGACGGCGCGGTCGAGTTGCTGTTCCAGGGTTTCCGCAAGACGAGCGATGGTCAGTCCGTTGCCGGTCAGTTTGGTTCGGCCGGGCATCATTCTGATGGCCATTCCACGGCCAGGCCCCGCTCCGGCGGGCATTGGAGGGAAGCCATCCTTTCCCAGTGTCATTCTGCCGCTGACCACAGGAGAGCCGGGGGCCGGCGGAGGAAGCGCCGGGGCGGCGGA
>Ga0118677_10009054_pt1 | contig 15708 bp, 14 predicted proteins | sample AliMusrvi5mmetaG_FD_86154 | JGI IMG/M metagenome (GOLD analysis project Ga0118677, IMG submission 86154) | reverse complement strand
GGGTCATTGCCATTCGCCAGCCACGCCACGAGAGTGCAGAACGACGAACAGTCCAGTGAAATCGGGAACTTGGGAGGCCAGACCCCGACTGCGTTCATCCGCTCGGGGCCTTCGGAGTAGTTGATGCCCCGACCCTTGTTGAGTAGCAACCATGTGGCCCACTGGATTTGCGCGGCTCGGGTGTCGTTCATAGTTTCTAGGTTAGGTTGTGGCAAGTCTGGTGAAAAGTCTGGCTCTACATCCCCATGAAGGCGAAGAAGTTGCCGTTATTGGTGGCGACGATGTTGTCATAGCAAAGGAACACACGGGGGGTGTTCAGGAAAACTCCAGTGGCGGCATTGTTCAAAATGGTTGATTTTACAAGCGTGGATGCGGTGAACTTAAGTATCCCCGCCGAACCTAGAACGCTGTAGCCCATATACACATTCCCTGATGTGTCCGATACAAGAGCGAATGGTCCAGTTTGGCTAGTGGCCGCCGACGACCCACCGGTAAAAGTGGAGGGAGTTGTCCAATACTGGATATGGTCGTCGTTGACGGCCCACAGATTATTCGACGGGTCGAAGCACATCCCGCCGATTTGGGTAGCGGTTCCACCAGGAAATCCGAAGTTCGTAAGTAGCGTGAAGGTTGAGACGGTGAGCGACTGAACCCACCCCGCGCTCTTCCCAACGTAGATGTACGTCCCGCTCGGGTCAAGAAGGAGTGCAGCCGTGGACCCAGTACCTATTGAATAGGTGGTAGCCGTTCCCGACGAGATGTTGGTCTTATAGAGCGTCGTGGTGGAGTTCGAGGTATAGACGTACGTCCCATCACATTGAAGGACTGTTCCCCCACCCGTTATCCCCGTTGATCTAAGTGAGGTAAGGGTCGAACTCGACGGGTCGTAGGAATAAAGAGTCGGTGTGGTTCCCGTGGTCAAGATATAGATGATTCCCGCCCACAGACAGACCAGGTTCGCTGACCCGCTGGTGAGAGTTATCGCACTCCTTGAGCCAGAGGGGATGGAGTACACCGAAACAGTCCCGTTGCTGTCTGGCATGTACATCTTGTGGTTATAGACCACTGCGGCTGACGCCGCCAAAGTCGTGGGGGGTGGGTACGAGGCCGCCGACCACGCACTAGACGAAGTGGTCAGGTTATACCCGTCTGAACCACCGCTGGGAGATGCGGTTATGTCACCATAGGCCAGATACTCTGCCATCTACGCAACCGCCGTACAGCGCCACGCTGAGGTAGTGGGGTTCCAGAAGAACCCGACCAACAGAAGCGCAGAAATCACGGTCGTCGTCGGCAGGGCGACGGTGGAAGCCTCGAACTTCGCTCCCCACGCAATCGTCCTCGCCGTGCCGTTGTCCGTGAATCCAAGGATGAGGGAGTCGAAGGAGTTGGGAGTGCCGGTCAGGTTCGTCGTCATCGACGTGATGTTCGCGGCCAAACCAGTCATATTCACCACGTCATAGTTATCAGTGTTGATCGTCGGCGTAGCGCCGGGGGCTGAGTAGGCGTAGACGCGCTTGGTGTATCGCTTATTGGTCAGGGTCTGGGTGGCGGTGGCCCCGACTACCTGTTGGGCGATGTTCGCAGCGTCGTAGATGGATTTGAGCATGTAGCCCGAGAGCAGGGACGAGGACGGCGACCACACAATCTGTCCGGTCCCGTCGCCCTTCGAGGTCGCTACCAGACCCTGTTGAGTGGTAGCGGGGTTCTGAGAGTAGTTGCCAGCCATTTAGCCTCTAATCGGGTAGGGGTCGAGGGTGTAGGTCGCGGTGAGCAGTCCAGTATCACCGGAGTAGGCGAAGTCACGCGCTTCGATAACCATGTTGCGAGAAATGCTTCCGGCCCCTGATGCGTTGGGGGGGGTGCGTTTGAACGACACGACTTGGTCCAGTAGACAGTTCACTATCACGCCGTTGTTGGCCCCGTTACCAGTCTGCGAGAGCATCGTCACCGACTGCACCCGTTGGAGTGGGGAGCGAAACAGCACGCCCGAATAACAGGCCGTTGAGAGAGCGTGGGAGAGCGTGTCGTGGACGGTTCCTGATTTGGTCAGGGTGTTGTAGCCGTAGGTCGCTTGGGCGAAGGCATTTTCGAATATCTGACTGAGTCCCGCTTGGGGGGTCACCGAGACGCACGTCCACACGTCGGCCTCGTCCAGTGGGGCATCCAGACTCGGTCCCTCGTAGGCGTAGTTGGTACTCGCGTCGTCGCTCCATGCGTGGTCGCCAGTCGGGGAGTAGGAATTGGGACTCCACCCTCCCGCCATGCCGAATGACACTCCCGCTCCGGGGTTGACGTTGGAAGTCACGGTGAATTGAGAACCCGATGCCGTGGCGACGGTCCAGACCCCGTTATACGCCCTCGGGTAGCACCCCACTACTGCGACAGTCTCACCAGTCGTGAGGGTGTTGGTGGCAGTGAACGTCAGCGTGGTCGAGGTGGACGAGAGTGCCGTGATGGTGTCCCACTCCCACGTCCCGAAGAACTTCTGATTGTGGAAAGCGAACGTCCCATCGCCCTTTTGGTAGAACCGCCCCACGTCTGTCTCACAGACCTGATAGATGAGATCAAGGGCGGTGGATGAGAACACCGGCGCATCCCAGTACCACGGCTGGACGTTGACGAATCCGTTGGATGATGAGTACCCGCTCCACACTGAACCATTGTTGATGTAGTAGAGGTTGGAGTCCAGAGAGATGGACCCGCCCGACACGGTTCCGTACCCGGCGAGGACCAATATCTCAGCAATGCGGTCTCCCGACGAGACGGGGCTGGAGGTTGTCTTAATCGGCAACTGCAATAGCGTTCCTGCTATGTAGCGGTTGGAGACTTCGGTCTGAAGTCCCGAGAGGTGTGCGTTGGAGCTGACGCAGATTTCATCAATATACATCGCCACGGTGGGGTCACCGATGGTCACCGCGCTCACGGTGTTGAGGTTCGTCACTGCGCCGATGGCAGCGAGACTGGTGAAAACCCCGTCACAGTACAACTGAAGTACGCCCGATGCGTTCTCCACTAGCCCGATGTGATGCCAGTAGCCGTCGTTAATCTTCCCACCCGTCACGACGGTGGAGTTGAGGGTGGTTCCGAACGTCAGGTTTCCGGTGTTGGACACCGTGAGAAGAACGCCGTAACTGACGCCCCCGACCTTGCAGTTGAACGACGGTGATAGGTCGGTGGCCCCTCCCAACCCTTGACCAAGAACCCAGAAGTCAATCCCGCCAAACGCGCCGAAGGACGTGAACGAGAGTTGGCCCGTCGCCACATTGCCACCATTGCCGAGGTCGATACATCCCGAGTTGATGTAGATGATCGCCCCCGCTGACGGGAAGGAGACCGTACCCAGAATGTCTGCGTTACTCCCCCCGATGAGGTCGGTCATCACTGATTGATAGGCGCTTCCACCGCCTGACGAGGTTCCCACCACCGCGCTAGGAACAGTGAACGAAGAAGCGGTGGCCGTTCCAACGGCGACGTTGATGAGGTTCAAACTGGCACCCGTGGTGACGGAAAGTCCCGCGATGGTGATTATCTGACCGGCGACGAAGTTATTGAATCCGGTGTAGGTCGCCGTCGTACCCGTACCCACGGCGCTTGAGATGACCGCCGTGGCCGTGGTGGTGGCGGAGAAGTAGTTGGTCACTGATGCGGAACTGGTGTACTGCGCCCAGAACGCCGGAGACTCCATTGTCCGTAGCGAGAGTTGCTTCAGGTGGTCGGTGGCTTGGATGATCACGTCTGAGTTGAGTTGGTCGGTGATCTTCTCTTTGGCCGAGTCGATGACGCCGAAGAACTCGCGGTAGGTCGTGCCACTCCACGTCATCGTCATGGCGATGGGCTGGCGCGGGGCGATGGTGTAGCCAGTCCCGTTGGTCGTACCGTTCCAGAAGTAGCCGTCACGTCCGTTGAACGTTCCCTGGAACGTCCCGGCTTCGATGCGGTCCAAGAAGTGCTGACGACCTTCGTGTGTCGCTAGGTCTCGCAGGTAGGAGGACACATTCGTCCAGTAGGAATTGCTCGAACCTGAGGCGGGCAACGCTACGGAGTAGGCGGTGTTCATCGTCGCGCCCGAGGCGGTCGGATTGAACGCGATATACACGTCAATGACAGGTAGGAAGGAGATGGCGGCCATTAGTAGATTCTCTGGGTCGTGTTGGGCTGGACGAACTTAGGACGGGGTTCGCGCTGCGCCCACTTGCCGAGGTTGTTCCCGTAGCGCCTCACGTCTTTGGAGAGGAGTAGTCGGACCTGCTCTGCGAATTGGGCGTTGTTCACTAGAAGGTTGATGATCGTGGGTATTTCGATGTGGATTTCAACGTCAACGTCGGACATGATTACCCGTTCACCCAGACAGTCACCTTGTGTCCGGCCTTGGTCTGAGTCGTCTGGTGGATGCCGGTGGAGATGCCGTGGGTCTTGTCGTAGTTGTACTGGTAGGCAAGGCCCGCTTGGGAGTTCGCCCACGACTGGGTCGAGGGGCTGAGCGACGCAGACGAGTGGACAATCGCTCCCGTCAGATTCGCTATTCCAATCGTGAGATCGTGCAGGACGTTGTATCCCCCGCCGTAGTTCACCACCGCGTTGCCGACTGTCGCCCCTGCCTTCGTGTGTAGGAGTGCTGAGGTGATTTGATAGGCCACGACACCCGCGACTGCGACACCAACGGCCTTCGCCATCGTCAAACCCTCTACGCCGAGTTTCGACGCGGCACCACCGGCGAGCGCACCCTCCGCACCGCCAGCGGCCAACCCTCCCGCACCAGCGGCGGCACCAATCCCAGCGGCCTCCCCGCCTAGAGCGACGGTGTTGGCTTCAGTGGCGGCGGAGTTGGCGGTGACGGCGGCGAAAAGGTCAGTGGTCGCGCCCGCGAGCGCGGCGGTCTCCGTCGTCCCGAAAAGGCTCTTAAACGTCCCGATAACGCTAGAGATACCCTTGGCTAGTTTGAACCCGACAGAGGCCGCAAACAGGCCTATAGCCGTGTCTGAGGCGATTCTGGTGACCAACGGGTGTTCACGCAGGAACCCTACGGCGTGATTCACCCATTTGGCGAGGTCCGTGGCCTTGGGAAGTAGCCAGTTGCCGAGGTTGATGGCGGCAGAACTCCCCGCTGCCTTGAGCGAGTCGAGTTGGAAACTCAGTTCCTTGGTGACATCTCCCCAGCCTTGCACCTGAGTCTTGCCATTGGCCATCGCTAGGCCAATGGACTTGGTGTTGTCGATCACCGTCTTGGAGGCGGTCCCGGTGAGGTCGAGGGCAACTTTCAGACCAGCGGTCGTCCCGGTCATTGCTTTGACAGCGGCGATGTAGTCGGCGGAACCTGCAGGGAACTTCTTACCCACTGCGTCGATGACGGTCTGGAACGCTACCGAGATCCCCTTGTTGGGGTCGCGCATGGTGTTGAGCAACCCCTGAGCGGTCAGGCCGAAGTCTCCAAGGATGGTGTTGGCCTTGGATGAGGGCGAGACGAGGTTCAGCATCGCTTGAGAGAGGTTCGTCGTAGCGAGTCGGGCGGTCATACCCGTGTTCGTCAGCGCCGCGATGGACCCGAGGACGTTCTTGAGCGGGATGTTCAGCGACGAGGCGACCGGCAACACTCGACCGAGCGAGGCGGCCAAGTTCTCCATGTTCGTCTTACCAGCGGCCACGGTGGCGACGAGGGCCGAGGTCACTCCGGTGGCTTCAGACGCCGGAATCTTGTAGTCGTGCAGCGCAGTTGTGAGCGCGTCGGCAACGGTCGCCATATCCGCACCGCCGACCTTGGCACCCTCGGCGGCGGCCTTGAGGACGGAGAGACCTTGGGCGGCGTGGAATCCTGCCGACTCAATCAGGTACATGCCTTTAGCGAGGTCGAAGGGGGTCTGTCCGACGGCGGGGGCGAGAGCAAGGATGCCCTGACGGACCATCTCGATGTTCTTGGCCGATTCACCGGCACCTGTGACGAGCTCGGTGGTGGCGGTCTGGAAGTCTGAGGCCATCTTGATACTGACCCCGGCGACGGCGACACCCGCCACGATGATGCCCGTCGCGGCTTTGTTCAGACCAGACGAGAGTTTGGACCCTATCGAGTCCCCGGTCTTGCCGAGGGCTTCCATCTTCCCGGCTGACTCGTCAATCTTGGCGTTAAAACCACGGGTATCGGCTACGAGGGTCGCAACAACAGGTGGCAATGCCATTACTCCACCGCCTTCGCATACTCCACGTCAGCGAGTTCTCGGATGTCGGGTTCGGCCTCCATCGTTCCCATCCTGACGGCGGGGAAGGGAACCTTGATGAATTTCGTCCCTAGTTCGGGGTATCTTTCATAATTGACCGTGGGGCCGGTCTCGGAGAACCAAGTGTCCAGACCAATCGCCCCGACTCGGATGGGGCGGATTGAACGGACGGTCGCACCACTCCTGATCGTGGGCTTGGGGGGAACGGCGGGGAAGTTCGGCTTGCCCTGGTAGTACACGCGACCCGTTCGAGACGTTCGCTGTCCACCGGGGTAGGGGCGGTACTGGTGTTTCATCGCGTCGGCCAGAATCACCGAACCACGGGTGACGATGACCCTCGCGGCCTCACGCGCTCTCACAATCATGGCCTCACCAGCCAAACGGAACTCGCGCACGCCCGAAAAGATGACCTCGGCCTCTGCCATCTACTCATCCTCCGTCATCGCATCTATCGCCAACAGCCACTCGATGACATCTAAGGGCGTGTCGAGAAACGCCTCATGCCCGCCACCAAAAGCCTTAAGCCAACGGTACTCGCGGTAATAGCCCCAGACCTCATCGTCTACGGGGGAGGAGAGTTTTCGTCCTCCCAGCGCCTTGCCTAATCGGTCGAGGCGCTGGTATCTACTTTTGGGTCCGGGTCGATTTCAAAGGACTCGCCACGGAACGCGAGATTGCAGACGGACGCTAACTCCTCGAACACGTCAGGATGGACGTTGCCCGCACCTTCTTCGCTGATGTCGAGGGGCCAGGGCCACTTCACGACCATCGCGGCGATCACGGCGGTCTTGTAGGCCCAGAGTCGTTCCCATTCGTCAGGGGAGAGGTCGTACATCGGACCCCAAGTTGTCGCGTCGGCCTCATTAAAACCCTTACTCAACAACTTCTGAGATACGGGCACGGAGCGAGTCTGGGCGATAGAAACGGGTCGGGAGAGGCGTTCGGTGAGGGTAGAGCGGTCCCTGATCTCCACCACGTCACCGTTCGAGAGCGTGTATTCCATAATCCTCCTAGGTCAGTAGGAGTTTACTTCGCTTCACCCCGAAATCGGGGGATTAGTACGCAGCGGATACTGAGTTGGTGGTCACCGTCTTGATGGGGGAGTAACCCGAAATCGCGTCGGTGGCGTTGGCGACGGCCACGAAGTCAACCGTCAACTCCACGAACGACTTGGAACTGGACCGCTTGACGTTCTCGAACTGAGCCTTGGTCATCGTCAAGGCCAGTGACGTGGGCGTGGCGGAGTTCGGGTCATTGAACGTCACAACGAGAGCCTGTTGGTTTCGTACAAGAGCGGTCGGGGAAGATCCGGTAGAGAAGGGGTCGGCGTTGGAGTTCACGACGATGGTGAAACTGCCCTTGACCTCGCACGTCCCGGCGAAGACGGGGTTGGGGCCTTGCTGACCGAGGGTGAAAATCGGCTCGGTCTTTCGCATAATCGTCAACTTGCCGTCTTGCACGTTCCAGTTCTGACTCGCGGCGATGGAGACGGTGGTGTCCCACGCGGGCGCGGCGACGATTGAACCGAAGGTCGGAGAGGTGAACGGCGCACCGGCTGAGGTGGTGGGAGTGGTCCAGGGGTTGCCCTTGTACTTCGTCGTAGCCTCGATCAGCGTCGATGGACCGAAGGAGAGGTCCAACTGGTCGGCTTGGCTACCCGAGATGACGTAGGCGTCGGCGGCGTCGAAGAGGCAGATGGAGTAGGACGGCGGCTGACTGCCCGTGGTGGGGGCGTTCAAGAGTCCGATGGTGTGGACGTAGGGCCCCGAGCCGGTGACGGTGTCGGTGGAACCCAGAATCCCCTTGAGTACAACTGGGAACGTGTCGTTGTACAAGTAGCACTTGAAATCGACCTCGTCGACGCGGGTGCCGGGGACTTGGTCGTAGTTCTCCACCGGCGACGCGCGAAAGGCCGGGTCGTTCAACCACGTCAGCGTCGGGGTGATGTGCGGGTCCATCGTCGGGATGTACTGCACCGTTCCTGAGGCCGGAGTCGTGCCACGGGTGACCTCGGGGATGATGCCGAGCCATCCGTTAGCGGATAGGAAGGGGGCGTTGGTGGTCACTTATGCTCCTTGGCTTTCAGAGGGGGCTATTTGCGCCTCTGGCGGGTTCACTACGGATGTGGCGCTCCACTTATCATCTGGCGCAGATTCGAGGTCGTAGGACTCTCCGGGTTGAGCGACGAGAACGGCACCATTGACGAGAATGTCGGGGTACGTCATTTCCTGTGACCAGTTGAACGTGAAACTCATAGACGCTCCTTCGTTTCAATGCTACGAAGGGCGATACACCCCTACAAGTCGGGGGCTAGGAGTTGATGGTCTCCACGACGCTGAGTTCTATCCGAGAGCGAATCTCCACGATTCCCGCCACCCCTGCACCCGAGAGCATGGTGGGAAGGTCGGAGTGCCACTTGAGATCCGGACCCCAATGCTCGCTCGGTCCCTCTCCCCATTGGAAGATGGCCGTCCCTGATCCCACGGGGCTACCCCCGGCGTTTCGGCTGTAGCGGATGGCGGTGCGCAGGTTGTCGATGAACGCGGTGTTCTCGGCGGCGGCCAATTGCACCGAATCCCCGACCCCGTTGGTCTGGGCGGCGTATCGAAGGACGCAGTTGAGGTGGAGTTGGTAGGACACCCACTTCTGACCGTTGGGCGGTGGGCCGTTGTAGCCCGAGGCCAGACGCAGTTCCTCGCCGTCTGAGATGTAGGTCCAGATGACGATTCCCGTGGTGATTCCGGGCAAGTCGGGGGGGAAGAACGTCGTGTCGGGGGTCTGCGTCTCGGGATACTGGAAGATTGTGTGGACGCTGGCGATGTTCTGTGACTCCAGGTAGGAGACCGCCTGGCTCCAGACGTTCGCCAGAGTCATGTCCTCCCCCAAGTCCGCTGAAAGTTGTCGAGCAGGTCGTAGCCGGTCATCTCGTGGCCGGAGTGTGAACTCCCCGCCGAGGCCAGACGCGCCTCGCCCGATTCTTGGATGACGAACCCGGACTCTCCGCGCTCCTCCACCATTGCGATGACGAAGTGGATGACGGCCTGTTTCACCGTGGCGGGAAGGGCGGTGATATTCGTCCCCGAGACGTGGTTGTATTGCAGGTTCGACGCGAAGGTCAGGGTTGAGGTTCCGGCGACGTAGTTGGATGCCAGAGTGACTATCTCGTCGTTGCTCCCGTCCCAGATGGTCAGTTGGTTCCCGGCGTAGATTCCGGTGGGGTCCACGACCGTCATGGTGTTCGACCCCGCGGTAACGTTGGCCGTGGAGAAGGTGTTGGCCCATCCATTGACATAGGACCACTGGCAGTACAACTGAGAACCCATGCCGCGCCCGGTGATAATCGAGGTGAGGGCGTTAATCCCGTTGTAGGCGATGCTCGAGCCCGCCCCGGTCTGAGAGACGATGAACCGCGAGCGTTCGATGAAGCAGTTGGACGTGGAGAGGGGGATGACGTTCCCCATCCCCGGTGTCGTGCCCCACTGGAAGGCCGAGACGGACAGAATCGGGTCGTACTCGGGGTGGATGACGAACTCACCCTGACGGTTGGGGGTGTACCGGCCTACTTCGGTGTTCGTGGTGGCGTTGAGCGTTCCGAGCTTTCCCATGCAGTGCGCGTCCACCTTGGAACCGGCGCGAAGAATCAACTGATAGAGCGCGTCGTCCTGGTCCTGTTGGCTTCCCCCTTCTACGAAGGTGGAGTAGTTCAGCATCGAGGCGGTGGGGGAGGCTTTGAACTCCGTGAGGCTCAAGTACGGTTCGACCCTGCCGAATTGCTGATTATTCGCATTGACGACGGTCATTCGGCCTCCAGGTTGGTACTTCCACACTTGCACTTATCGCGGTAGATTCCAAGATGACCGCAGTCCTGACAGTGGTATCCCTGCACGTTCTGGAACGTCATGCCGACCCTGCCGAACTCCCCGCCCTTGATCATGGCCTTTCCCACCGAGTCAGGGACGTGGAACGCGCCGTCCTTCTGGCGTTTGATGGGCTTGGACCCATCCACGGTCAGTTCCTTTACTCCCGAGTCGGAGGCGATGAGTTTCATATTCCAAATCTACTTTCCATAATGCGACTGGGGCGGGACCGAAGCCCCGCCCCAGCGCGTCATCACGTTACCGCGTTATCCCTGATTAAGCCCCATAGATATTGGTCAGGACACCACTCAAGACCGGAGCCTCGAAGATCAACGTGCCGTAGCGGTAGGTGGAACGGATGTACGACATCGAAATCTGGGGCCAGTCAATGACCATCGTGTCGATGTTGTTGACCACCTTCATGCAGGAGGTCACACCCGAGTCAGCCCACGGAACGTTCCATGACTGAATCAACGCCACGCCGTTGGGCATGTAACGGTGGACGAGGAGGTCCACCATCTTCGACGTTGAGGGGTTCACGACACCGCCGACCGAACCGCCCATCATCACACCGTTCTCGCCGGTCTGAAGGTTGATGCGGTAGGAGACGTTCTGCGCGTTGTTCTTGAGCAGGTCGTACAGGTTCTTGGCGATGGCACCAGTCGTGTAAATCGCGTCGGGGTCTGCACCCTGAGTGATGTACAGGTTGGTGAGCGCCGTCTCGAACTCGGTTCCAGGGTTGGAAGTCGAGAGAGCGCCGTTCACCGCCAACTGGTAACCGCCCAATGCGGAGTTGTTGTACTCCTGGATGGCACCGTCGTAGCCGAGACTGTTGAACGAGCCGTTGTCCGTCGAGGTCGAGGGCAAAGCACCGACAACCGCGAACGTGGCGGGCGACGCACCAGCACCAAAGGCACCGGCGATGGTGAACACCGTCGAACCCTTGTAGTAGGTACCCGACATGTTGACGTAGATGTTGCAACCCAGGGCACCCGTGGGGGCGACCAGAGCCGACAACTTCACACCAATGACCGCCGACACAACGGGCGTACCCGTGGCGGTGATGGCCTTGGACTCGCCGTAAGCGGTCGAGAACGTGACGTAGACAGCGGTAGCCGTGCCCGAGGGCAGACCGGCGTTCACAGCCGTGGCGTCGGCGGCAGCGGTGGCCGAAGCACCCGCGACCGACAGGACCGTCGAGACACCGTTCAACAACGCACGCTCTTCACCGAGCATGTCAGCCCACAACAGAGCCAGCATCGACACGGCCTGCGCGTCGGTGAAGCCCTGAGAGGCGAACTGCTGCTGCATCGAGACGGAGTCCGACAGACCCATTTCTACGAATGCCTTGAAGGTCGTGTCACCACCGTAGGAGATCAGCGGCGGGATGTTGAACGTGAAACCGTTCACCGAAGCCGAGGTCGAGGTCGAGGTGAAGAACGGCGAAAGGTTCGCAGTCGCTCCGCCCGAGTTCGAGACGCTGGTGATGCGGCGGTATTCGAGGCCCTGACCGATGCCCTTCTCACGCGGGGTCGAGTTGCGGAAGTGCAAGTCCTTGGGGACGAGCATCAGCAACGCGGATTCCACGTTGTAGGGGGTGATGCCGGTGTACTGAACCGGGGTCGTGGCGATGGGGTTGCCGATCTGCCACTGCTTGATGAGGTCAGCGTCGAGGCCAGCCTTGTTCAAAGATTCGAGCATGGCGGCACGCTCGCTCTTGACAATGCCAACGCCCTTGCCACCCCACGCGATGTCGCCACTGCGCGAGAGGTTCTGACCTTGGTTTCCAGCCTCTAACAGAGCCGACTTGACGGCCTGGAAGTTCTGGACCGGATTCTCTTGGAAGAGTTCGTCCGGGCGGGGAATGGTGTAAGCCATTAGCCCTCACTTTCGTTTTTAATGGCCTCGGCTTGGGTTTCAAGCTCGGCGGCCTTCTTCATGAACTCACTTCGAGTGTGGGGGTCGGAGAACAGCGACGCTGAATCACGGGCCGACTTCGCCTCGCTCAGTAGCGTCTCTCGCTGGGCCGACTTCGCCTTCTGCTCTTGTGTGGGCCGAAGCGAAATGCCTCGGGGTGCTGCCATTGCCTTGACCTGCTCTAACTCGGCTGTCAGCGCCTGGACGCTCTTTCCGAGTTCTTCATTGGCAGTTACCAGCGGTGAAATCTTGTCGTCGATACCCAGGGCCTTGACGAGAGAGTCAAGTCCTTCACGGGCCTCGGGGGTAGCGTCGTCAGCCGTCGCACCTTTGATCAGGTCGGCTACAACGCCGAGTGATAGTTCCATGTCATCTCCTTCAGAGAAAGGTGCTTCGGTTTCGCCCTCGTCGGCCTCGTCATCCCACCAATCGAGGAAGGTGGAGAGCGCGGCGAGGAGTTGGTACACGTCATTGATCTCGTCGTCAGCGCCGGATTCGAGTTCGGCTAGTTCGGCGTTGATGAGAGCGACGAACCCTGAGCGAATCTCCTTGAGTTCGGCGGGGTCGTGCGTGGGGGCCTTGGTCAGTTCCTTGAGGGACTTGACGAGTTCGGGGGAGAGCGCCGACTTGAGGGGGGAGTCAACCTCTCCGTCTGCCTTGTCGCCCGAGTCCTCGGAGGGGCGAACGTCAATCCCACCCGTTCCCTGTTCGGCTGAACCCGTCCCGTGACAGGCGGGGCACTCGTGGAACTCATTAGTAGTCCCACCTTCGTGTAAAACCTTGCCAAATCCGGAGCACGTCGAGCAGGGCACTCCGTGAGTGGTGACGACCTCTAGAACCGAGGGCGCGTCGATCTTGACCAAATCGCCATCAACCATCTTGGCGACTTCTAACTTGGCGTTGGGGTTGGCCGGACGGTCCACGATGGAGATTTCGATGATCTCACCAGAGTTGATGATGCCGTTGGGGGCGAGTTCCAAGGCGGCGGCTGACTTGTCCAAGCCGTAGCCTTTGATGCCTATAGAAAAGCCCTTGTATACACCGGACTCGACCTTCTTAGCGGCCAACGGGTCAACAATCGCGGCTTCGATGATCCAACCCGCGCCCTTCTGTTCCATGTCCACAGCCGTTCCGACCGCGTTGGAACCGTGCATCTCTCGAACGTTGCCCCACTCCATCCACTTAGGCATCGCTGACTTCAGCCACGCCGGGTCACAGCGTTGACCGTCGATGTCGAGTGTCGCGTCAGTCGCCAGACCCTTGACGTGCAGGACGCCCGCGTCGTCGTAGGACTTGGTGAGGTCTCCCACAAATGCGTAGAGCGTGTCCGTAGTCTTTGAGCGTGCCATGTGGTGGCCTCCTTCGTTTCAATGCTACGAAGGGCGATATGGCGCTACAAGTCGGGGGCTACACCACTGAGTCGAAGATGCACTGGCAATTCGGGTGGTCGGGTTGCGCCGGTAGCGAATCCACGCTGTAGGGACTCTCGGCGGCGAGTTCCTGACAACTCTTGCAGGGGTCGTCGGATTCCAGAACCCAGTTCATCTGAGTGATTCCCGCAGCGGTGGCGGCATCGACGTAGGCGGCTGAGTAGGCGCGGTTCGATTCGGTCAAGGCAATGATGGAGGCTTGACGGTTCGTCATCCCCTCGGTGACGGACAACACCCTCTCACGAATCTTCGCCGCGCTCTCTCCCAGGTTCACTCCCTCTTGAATCGAGTTCATGATGTGCGTGAGGGTGGTGTCCTCCACTCCCTTGACCTTGGAAGTGACCTGAGCGAGTAACGCTTGGAGTCGAATACCGTTCTGAGGGGCCGAGTAGCCGAGTTGGTTCTCCACCGTCGCCCGCGCTGCCGTGGCCGCGTCTGAGTAGAGGGCTTCGTAGGTGGCGTGCAGTGCTGAGGAGTCGAAACCGACGTTCGAGACGACTGCGCCGTGGACCGGACTACCGGCGATGGCCGCGCTGATCGCTCCATCGACTCCCGTTACCGCCAGACCCGCAGTGATGGCCGCGTGGTGCTGGGCGGCGATTCTCGGGACGTTCTCAGAGTTATGGCGCGTCCCTTTTGTGTTATCACCAAGCGCGAGGCGCTCGACCTGGTCTACGAAGTGCGTAAACAGGTTCTCCGGTTGGGGCGATGCTCCCTTGACGATGAAATAAGCCTTCTCGTTCAGACTCTCGGCCACGCTCTCATCCAAGGTGGAGAAGTCGAACGCCCGCCAGTTCCCTCGCTTGGTGCGGGCCTTGACGAACTGGGTGAAGTCTCGTAGCTCTTCGAGGGTGCCTGCGTCTACACCAACCGCCTTCGTCCCGCCGCTGTCTTGACGTGGGCCTTCTTGGCTGACTTCTTGTGAGCCGCCCGTACCTTCTTCGACTTGGGGCTGGTCTTCTTGTGAGTCTTTGGGGCTAGTCCCAAGTCCTGAAGGATTTTCTGCGTTGACGCTACCATTCTGCTTGTTCTCCTCGATTGCGGCCAGAACTCCACTTAAGGGGACCGGGCCTTGGGCGGTGACGATCATGGGAATGTCGGCCTCGGGGAACTCGTAGTCCGGCAGACCGAGATCCTTCCTCATGTCGTTGGCCGTCAAAGCTCCAATGCTGAAATAGACCTGGTGGGACTTGGCCGCCTCTAACTTGTCCTCAGACCCCTCGTCGTCGGTCAGGGTGAAGGTCACTGCCCTCGAAGCGCCCTGATACCTACGGGCCAATGAGTTGATGGCGGCCTCAATCTGGCGGTTCTGGGGTTTGCTCGATACCGTCTCGGTCTCGTCAGCAGCCCCTTCACTCGCGCCCTTACCCCCACCTAATCCGGCGCGGGGGATGACACCGAACTGACTCGGGGAGATGCCGAAGAACCCTGCCGTGCGCTTTATCAGCATCTCATCGAAGTCGGACCTGAACTTCTCGTCCATCTGGGGGGTGAAGGTCGGAGCCTTGAATCCGTCCGGTAACACGGTCATTTGCTGGCGGTTGTTGGTCTGACCCTCGAACCATCCATTGAGGATGCGGTTCCACTCCGCGAAGGATTGCTGACTCATCTCAGAGGTGGAGGATTCGATGTATCCCCGTGCCGTGGTGCCATAGGCGTATTCGGCCTGGAGCCACTTCAGGCGCTCGACGTAGACGTTGCCAATCTGCAAGGCCATCTCAACAGGGGAGATTCCGTAGGGGGAGTTGGTGCGCTTGTTGACCACGAAGTAGGACAGTTGGTCTCGGTCCTGAATCCGGTATTCACCGCCGAGGTAGAACTGTCCGTCCTTGTCGGGGGAGGCTAGGAACTCTCCACGGGGGAATCCGAAGAGAATCTGCTGGAACGCGGGGTTCGGGGGTCGAGGGGAAGCGCCGTCGTCGTCAAGGAGCCTTTTGATCGTGGACGCTTCGATGATGTCGAACCCGATGAGTTTCCCGCCCAAGGTGTAGTGGGGGTGGACCGGAACGCCGTCGTACACCAGCCTCTGCCATAGGAACTCGGTGATCCACGACTCCCACGACTCGTCCATCATGGGATACGGGTTCTCCCAAAACTCGTTGAGTTCGTCAATCTTGGCGATGTTGAGTTTGCGGGCAATCTTCGCGGCCTCGGAGGACGTGATGTTGTTGTCGGCCATGATGGTGTTCACCGCGTCGGGTGAGACTTGCCAACTCGCGCTCATCTTGGTCACGTCGGCGGTTCTAATAGCGATGGCTCGGCTGAAGATGTCGATTTGGACCGCTGCGGAAC
>Ga0118677_10009053_pt1 | contig 15709 bp, 7 predicted proteins | sample AliMusrvi5mmetaG_FD_86154 | JGI IMG/M metagenome (GOLD analysis project Ga0118677, IMG submission 86154) | reverse complement strand
CGGTAATTTCAAGCATTGCGGCAGATGCATCACTGCTCCAAGGCCTAAGCCACCCGGTTGTCCGTGATGCAGCCCATCAGATCGCTGGTCGGTTCAAGGTGATCCGCACCGAAATTGGTGCAACCACCATGTCACTACGGGATATCCTTGTTTCCGAATTGGAAGAGCATCTCGATAAATTCGGGGTTGAGTATGTTTTTCCCGATGCGAATACCATTACCAGTCATAAGCGAGCATTTGAAGACATGATGGAGAAGTTTGCCCAGGTTTATCCGGAGCAGGGGTTACTTCTTGTGGTCGATGAACTGTTGGACTACCTGCGTTCCCGCAACGATCATGAAATTATTCTGGATCTCAATTTTCTTCGAGAGATTGGCGAAGTATGTAAAGATTTGCGTTTCCGATTTTTGGCCGGCGTTCAGGAAGCTATTTTTGAAAGCCACCGTTTCGCTTTTGTTGCCGACAGCATCCGCAGGGTAAAAGACCGTTTTGAGCAGGTACTCATCGCACGAAATGATGTCAAGTTTGTGGTGGCTGAGCGCCTGCTCAAGAAGAGCGTTGAGCAGCAGGCCCGCATTCGGGAATACCTGCTCCCATTTGCCCGGTTCTACAGCGGGCTTAATGAACGCATGGATGAGTTCGTGCGTCTTTTTCCTGTGCACCCCGATTACATAGATACTTTTGAGCGTGTTACTGTCGTGGAAAAGCGTGAAGTTCTTAAAACCCTTTCATTCAGCATGAAAGGCCTGCTTGGCAAAGAGGTGCCGCCGTTGGAGCCGGGAGTAATTGCTTTCGACACCTACTGGAGCACGCTTCGCCAGAATGCATCATTCCGCACGCTCCCGGAAATCAAGGCAGTCATTGAATGCAGTGAGGTACTCGAATCACGTATTGAAAATGCGATCACTCGCAAGCAATATAAACCGATGGCCTTGCGCCTTATTCACGCTCTTTCGGTGCATCGTCTGACCACAGGGGATATCTATGCTCCGATGGGTGCAACCGCAGAGGAACTTCGTGACCGCCTGTTTCTCTTTGAACCATTGATTGCCGAAATGGGCAGCAATGAGCCTGACAAGGATCTGCAAACTCATGTTGAAACTGTTTTAAAAGAGATCATCAAAACGGTCAGCGGACAGTTCATCTCGTTCAATCCCGACAATCGCCAGTTTTATCTTGACCTTAAAAAAACCGACGACTTTGATGCCCTGATTGACAAAAGGGCTGAAAGTCTGGATAACAGTCAGCTTGACCGCTTTTACTATGAAGCGCTGAAGAGGGTTATGGAGTGCCAGGATTCGACATACGTTTCGGGTTATAAAATCTGGCAGCATGACCTTACCTGGCAGGAGCGCAAAGCCGCCCGAACCGGTTACCTTTTTTTTGGAGCACCAAATGAACGCTCGACGGCTGTTCCGCAACGGGATTTTTACCTCTACTTTATTCAGCCAAATGACCCACCACGTTTCAGGGACGACAAGCAGAACGACGAGGTTTTCATCAGGCTCAAGGGAAGCGATGAAGAGTTTATGACTGCACTCAAGAGTTATGCAGCATCTCTTGATCTTGCTTCAACCTCCTCAGGTCAAGCCAAGTCCAATTATGAAACCAAAGCCAACTTTTTTCTTAAAAAACTGGTGCAATGGCTTCAGAAACAGAGCAGCGACGCCTTTGACGTAACCTGGCAGGGACGTACGAAATCCATGATGGAGTGGGCGAAGGGGAAATCCATAAGGGACCTTACGGGAATTCTGCCTCACGAGACCATAAACTTTCGCGACTTGGTCAACACCATTGCAGGTGTATGCCTTGCACCTCACTTTGCTGATCAGGCTCCTGACTATCCCTGTTTTTCAGTACTGATTACAACCAATAACCGGTCACAGGCAGCACAGGATGCCTTGCGGGCCATCGCAGGACAGAACCGCACCAAACAGGCTACCGCCGTTCTTGATGCATTGGAACTGCTTGATGGCGAAAAGATTGATCCTCACAAGTCGCGCCATGCGAGGTTTATTCTTGAGCTGTTCAAGAACAAAGGCCATGGCCAGGTTATCAACCACACAGAGCTTATTCAGGATGACCACGGCATTGAGTATATGAATCCTGGAGCATCCCGTCTTGAGCCGGAATGGACAGTTGTTATTATTGCCGCACTGGTCTATTCCGGAGATGCAGTGCTCTCCATTCCCGGTAAAAAGTTTGATGCAACCATGCTTCAGCAGCTTGCGGCAACAGGTATGGATGAGCTTATTCGCTTCAAGCACCTGGAACAACCAAGAGAGTGGAATCTTCCTGCACTGAAGGCACTCTTTGAACTGCTTGGCATGACACCGGGGATGGCCCAATTGGTCACACAAGGCAACGAAGAACCGGTGCAAGCTCTGCAACAGGCGGTTGAAAAAACAGTCAACCGCATTGTCATGGCACGTCGGGTTCTTACCGACGGTCTCTCTTTCTGGGGTTTTGATTTCATGACTATGTCAGGCATTACAGACCCTATTAAAGTTCTTGACGCAGCAAAAAACTTCTTTGAATCGCTTCAGGTATACTCCACTCCGGGCAAGTTGAAAAATTTCCGGTACAGCCCGCAAGAGATATCGGCTTTTGAAAAAGCTATCAAACTTCTTTGCGATATTGACCTCTTGCGTGATTTTGTCTTGACACTCAGCCCTATCGCATCATGGCTCTCATCAGCAGAATCAGTGCTTGCTGTAGATCATGACTGGGTAAAACGCATGAAGAGCATACAGCAGGATCTTCTTGATTCACTCAGACAGGCTGATGTTACTATCCTTTCCTCTCAGGCTCAAGACATCACCACAACGCTGTTGCAGCTTAAAAAGGAGTACAATAACGCCTACATCGCTATGCACACCACAGCCCGTCTTGGTGTCAATGACGACAAGCGTAAAACAGCCCTGCTTAATGACTCCCGCATTCAAACCCTGAACAAGCTTTCCGTCATTGACTTGATGCCGCGTCAGCAGCTTGGCGACTTCCAGAACCGGCTTGCCGGACTCAAAAGCTGTTTTGCCTTGACCGAACAGAATCTTGATGCTACTCCTGTTTGCCCGCACTGCGGGTTTCGACCTCTTCTCAATGAATCCATCATGATCGGGGCTTCATCAATGATAGAAAGGATGGACAACGAGCTTGACGCAATGGTAGTTGGCTGGAGCACAACAATTCTCGGTAATCTTAAAGACCCGATTACCCAGGCTAACATGAATCTGCTCAGGAGTGAAGATCTCCATTCGCTTGAATCGTTTATCAAATCAGGCGAACTGCCGGAACCACTCGACAGCAATTTTGTTCATGCCCTTAAAGAGGTACTTTCAGGACTGGTAAAAGTCACTGTAAAGCCAAAAGATCTCGAAAAAGCTCTTCAGGTTCATAGCGGAGCCGCAACACCAGAGGAGATGAAGAGACGTTTTGAAGAATACATTGATCAACTCACCAAAGGCAAAGACCCGGCCAAGGTGCGGATCGTCATGGAGGGCTGACCCTTCATGTACCCTGCAAGTACCCAGCAAGTAAAAGCTTTTTTTCTGGAGGGATGAGTCAAACAAGGAAGATGAAAAAGACAGAATCGAATAAGGCCTCCGGACAGCTGGATTTCAATCAGCTTGTCGCGGCAATCCGGTATGCTGATGCCGAATTGTCTGCACAGGCCAGCCGTGCCGTTAATTTAAGTCTGACGCTTCGCAACTGGCTGATCGGTTGCTACATTGCTGAATATGAGCTAAACGGAGAGGATCGTGCGGCTTACGGCGAAAAAGTACTGTCGGAACTCTCTCTTCGGTTGAACGATATCAGCAATTGCAATCGACGGCAGCTCTACCGTTACCTGCGCTTCTACCGCCTCTATCCTCAAATTGTGGCGACACTGTCCCCACAATTCCAAAGGCTTCTGCCTGTATCTCTAAATTCGGGAAAAGTGGGGACGGCGTCCCCACAATCAGAACACCAGAGGCTGCCGCTGCTTGAAAGACTCTCCTATAGCCATATAGAGCAGTTGGTCGCTATCGAAGAGGATACAAAACGCGCATTTTATGAAGTTGAGTGCATCCGGGGCAACTGGTCTGTTAGGGAACTGAAAAGGCAGATCAACAGCCTGTATTACGAACGGTCAGGGCTTTCTCTGGATAAAAAGAAACTCTCTGAGCTGGCTCACCTGAACGCTGAACAGACCGAGGTAAAATTAGCGATTCGAGACCCCTATATCTTTGAGTTTCTTGGCTTGAAACCCAGAGAGGTCATGAGCGAATCGCATTTGGAAGAGCAACTCATCGATAAGCTGGAAGAGTTTCTCCTTGAACTTGGCCATGGATTTTGTTTTGAAGCTTGCCAAAAACGTATTCTTATCGGCGGTGAGCATTTCTTCATCGACCTGGTTTTCTATCATCGTATTCTCAAATGTCATGTGCTGGTTGAGTTGAAGCTTGAACCATTCAATCATGAAAATATTGGCCAGCTTAACACCTATGTGAACTGGTACAAACAGAATATGATGACTGAAGGCGACAATTCGCCGATAGGCATCTTGCTTTGTACCGACAAAAATCATGCCTTGGCAGAGTACGCCCTTGCAGGCATGGATAACCATCTCTTTATTTCAAAATACCTTCTGGAATTACCCAAAAAAGAAGAGATGCAACTGTTCATGGAAATGCAGATAAAAAAACTGGCAGGTACCAAATGAATTCAAAGCAAGAAGCACTCTTTAAAACAAACATGGTTCCCTCCAAAGATGGGTCAGGAAGGTTGTTTGATGAGGTACTGGTGTCGAATGCCACTCCTGTAACCTGTCTTGGCAAAAGCTTCCCTGATGATGAAGCACGGCGGGCATATTACACCGAACTCTTAGCACAGAAGCTTCGCGATCCTGAATTCCGCAAGATCGAAGGCTTTCCCATCGGGAGCGATGAAGATATCCTGAAGCTGAGTGATCCACCTTATTACACAGCTTGTCCGAACCCATGGATTGCCGATTTTATTGCCGAATGGGAAGCACAAAAGCCCGAGAAACCCGAAGGCTTTACCTATCACCGCGAACCCTTTGCGGCGGATGTGAGCGAAGGCAAAAACGATCCCATCTACAGAATACCAAGCTATCATACCAAGGTACCGCCTAAAGCCATAGAGAACTATATTCTGCACTACACCGAACCTGGTGATATTGTGCTTGATGCATTTTGTGGTACAGGCATGACCGGTGTCGCAAGCCTTCTATGCAAACCAGCAAGAAGAAATGCCATATTGGTTGATTTATCACCAACAGCCACATTCACGGCATCAATAATGAACTCACCAATACATGCAGACTTATCTATGGGGCGTGCAGGTCGGTTAGGTAAATTTGTTGAGAAGGAACTATTACCGCTCTATCAAACTGACTGGGATGGAAAACAGCAGTCTTTCGACTATGCGATTTGGAGTGACTGGGGAGAGTGTCCAGAATGTACTGAAGTTTTTAGACTTTACGATGTGGTTATTGATTTTGATAACTCGAAAATGCTTGCTGAATATGAATGTCCAAAATGTAAGTCTGTATTGAAATCTGAATCTCAAAGAAAGGCATTTAACACAGATTTTGATCCATGGCTCAATATGCCTATGCGGTTTGCCCGTAACACGATGGTAATGATTTCTAAGAAAGTGGGCAATCGCGCACTAAGAAGGCCTGCAACGGATAAAGACAAATTACTTGCCGCTGAAGTGGGTAATAGATCCGTTGATCGTGTTCCGATGGAACTCCCTTATTCTCATATGACTCATGAGAGAAACAATCTCCCTAAATATTGGGGGATTACGCACATACATCATTTCTACACGCGGCGAAACTACTATGCTATTTCACGGGTTGTGGCAATCGACAATCCTGATCTCAGAAAAGCGGGGTTATTCGCTGTCATAACTTCACTTGAGAACAACGATACCAGAAGGAACAGGTTCTATGTTGATTCACGTCGGCCAAACGGCTCTCCTATAGGACCGCTGTCAAATACCCTCTATGTGCCAACCATACAAGTTGAAACAAATATTGGGATGAAGTTTCAATCTATCTTGCGTGATACTAGCAAAAACAAGAGAGGGTGGCCTCGCGGACGCTCTCTCGTGTCAACGCAAAGCGCTACTCAACTTGCAAACATCCCTGATAAATCTATCGACTTTGTTTTTACAGATCCACCATTTGGGGGGAATATAAACTACTCTGAACAGAACATCCTCGCAGAATGGTGGCTAAATGTATTTACAAATAACAAGACGGAGGCCATCACAAATATTGTTCAGAAAAAAGGCCTTCTAGAGTATCAAGCAATAATGACTCGCTGCTTCAAGGAGTATTATCGAGTTCTAAAACCGGGGAGATGGATGGTCGTTGAATTCCATAACTCATCAAATGGGATATGGTCAGCTATCCAACATGCCCTTGAATTTTCTGACTTCGTGGTTGCAACTGTTGCTGTATTAGATAAAGTTCATTCAACTTTACATCAGGATCACAAAGCTGCAGCAGTAGATAAGGATCTTGCAATTACCGTCTACAAACCAAACGAAGGTCTTGAAAAGAGATTTGAAATGACGGCTGGCTCGGCAGACGGTATGTGGGATTTTGTGCGTACACATTTGCGCCAATTACCTGTATTCTTGTCTAAGGATGACCAAGCGCAGGTAATATCTGAACGACAAAATTATCTCCTTTTTGACCGAATGGTCGCATTTCATGTGCAAAGAGGTGCCACTATTCCTCTTTCTGCTTCTGAATTCTACTTAGGTCTTTCTCAAAGATATTCTGAGCGTGACGGCATGCATTTCCTTCCTGATCAAATTGCGGAATATGACAGGAAAAGAATGAGTGTTTCCGAAGTATTGCAGTTACAGTTATTTATTACCGACGAACATACTGCCATCCAATGGTTAAGACAGCAACTTCTTAAGAGGACACAAACATCAGGGGAGCTCAAACCCCAATTTATGCAGGAAATTAAAGGCTGGCTAAAGTCAGAAAAGCTTCTCGAATTGGATGAATTGCTTGAGCAAAACTTTATCAAGTACGACGGTAAAGGACCTGTTCCAGAACAGATTCATGCCTATCTTTCATCAAACTGGAAAGAGCTGCGTAACCTGCCAAAGGATGACCCTGCTCTTCTGGCAAAGGCCCAAGACCGCTGGTATGTCCCCGACCCTAACAAGGCAGGTGACCTCGAAAAATTGCGCGAGAAAGCACTCCTTAAAGAGTTCAGCGAATACCGGCAGTTCCCCAAAAAGCTCAAGGTCTTCCGACTCGAAGCCGTCCGCGCAGGGTTCAAAAAATCATGGCAGGAACGCGACTATGCAACAATTATTGCCGTCGCTGAAAAAATACCAAATAGCGTGCTCGAAGAAGACCCGAAATTGCTCATGTGGTACGATCAGGCAATAACAAGAATGGGAGAATGAACCACAACTGGTTACAAAACATTCATTAAGGAGATGCAAATATGAATATCAACGCCAGTATCATTGACCAGCGGGTTACAGGTATAATTGAGGATCACCCTGAGTGGCTGCTGGCAGGTAATGACCTGAACAAGCAAAAGTCAGTGGCATTTGTGCTGTTATGTATTGCAACATGCCTTGACGTGCCAATGGATGAAGCGTCCGAGTTGATTACTGAAGGCGGCAATGACGCAGGTGTTGATGGTCTCCATGTAGGTGAGGTGGAAGATGGAGAGTTTTTAGTCACGATATTTCAGGGAAAATACAAGGTAAAAGACCTGAGTGGGGAAGCAAATTTCCCTGAAAATGGCGTTCAGAAAGCTGTTGATACCATTCAAGTGCTTTTTGATCCTTATCGTAGAGTTGCTTTAAACGAAAAGATAGCGCCGAAGATTGAGGAGATTCGTTCTCTTATCCGTGATGCATATATCCCCAATGTCCGTGTTATTTTGTGCAACAACGGTGCCCAGTGGACAGTTCAGGCTGACAATTGGATACATGAGGCGAAAAAAGATTATGGGGACAAGGTTGACTTTGTCCATTTCAATCATGACTCAATAGTTAACATTCTTCAACGCAGTAAAAAGGTTGATGCCACATTAACGCTGAGTGGTCAGGCGATTGTAGAAGATATGAACTACATGAGAGTTTTAGTCGGACGTGTTTCTGTGCAAGAAATCCACAGGCTTTTTAACGATCATGGTGACAAGCTTCTGGAACGTAACATACGTCGTTACCTTGGTCTTCACACCAATCGAGTTAATACGGCTATTCATCAAACTCTCTGTGACCCACAAAGGTCAGATAAATTTTATTTTTATAACAACGGGATAACCGTGGTCTGTGACAAGTTTGACTACAATGCGTTTCAAAAAACGGACTATAAGGTACAGTTGAAAAATATGCAGGTGATCAATGGTGGTCAGACTTGCAAAACGATTCAGGAAACATTGAACAGTGTTTTGAATAGTTTTTTGATCAACAGGATCGGTGAGTCTGCCTATGTCATGATTCGTGTCTATCAACTTGCGGAGACACATAAAGATTTCGTACAAGATATCACGTATGCAACAAACAGTCAAAATCCCGTTGATTTACGAGACTTGCGTTCGAATGACGAAATTCAAAAACAGCTTGAGATCGGAATTTCCGATCTTGGTTATACATACAAACGTCAGCGAGAAGAGGGAGGAGGTGGCTCAAATGTTGTAACGAGTTCCATTGTTGCTGAATCTGTTCTTGCGATATGGAGACAAAGACCGCATCAAGCAAAATTCCGTCGCAAAGAGCACTTTGGGAAGCTGTATGAGGATATTTTCAAGGATTTGAACGCATCACAAGCGCTTCTTGCTGTGCTGATGTTTCGTGCAGTGGAAAATGAGAGGAAACGTCCTACATCTTTGACGCCTCCGGATTTCTTGCCTTACGCATCACACTACATTTCGATGTTGATCGGTCGAGATCTTCTAAGTGACATGACTGTTTCACTTTCCGAGGTCTCACATCGAAACTTCAATGAAATCCTGAAGAAGTTTGAAGATAATGAAGCTGCTTATCATGCAAATGCAGTGAGAGGTGTGAGAGATGCATTGAAAGCCTGTTATGGAGAAAGAGAAGTCTCATTACAACAACTGTCCGCAACCTTCAGGCGAGGTGATCTTCTTGAAATGCTTGGTGCGGTTGGACTGAGTGCGGATTCGATTAATCAATGAGTAATATTTAGGCAATTATTCTGACTTTATGAGAGTTGATTCCTGGTGTTACTCATCCATGCACCACTATCCATGAAGGTCATCGAAGAGCAAACCTTGTGGGGCCAAAAGGTTTGCCCGGTGTGTTTGCCGAATCAGGAACGCTGGCAAGAGCGCGACTATGCAACAATTATTGCCGCCGCCGAAAAAATTCAAAATAATGTTCTCGAAGAAGACCAAAAAATGTTCTTATGGTACGATCAGGCCATAACAAAAATGGGGGCAGAATGAATAGTAAACAAAGAGCACTGGCTTATCTCAGAACTGCCCTTGATAACTCACAGGCATCATTTCGTGATGGTCAGTGGGAGAGTATTGAGTCGTTACTTAATCAAAAGCGGGTTTTGGTGGTTCAGCGAACTGGTTGGGGTAAAAGTATGGTTTATTTTCTGGCAACAAAGCTGTTTCGAGAACAAGGAGCAGGCCCCACGCTACTGATTTCTCCCTTATTGTCGCTGATGCGAAATCAAATCGAAGCTGCACAAAGAATAGGTGTTACAGCCCGAACAATCAATAGCACAAACAATGATGAATGGCTGGAAATAAAAGGTCAACTTGCATCCAATCAAGTTGACATCCTTGTGATTTCTCCTGAACGCCTGGCAAACGATGAATTTCGTCAAACAATCCTTTCAAAAATAGCTGGCAATATCGGATTATTTGTTATCGATGAAGCGCATTGTATATCTGACTGGGGGCACGATTTCAGACCTGACTATCGTCGGATTGTACGAGTTTTACAAGCAATTCCTTCTAATGTTCCTGTTCTTGCTACCACAGCAACAGCAAATGACCGGGTTGTAGCTGATGTTAAGGTACAGTTAGGCTCAAATATCGAGTTGCAGAGAGGTTCTCTTGTTCGAGAAAGCCTGAAACTTCAGAATATCAATATGCCAAGTCCTTCCGCAAGAATGGCTTGGCTGGCGCAAACCATACCAGCTCTTTCTGGAAGCGGAATAGTCTATACGCTTACTCAGCGTGATGCGGAGCGAGTGGCGGAATGGCTTCGGATAAATGAAATAAATGCAAAAGCATATCATGCCGATATCCAAAATCGAGAAGACGGAACTTCCATAAAAGAAGAACTGGAACAGCAACTTCTTAACAATGAGATAAAAGTACTTGTTGCAACGGTCGCGCTTGGAATGGGTTTTGATAAACCTGATTTGGGTTTTGTTATTCACTTTCAACGTCCTGCATCAGTGGTGCATTATTATCAGCAGGTTGGTCGGGCCGGCCGAGCTGTTGACGAAGCTTTTGGGATTTTACTTTGCGGTGAAGAAGATGATCTCATTGCTGATTATTTTATTCGCAATGCTTTTCCACCTCAACAGCACATTTCGGAAATCCTCACTGCTTTGGATAAATCAGATAGTGGTCTTTCTGTACCGTCCATTCAGAGCGTATTGAATCTTCGTAAAACTCAGATCGAAAAAACTTTAAAATTTCTGATGGTTGAATCGCCATCACCAATTATAAAAATCGGTACAAAATGGCAGGTTACAGCAACTGCTGCTACATACCACGTCGATCAAAAACATGTCGATTTGATCACCGAAATAAGGCGGGGAGAACAACAGCAGATGCGTGCATATATGCGGCACACTGGTTGTTTAATGGCTTTTTTGCAGGAAGCACTGGACGATCCTTCGTCGCGAGACTGTGGTAAATGTAGTAATTGTATAGGGGTAGAATTGTTGACTGACAACTATGATCATAATTTTACCAATCGAGCAGCGCTTTTTTTGCGCAGAAGCTATCAGCCAATCATTCCCAGAAAACAATGGCCTGTAAGTAATATGTTCCAGCATTCACCCCTTGTCGGTTACAAAATACCAGAAACTTTGCAAGCTCAAGAAGGTAAAGCGTTAAGTCTCTGGCGTGATGCTGGATGGGGGCAACTCGTTGCTCACGGCAAGTATGAAGAAAACAGATACGCCGATGAGCTTGTTAACGCATGTGTCGAAATGCTGAAGGATTGGAAGCCAGAACCTGCTCCTGAATGGGTAACATGTATTCCATCACGTAATCATCCAACGCTTGTCCCTGATTTTGCGATGCGTCTGGCCGCTGCGCTTTCTTTGCCATTTGTACCTTGTATTGAAAAGGTACAAGCAAACAGGCAGCAGAAAGAGATGGAAAATAGCTACCAGCAGGCAAGAAACCTGGATGGTGTTTTTAATATCACGGATCAGTGCCTCAAAGGAGAATGTTTATTGGTTGATGACATGATTGATTCAGGTTGGACTTTCACCATTGCATCAGCTTTATTGCGTCAAGCGGGCTGCTGTGCAGTATACCCGATGGCATTAGCCTTAAACACGCCAAGGATGGATTGATGATGAAAGATTTTTTAACGGAAGATACAAAAGCGATTATCCTGCTTTGCGGAGTATTCGGAAAAGACCATGCTGAAAAACCACTTTCACTGTCAGAATATTCATCGCTTGTTCGGTGGCTCGTTGGGGTAAAAATGCGTCCCAGTGATTTACTGCAAAAAGAAAATGTTGTCGATGCATCCATTGGGTCAGGCCTTGACCTGCAACGTTTGGGCGCCCTGCTTGGTAGAGGTGTTCATCTGGGCTTTGCCGTAGAAGAGTGGCATCGCAACGGCATTTGGATTATCAGTCGAAGCGATTTGGATTATCCGGTTCGTTACAAAAAGCATCTTAAAAACATTGCGCCTCCGCTGTTGTTTGGTGTGGGTGATCGCTCCCTGCTGAACGGTGGCGGACTCGGTATTGTTGGCTCACGTAATGTGGATTCAGAAGGTGAAGCCTTTACCCGCCATGTCGCAGAGTGGTGTGCCTATAATCGAATGCCGGTGGTTTCTGGAGGCGCTCGAGGTGTTGACCAGATTTCCATAACAGCAGCCATTGATGTTGGTGGAGTGGCAATAGGAATCCTTGCAGAAAACCTCTTAAAGAAAAGCGTCGAGCGCACTGCTCGCAATGCGATTGCTGATGGACGTTTGTTGTTAATATCTCCTTATCACCCCAACGCCCACTTCACGGTAGGAACAGCTATGGGCAGAAACAAGCTCATCTATTCCATGGCGGACTATGGGCTGGTCGTCAGTGCCGAGTATAAAAAAGGAGGGACATGGGCTGGTGCCGAGGAGGAACTCAAACGGGAAAATTCACTGCCTGTTTTTGTTCGGATTGGTGACAATGCGCCGCAAGGGAATGAGAAGTTGATGGATCTGGGTGCAATCCCCTGGCCGGAGTGTATCGACCGAAATAACATGAAACAACAACTTTCTGACTTGTCAACTCAAACACAAGAGAAACAATACCAGCAAAATCCTGGACTTTTTGACTATATGTCGCTCATGGAAATGTCAAGTATTGAAAATGCGAAGGAAAAGGTTGATGAAGTGGTGAGTGGTGAGATGCTTGTGGTCGATCAAGAAATAAATTCAGGGGAATTCACGGATGCTGTTTATCAGGCTGTATTGCCGCACATATTAAATAAGCTGAAGACTCCTGCCACCATTGAAGAGATTTCTGAGTCACTTAATGTGGTTGAAACACAAGCAAATATATGGTTGAAGAAAGCTTTGGATGAACATAAGATCATGAAGCTTTCAAAGCCTTTACGATATCAAAGGGTAGAATAGAATGCACTTTTATTATCTCGATGAAGCGGGTTGTACTGGCGAGGATCTGAATAATTCTGAACAACCCCTCTTTGTGTCAGGTGGGTTGAGTGTTCGCGATGAAGGTAATAACCAGAATGGGAGAATAAATCTTCAACATGGTTTCAGACGGTTGAAAGTATGGGAGGTGTCGAGTGACTAAGCTTGTGACTAAGTTTGCGTCAGTTTACAATCAACTTAGTCACTGTGCACTGACTAAGTCGATGGGAATTGTTCGATATGGATAAAACCTGGCAATACAGCACTATCCACAAAAGTGCTTGCAAGGTCATTGAAGAGCACACCTTGTGGGGTAAGACGGTTTGCCGGGTCTGGTTGCCGAATCAGGAGGCGGTTGTGCGTGTTCCCCGTTCTGCATTGCAGGCACTGAACCTTTCCCTGCGGCCTGAGATTGAGGCTCACCGGATCGGATATATTGCGGCAGCAGCAAAGGTGGCGGAAGTTCTGGAAGGAGGCAGTAGTGCTTCTGATGGACATGTCTTACTGGCTCCAATGGAGTCAAACGTGATTCCTCTCCCGCATCAAATTCATGCTTTGTCAAAAGCGGTTTCCGCTGACCGGGTTCGATATTTGCTGGCCGATGAGGTTGGCCTTGGCAAAACCATTGAAGCGGGCCTTATCATGCGGGAGCTTAAACTTCGCGGATTGGTCCGCCGTACACTGGTGGTTGCTCCAAAAGGTTTGGCGACTCAGTGGGTCGCGGAAATGCAGACTCACTTCAATGAGCAGTTTCGGCTGGTGCTTGGTGATGATATCGGAACGCTCCAGCGTTTGGCTCCGGGAGCGGAGAGCGGCAATTCACTGTGGTCAATGTTCGATCAGGTTATTGTCTCTCTGGATTCGGTGAAACCAATGGAGAAACGGCGAGGCTGGTCGGCTGAACGAGTGGGAGAGTATAACCGAAGCCGCTATGAAGAGCTGATAACTGTAGGATGGGATCTGGTTATTGTCGATGAAGCTCACCGCCTTGGCGGCAGTACTGATCAGGTTGCCCGTCACAGGCTTGGTCAAGGGTTGGCAGAGGCTGCGCCTTATGTGCTGTTGCTTTCGGCGACTCCCCATCAGGGGAAGAGTGATGCTTTTCACCGGTTAATGAGGGTACTCGATAAGGAGGCCTTTCCCGATTTGGAGAGTGTGTCTCGTGAACGGGTGACGCCCTATGTGATCCGTACTGAGAAACGAAATGCTGTTGATGCCGACAATAAACCGCTTTTCAAGCCTCGCCGGACGCAGTTGATCGCGGTATCATGGGAGCCACGCCATCATCTGCAGCAAAGCCTCTATGAAGCGGTGACCGAGTATGTTCGTGAAGGGTATAATCAGGCAATCCGCGACAAGAAACGGCATATCGGCTTTCTCATGATTCTCATGCAGAGGCTGGTGGTTTCAAGTACCCGCGCTATCCGCTTTACTCTGGAACGCCGTCTGGAAATATTGAAAGATGGTGAACGGCAAACCAGCTTGCGTCTTGAAGAGAACAGTAATGGAAGTGATGAGTACTATGATATGGATGCAGAGGAGCTGCTTGATGAGCTTCTGACATCACAGGTATCGGCCTTGCAGAACGAAGCTCTCTTTGTTGAGACGCTGCTTGAGGCCGCCCGCAGATGTGAAGAGAACTGCCCCGATGCCAAAGCGGAAGCCTTGATTGAGTGGATATACCAACTGCAGTCGGATGAGAACGAATCTGAGTTGAAGGTTCTGCTCTTTACGGAATTTGTGCAGACTCAGGAGATGCTGAAGCAGTTTCTGGGAGATCGAGGGATTACGGTTGTAACGCTCAATGGTTCCATGAGCATGGATGAGCGGAAACGTGCACAGGATGCTTTTTGTCATCGTGCGAGGGTACTTGTTTCTACCGATGCCGGTGGCGAGGGATTGAATCTTCAGTTTTGTCATGTCGTCATCAACTACGATATGCCCTGGAACCCGATGCGGGTAGAACAGCGGATCGGACGTGTTGATCGTATAGGGCAGACGAAGGTTGTCAGGGCAATTAATTTTGTGCTTGAAGAGTCAGTCGAATTTCGGGTACTTGAAGTGCTTGAAAAAAAGCTGGCAGTGATTTTCGAAGAGTTCGGTATCGACAAAACCGGGGATGTTCTCGATTCTGCCGCCGCCGGTGAACTGTTTGATGAGCTCTTTACTTCGGCTGTTCTAAATCCTGAAGGGGTTGAGGGTGCCGTTGAACAGGGTGTGGAACGTCTTCGGCATGAGATCATTGATGTTCGTAACTCATCGGTTCTTTACGGCATTTCTGACGAACCTGATCTTCAGGCGGCAGAACGGCTACGCTCCCATCCTCTGCCTTACTGGCTGGAGAGGATGATAGTTTGCTATCTGAACGCACATGGAGGCAAAGCAACACAAAAACGCACCGGGTGGGAGTTGACCTGGCCTGATGGCGATGTCTCTCATCGGTGCGTATTCAGCTCCAGAGATTCACAAAACAAGCCGGGTACACTGTTGCTTAATCTGGAAAATAATCAACTTCGTGGGCTTGCACTCAACTTGCCACAAATTATGGCTGCTCAGCCCATACCTTGCGTCTCCTTAAGTGGACTGCCTCCAACGATTTCAGGTTTTTGGGGTCTTTTTGAAATCCGGTTGCAAGCAGGGACTCACCAGAAAGGCGGGCTTATAAGAATCCCTCTCGTTCGTCGTCGCTACATCACAGTTTTTCAGAGTGAAGATGGTGACGTCTTTATGCCGACTGCCCGCCATATTTGGGATTCATTACAATCAGAAGAGCTGAAGGTACTTGCTTCCATGGAGCCAGATCAATCAATTGCCATATATAACAGTCTTCTGAAGG
>Ga0118677_10009052_pt1 | contig 15709 bp, 20 predicted proteins | sample AliMusrvi5mmetaG_FD_86154 | JGI IMG/M metagenome (GOLD analysis project Ga0118677, IMG submission 86154) | reverse complement strand
TGGTAACCCATTCCACGCATCCTCTCGTTAATATCACTAATCCATGTTGATGGGTTTAATGTGCCGTTTTTTCTAGCATTAGCGAGCATATTTTGCTCAATAATATCTCTACTGGCTTGTTTAGACGTAAAATCCATAAACAGTTTCAACGCCCTTGGGTCAGTATCGACAGTCGGGTTGTTTTTAAGATACTGCTCTGTTTCTGAAGCGTGGGCAGGATCATCACCCGCGCTTTGTCGAATTGTAGAAATTACCGTTTGTGCAATGAATTTGTTAAACGCTTGCGTAGCGGATAGATCGCCACCCGCCACTTTATCTACTAAGGCTTGAGGCGCTCCAACGGCTTGGAGCTTTTTGGCAATATCCGTATAAACCGTAGTCCCTGCCCCCGGTTTGAAATCGTTTATCAAATTACCCATTTCAGCCGTTCTAATGAGAATTTGGTTACTGGATTGCGCCCTTGCGTTTAATCCGGCCTCATAATTGGAAAAATTAATACCTGTGCCAGATAATACGTTTTGAGTGGTGGGATCGAGTTCAGTTTGAGGGGCTCCCGCACCTTGTGGGCCGAATATAGTCTTTGCTCCGGTTGGAGTAGTAATAGGCTGAGTAACGGGAATTTGTTTCTGCACATTGAAAACAGGGCCACCTTGAGGCAATCCGGTAGCATATGGGTTAGTATTAGTTCCCTGTATCGTTTGCCCGTTATCCACCTGCGCAACATTAGGCTGGCCTGCATTAATTTGATTCGCACCGCCCACCCCAGCAATTTGACGCTCTTTGATGAATTGGAGCATTCGGTCAGGATTGTTTTTAGCAATTTCAGCATAAGGAGCAAGGGTCTTGTCCACAATATCAGCAGGCACTCCGGCCCCACGAGCAAAGGCTGCGTGTTCGTTAAGGCGTTGAATCATAGCTTGAGAATAAAGCTGAGGATTGTCTGGGTCTTGTGCGGCTTGCGCTACCACAGGGTCATTGGCTAAAGCCGCTGCATCATCTTGAACCCGTTGAAGCTGTTCCTTGTTGAATTTGAACTGATCTGATGATACCCCAATCTGCGCTTTTTTTGTATTAGCTGCCTGTTCATCAATACGAGACTGCATCGTCCCCTGCTTGTACTGCATATCTAACGCTTGGTTCCCCAAATTCACCATAGAAGAAAGCGAATTTAGATTAGGGGGTTGAATGGGCGTTATTGAACTGGCATCTGGCATTGGCATGATTAACCGGGCCCTGGGCTATTGTTTGGTTTCATGGAGGTGAGGTAGTTATAGCCTGCGTATGTATTTGCACCACCGCTTATTGAGTTGGCCATGTTATTAAGGCCGTTGGCTTGAGCGTTGCCTTGATAACCATAAAGACTTGAGGCGTTATTAGCAGAATTATTAGCTACCCCCGCAACTGTATTTCCAGCGTTTATGCCAATTCCGGCTATACCTGACAGACGGTTATAGATGTTGTTATTGTTGGTTTGCCAATTGTTAAAAGCATTTTGATACGCATTTTGGGCGTAATCCTGTGTAAAGGTATTCAGACCTTGTAAAGTATTGCCCGATACCAGCCCTCCGGTCGCGTCCATTGCGTTCTGAGCCTGCCCTTGACCCTGCCCCAGCATGAAGGCGTAGTTAGGGGCTAGATTCGCGTTTAAATCAGCATTGGTGAAAGATGATGTCAATTGCGGCATCATGGCTGATAGCTGTTGAGAGGCTTGTGCTCCGTTCTGCAAATATGGGGCTTCATTGCTATTAACTGTATTAAACATCTTATTGTTAAAAGCAAGAGCATTATTTGCGGCGGTAGATTGCGCATTGGCTGCATTATTGGCAGAATAAGCACCCAATAACGACGACCCTGCGATTGCTGTAGCGACCCAAACCATAATTTATTCCTCAGTGCTTAATAAGATTGGTTTAAGCTGATTATGTGCATCAAATAATGCACTTTCATCGGGCTCAACTAATTCAATTTCAATTTGTTCAAGATCGGTGTTTTCTGTACGGTGTACGTTAAGGTAGACGGAATCGGTAAGAGCTAAGATCGCTCGCTTCGACCCGGCTGGAGCGATTATTACTACCGGCCCTTCTAACTCTGTGCGTTCATCACCGTTAACTATTGCAAGATGCCCGGATTGCAAAATCACTAGGTGCTCACGTTTGTGCTGTTTTCCTACCACCAAAACCCCTTTGGGCTGATAAATTTGACGCACATAACACCCATCAGAAAAATAATGCTCTGTGCGAAGCTCTAATTGTGGGAGTTTTGCTGATTCGTTTTGCAGTTGCCGGATTTTTTCAGCACCAGATATGACTAATTTGGTCACATTGATGCTAACGGAGTCACATACACCAAAGAAGGGCCTGCAGCCGAACCAATCATTGTCACGCTAAACCCACCGGAAGGGACTTCTAAAATTAAAGGATTTATTGACGCGGGTGGTAAGACGAAAGTATTGGTAGGAGAACCCGCTGTTGGTAAAACAGCCGCTCCTGCGGTTACAGCGCTTGGGGTGATGTTAATAGCAACTGTGACTGAAGCGCTAGAATTCCAAAATGCTGCTAAGTTCGAAAGTTCCGTGGTTGAAGGGGAAACCGTAATCGCCGTACTGGAAGAACCAGTAACAGAGACTACGGAGGTTGGGCCTGCTGGTTTTAAGGCAACAGTGGTTGTCATTTTAACGGCACCGGCGAGCGCGGATTGTACCGTAAGCGGTCATGGTGCTAACCGAGAAGGTCGCTTTAGCTACCAGATAGACAGTAGTTGTGGCGGCAATTAAGAGCCTTACCGTACCAGCCGAATAAGCCATCAAAGCCGCTGGCACGTAAGCTGCCGAATTTATTGTAGTCGTTGCATCAGGGTCTAACCCAGAACCGCCGGGCTGACTACTTAAAGTAGCAGAGGTTAATGAAATACTGACATTAAGTTGCGTAACGCTGGTACTTGCGGCGGGTGCGAAGTCAATTAAAGCATCAATATCCCAATCGCCCGGAGTTAAAACGATTGAGGTAATGTTTGCAGCGGTCGTAGATGTCAAGGAAACAGTTGAACCTACCGGAATGGTTGAGCTGACCAATTCCCCAATATCACCTGTAATTGCGTTGTCGTTAGTAGATGTGCCTTGAACCAGTTGATCGCGGTAAGCAACACCCATACTTTTTGTATTTCCTGCCATGATAAATTCTCCAAAAGTTAAGGGGCCGAAGCCCCTTTGGGTTTAGCTTACGTCGTAACCATAGACAAAAACATCCATCGTCGCAGCAGCACCTTGAGAAGTCCCCACGTTCAGATACATGTTTTGAGCGGAGAGATTAAGAGCTTTAGTAGCTGTAACGACAGTTGGGAAGATTGCTACTGTTGGGCCTGTATTACCGCTTAGTGCGACGTTCGCTACCACTACGTTACCAGCACCAGCAGCGCCAGTATTAACGGCTGCAAGAGCGGTTGTAAGGCTTGTAGAGGCGTTCGTAAACACTACATCAGTGACGATGTAACTAGCCGAATTGATGACTGGGGAAATCATCGTATCGCCCGTGGTATTCAGATTTGCGCCACGGAATGAACAGAGCAGGCGGCGGGCATTTGTACCGGCTGCAATACCTACGTTCGGATTAGTCAGGCCGTTTTGCTCAGGTGCGTAGACCGCTTGCGTTGCGGGTAATGAATTAACTACATTGGGTGCAGACATGTGAGTCTCCTAAATAAAGAAGCGCCCGAAGGCGCTATGAGGTTGATTAGCTGGTTACGCGGCAGGCAAGTTCTGGGTACAAGGGAGCCCAGCCGTACAATACATCCAAACGAGTGGGGATCGAGTCGTTGTTGATCGTGTATTGTTTCACTACACGAATCGACAGACCTGAAGATTTGTCGGATGCACGTCCAGCAAAATCAACACCGCTTGGTACTACCAAATCAGCCGTTGCCAAGGTGAAAGCGTTTTTATGGCAGAGAATGTTTTGAGCAGTCGTGTTTTGCGTTGCGGCAGATGCGGCTACACCCAAAACGGTGATCGCTGCGGTTGCCGTAGGGGTGTTGGATACGTTTTGGAACTGTCCACCGTAGATGATAGCAGGGGAGACAGTAACCGAAGTACCACCAGCGGCCATTGCAGTCGTCACTACGAAATTACGCAGTTTGCCGTAGGATTGACGGTTTTGTGGGTTGACACCATAAACACCAGCGATTTGAATAACATCACCGGGGTTAAGTTGGCAAGAACCAGTGTTAGATATGGTCAGGGTAGAGCTAGCAGCCCAACCAGTCGCAAGGCCAGCAGAGGTTTGATTCACGGCCACGGTTACAGCAGAAGTGCCATAAGCCCATGCGTGATTAACAACGTTCTGATCCATGTACCAGTCCATACCACCGTGCTCTTTACCCATCAATCCTTTCTTGTACAGCTCACCGATATTGGCTTGTGGGTTAAACAAACCTTTCAAGTTATCTACCAAAGCGGCAGAGGTGAAAGGTTCCACATAGATACGGCGTTCACCGTCTTTAGGCGTACCTTCAGAGTCCAGATAAGCACCGGCGGTTAGGTAGGTTGAGAATGCGTTAGCGAGTGTCCCAACAGTACCAACGGTGTTGGCAGTGTTGTTTTTAGCCATCGTCAAACCATCACGATCTACCTTGTTGGCGATAGCAGCGATAGCGGGTTTCAGAACACGTTTAGAGTAGTCATCCAAACTCAACGTTAAATCTTGGGTGTTAAATTGAACATCAACGTGAAATTGGGTCGTGAGAGTAACGGGTACGTAGGTTTCGTTGAAATCTTCTACATTTAGGTTAGGGCCAGTTGTACCAATGAAACGACCAGGACGACGAACGTTGATAGTGGCACCAATTTTGGCACCATCCACCGCGAAACGGTCATCGTATTCTTTGGTTACACCGTCTGCAAAAACGCAGTTATTTTCTAAAACCATCAACGCTTCTTGCGTGATGTCCGAGATAGTCAGTAAAGTATTAGACATTTGAGACTCCATAGGTTAAGTGAGGTTTATTGCTTTACGGCTCACTTACGCGGAGTCAGTACGAATGCCTTTACGCTGGCGGGCGAATGCCGGGATACCGGCGTTTTTTAATGCTTATCCGTTGTAGCCTTTTTTACGGGCGGCTCTAAATGCCGCCTGACTTTGCCAAGTTCCATCGGAGGTCCGTCCAGGCGTTTCATTCGTCTGGGTAGACTTCAACGGGTTAATAGGCGCAGGTGCGTTCGATGCCTTCGGTACTGGTTTTTCTTCTGCTTTTTCCTCTGGATTTTTGTCCAGAGCGGCTTCCAGTTTGCCAATATATCGAACAGCGGCCACTGGGGTCATTTTGTTAATCTTTTCAGCTTCTTCCTGGTCTTTAGCCAAGCGATAAAGAATCTGCGGGCCAAGCTCAGAGGACTTAATTGCATCACGTACCCAATCTGGTACAGCTACATTCGTACTGTTGACCGTAGATTGAAAGTCGGGAATAGCAGTTACAGCGTGCTTAATGCGGTCTGTCCACTCCGACTCAATCCGGGCTTGTTCGGCCTCGGTAGCCGCTTCTTTCTGCTCTCTCAAGACCTCAGCGCGTTCCCACTTTTTAAGGTCATCACGATATTTAGCAATATCTGTATATTGGGTGGGGTCAGGCTCTTTGTCCGGTACAGACTCAGGCGGGTTTAATTTAGCCTCTTGTGCCGCTACCTTTGCTTCTAGGGCCGCAACCTTATCCAAAGCCTCACGGCGGTCTGTGGTCAATTTATCCCAACGCTCCCTAGTCTCGCGCTTGCGCTTCTCTTCGGGGGTTTCTACGGCCTCTCCGTGCGTTTCTTCGGGCTTTACTTCTGGTTTAAGCTCGGCCTTGGTTTCTTCAGCCGATTCTGCCTTGACCTCGGCAACAGGTGGGGGTAAATCCATTTTCTTAGCGTTAAATTCAGACAAGTTTCCACTGGTAACGACTGTGGCAGTCGATTTTTTGTCAGACATTCAAAACTCCTGATTTCCGGCTGACGGAGCCGGGCCGATTATGCTGTTGCTTGAAAGTCTATAAAGTGCGAGACAGGCTCAAATCTCTCAAAGCCGTCATCGGTGGTAATACAAACTTCCTCTAGGACCGCTAGATCACAATCGAAGGGCTGTTGATGTGGATCTAAAAGACGCGAACCGTATCGAGGTCCGTAGGTTCTCAGTTTATTGAGAACCGCGGTCATTCTGTTGCAGACTCCGCTGTGCTGGTTGCGGCCTTATCTGCCATCCGCTCATCGATTCGAGCTAACAACAAAGCCGTGTGAGCTTTTAAGTCTTCTACGGTGATAGCCGTTTGCGCGCGCGTGTTGGTGTCGTGCACTGAGGTCTTTTCGCGGGTATCAACATCATGAGCCTTGGTAATCAATTCCATGTGAGTGCGTTGAGTCTCACCTGTCTGCTTCATCTGCTCAATACCGTGCTTGAATTTAAGCTCTAAGCCCATTTGCTGCATTTCTTGCTGAGACTGTTGTAACTTTTGCTGCAATTGCTTAATCATCATCTGGGCTTGAGGGGGGATGTCTGCGTTTTCTTCAATCTGCGCCAAAGGATTAGCCGCAGCCATCCGGTCTGCAATAACTTCAGCTCCGGGGAAGTCCATGTTTCTAAATATCAAGTCTCCAGCGACTTTCATTAAATCAGGATCGACGTTCAGTAGCGCGGTCATGCTTTCCACCGCTTCTTGCCGTTTCGTGTCGTAACCGGGGCCGGTTTCCATCACCACATCGTACTCACCTACGGTTACATCGTTAAGAATCTTGCCTGTATCCTGTTGCATTTGGTTGATTGAGGTGAGTTTTGGCCTGCCATCTGCCCCAATAATGCGTAAAACGCGCTCTGTATCGTAGTAAATCGGTATGTAATCGAGAATAATGCGTCCAACGTGCTTAATTGAGCGTGTTAAGTTGTCATAGAAATGGAAATTAGTGATTTCACCCTGAGATTGTTCGGCTCGAATAGCCTTACCTGATCGAGGGCCACCTGTCTCAACGGCTGGATCGAAGACCCCAAGGACACGTTTAAGGTTTTGACTGGCTGTTAAAGCTAATTCTATCGCTCCCGCCGGAGGGGCTTCGGGTTGTAGCCTTTCGGGGGGCGGAGCGGGCTGGCCATCCACATCTTTCTGTTTGTAATGTAGGATAGCGGTCGCTTTTACGTTAGCCTGCGCCCATTCGTTTTCATAACCTTCATCTTGACCTTCAGCCATTACCCACTTGGTTTTGGGAGCTAAGGCTACAAGCTCGGTCATTGCCGTTTGCCAGAAATTGACCATGCGTTGGGGATCTTTGCCCATCCTGACCATGCCCATGTGGCGAATCTTGCCGTCTTTGAAATAGCGGATACCATAAACAGGCACGATGGGTATGTATTTTCCACCTAACTCACGCTCTTCTAATACCTCAAACTGAGTCAGTTTCTTCCACTTCACCACACGCTTAGAAGACGGGCGCTCTTTAATAACCATCAGCCCTTCGGGTAATTGGTCGGGCATTTGAGACTTAAAGATGTTCATGCCATTTGAAAGCAGGAAAAGCGTCTCTTTTTTATGCTCGACCTTGAAATACTCAGCTACTCGAATCTCTTCGGTGCTTAACCAGTCTCCGGTGTCACCCGAACCTCTAATGGAGAAGCCGCGCTTACTAGCGCCCGGATACAGCCGTTTATAATCGGCTTTAGGGACCATGTCAGTAACTATTGTAGCTTCAGCGTCCGAACCGTCTGACAGGACTGAGAAGGGGTCAAAATAGACTGAGAACGGGTTTTCAATCGCGGCTATCAAAACTTCTTGGTCGAAGGTCTTTTCATCAACGTAATTAGTGTTAACGCGAATAAAGCCTTTACCTGCGGTTACAGCGAAGTCTGAGGCGTTGTCGTAAGCGTAATCAGCATCCGATTTTTGCTCGATGTGCCTTGTTAGACCTGTGATAATCTCAGCGATCTGTTCATCGGACTGGTCGTTGACTCCGTGACACTTGATTCTTGGGCGCTGCTGGCGAATTTGATTGCAGACTTGGCGTATAGAAGTGTCAAGCTCGTTGATCGTCAACATCGGCCTAGATTGCAATTTGCGGGTCATTTGATCTTGGGTTGACCATTGCTCACCGTACCGGAACCTCAGGTCTTCGATCATCTCGGAACGTGAGGTTGTCTCACCTTCCATAGAAATCTTTAGGAACTCAACGGCTTCCTCAATCGTTTCTTTATCGCTCATCCCATCCAACTCATTGGTTCCGAAGGCTGGACATGGCGAGGCTTTTGAGCCTTAACACGTCGAGCGCCTTCGCAGGCATAGCGGAGGGAGTCAATAACATGATTGTTCTTATCCTCTAAAATGGGTATTACTGTCCCCGTTAAGGGGTCGGTCTTGTAGCTGTACATCGTCAGCTCATCGATCAGATGTCTACACCGGGGATGAACCACAATATCGAACGATTTAAGGAACTCCACCCCTTCCTCAAGGCTGCGCGGGCCTTTGAGAGCCGCTAGAATCTTTGGAAAGCCGTGGGATTGCATATAGTTAATGGTTTCTGGTCGTGCTGAATCGGCGATTATTGGCCACTTCTCGGCTTCTGGAACAGCCATGAACAAAGTCGGCAGGTTAACTATCTCGCAACCAACTTGATACGCCTCGTAATCAACGTAAAGCCTATTGCCTTCAATGTCGCACCTAACTAATACGGATGGGTCGATTGAAAATCCCCAGTCCGCCCCCAACCGGAATACAGTACCAGGTGGGCGTTCAAACTCTTCAATCTTCCAATTTCTAAATACTCGTGACTCACTATTTCGTTGATACTCGCCAAGCCATATGTGGGCGAACTTATCGGGGTCACGTCTTTGGTCGTATTCAAGTTCCGCTTTAAGAACTTCTGGCAACCATGGATTGTCACGATAGTTAGCCTTTACGACTACCGCACCAGGTGGCAAATTGTCACCACGAAGCAATACGTCTACAGGGTCGGTTGATTGATTGGGATTCCACGAGAACCACAACTCACTGTCGGGCTTGCGAATAGTAGGTCTTAACAGGTCTAGGCTTCGCTGTGAGAGACTTTGAGCTTCTTCAACCCACGCTATGTCAAAGCCCTCTAAAGACTTGATCGACTCAGCCGTGTGGTTCTTCATGCCTTGAAAGATGATTAAAGAACCGTTATTACCCAGAATCTTATCGTACTGGACTGTGAAGGCCTTACCAACACCCAAGGATTCAATCTTTTCTTCTAAAAGCTTTTTGACTGATTGAGTTAATGATTCCTGCACTTCTCGAACGCAAACCGCGTGGGTCTTTTTTAATAAGCACTGTTCGATTAAGGCTTCAGCGAAATGATGTGATTTACCCGATCCTCGACCTCCGTGGGCTCCTTTATATCGTGCTTGAATTAAAAGAGGCTTGAAGACTCTAGGGGTCTGTATCTCAAGTTGGCTCAATCGGGTCTACGATCTGTCGGATGATGTGGGTGATGGTGAGGTCTGATTCACCGTCTGCCCCAGTAACAGGTTGAGCGGCCTTACCGTCTAAGCGATCTGCAAGCTCTTTAATAGCCCATTGCTCACCGGCTGCAGCTAGGTTAAGCAATTGCTCGATAGCCTCGCGGACGCGCTTATGGTTGTCCTGAGTGATAGCTTTACGAAGGGCGTCATTCCATACCTTCCCCTTAGCGGCGTTGGTATTACCGGGCTGGCCACCTGATGTGCTTGACACGAGTTTTAACCTTTTGAATTGTTATTTAATTGATGCACTGCAACAATAAGCGAACTAGGCATTATCTTCCTCTATGATTCCGGCAATATCAGCCTCACGAATCATCTGAAACTCTTGCCCTTCATGATGAATAATAGGCCAGTCCAGATAGTCTCCGTTACCGTATCGAATCTGATCGCCTACCGCAACGCAACATGGTTGAATACCGCGTTTAGTTATTAGTCCAGGCCCCACTGCTTCTACGGTGCCGATGTTGAATTTTTCGCTTGATACCACAATTAGGGTGTCGGACTGTTTTCGTGGAATTGGTTTAACTAATACATGGTCACGCAGAGGGCGGATCATTGGTTCTCCGATGGTGAATCAGAATAAAGGCTAGGGCCTTGAGTCTTTCGACCTACACCCGGCACGTCCGCGTCTCACGGAATATGGCGATTTGCGCAACCCTGCGCGGGGGTTAATCACCAATCTGAAAAATGGTCGTAAAAAAACCCGCCGGGGTGCGCTTGAGTCAGAGGCGGGGCGGCGTATGGAATTTACACCCTTGATGGTCGACCAAGGTGACAACTTCTTATACACTAGGGTAATTATTATGTCAAGCCTTTTCGATTAAGGCCAGCTTCCAAAGCGCTTAGCGCCATTTCGTAGGCGGTTTCAATGTTAATCCGCCGGAATCTCCATTCCGCCGAAAGGTTAAAATGATGTATAGCTGCTTGTTGGTACTGTGGAAGACCGGATATTACAGCGTCTACGGCTTCAGCAATCTGTAAGTCAAGGGCGTCGCAAAATTCATCGAACTGCCGTTTTCCCGCCCCAGTACACATGGCGGCTTTTTTTGGATAACCTAGCCCATTATCGTGACTCATCATCCAGCCTTTCCAAACTACCAGATAGAATCTAACCCGATCTGAGCCAATGTCATTCGCCATGTAATTCATTATTTTTTAAGGTAAGCGCTTAGGTATTTGATTTTAAATTTGGCTTTCAACGCTTTCAAGTCATCGATGCTGTACTTTGCCGGTTCATGAGGGCCTTCAAGCCATTCAACGATTTCAACGCCACGCCGATCAATCAACCCTTTCCGATATTCAATGAGGTTTCCAGATAATTGCGTGTTGCAGGGTTGGCATTGCAAATGGCAATTATTCTCATCAAACCTTAATTCTGGATGTGCTCCGATGCTTTGATAGTGTCCGGCATGGTTCTGACCGCCGTGGAAGCGCCCACAGCTTATACAGGGCTTGCCGTGATCTCTGGCCCTAATCCACCGATTGAAGGCCGTCTGCGCGTCCTTGAGCCAATCCTGCCTGGTTTTGAGCCTTTCCTTGGCCTCCCTATGCTCTTTGCGATAAGCCGTGGTTTTCTTCCTTGCGGCCTTCTCGACTTGCTGCATAGCGAATTCATATTCATGGGCCTTACAGACAGGCGTGATAGTGTTAAATGGCAAAAATGGTTCCTTGCATATTCGGCATTTGCGGGGCTTTGGAATCAAGCCGCCCCCCGCGCTTCATTGGGGCTGGCAGTGACTACCGGCTCCAAGGCTTCGTCAGACCATTTGACCTCATGCGTTGTACCAAATGCCAAGGTGTACTCGATAAGGCTTGAGCCTCGCCGCTTGCTCATCAAGGCCGTTGACTCGCGAATGTTGATAATCTCACCCTCTAGGCCCTGTATGATCTCACTGGCTTCGTTTGTTACCACCGCATGACCTGATACCAGCAAAACTTTCCACTGACGCGCTGTGCGCCGTTTCCCAGCCCATTGCAGTGGGCTTTTGGCAATGTCCCCACACATTGCGTGAAACTTGGCGTTCTGCTCAAGGGTGCGGGTAGCCTCCCGAATCTCAATAATCCAGCCATCAAGGGATAGGGCTTCAATCGCCGCAATAGCACGCTTTTTAGCCATGTCGTGAACAAGCCTGAATAATTGCTTCACTTATCCGCCCCATGAAACCTAGACGTGTGCTTATGGGTTCTCATCCATTTGTGGATAGCGTATAGACGGCCATCGCCGAATAAAGCTAAAAATGACATACAGCCTGACGCCGGAAAATGATCTACCCTTGAGCCTCCAACGTAAAGGGCTTTAGGATTGCCGGTGATTAAACGAGCTTTTGGCATTTCAATCATCACTGCCCCCGCTTCAAAGTGAGTGGTTTACCCCACAATCCAGACAAAAAGCGTTGAACCTTGCTGATAAGTGATTGGCTTTGCGTGCTTGGCATGATGGGCATGAGTTATATTCCTTCGCGCATTAACGCAATTTCACTAATTTCGCCAAACTTTTTGACATCATCTCGGATGGCGTTTTTTTGTCTTTCCATTTCTCTGCTGATCCAATCTTCACTCCAACCGGCTTGCATCATGTTGTTTCGTGCTGCCTCTAAAAATTTATTAGCGATTTCTGAAAATTCACGACTAACCCTTATCTCTATATTAGTTACCATCTAGTGCTCCCTATGGCCTGCATCCCGGTCTGGTGGGCAGACCCCCGCCATCCGACAGGAGCCTTCACATGCAAAACATTCCCCGTTCCGGAGCCGCATGACCCGCCAGACTTTTCGCACAAGGGTTCTGGCTTCGCCGCCCTTTCCGGTGTTTCAGTGCTATCCCACAGTCCCAGACTCTGCCTGCGCCGCTGTCGTTATGACCGACCAGCGCAGTGATGTGTTATTAAGCCGCCTTCCTCCTGATGGATATGATTTTCTTGACCACATACATCAGGCCAAAGTCGTTATGGTCATCGTTGGCATCGTTGCCCAACTTCTCGCTCATGCAATACATCAGCCCCGTTTTCATGGCGGCTGATTCACCGGCGCCAGATTTATCGTTGTCTGCATAGATGTATTTGTGTCCTTTGACCAACGGGGCTACATGAACCATGTTTGAATCGCTGAAACAGACCAGCACAGATAGGCTTAAACCCGCGTTACGGGCCGCTTGCTCAATGGATAGGCCTGTGGCATACCCCTCGCACAAAATCGTTTCTGCGAGGTTTGAGCCCAGCCGTAGAACTGCGCCTTTGGCTTTCATTCCGGGGAGCATTTTCTTTTGCCACTTTCTGTCAATCCATTTCAAGATTTGCCCACCTTGTAATGCGTTTGTTTCAAGGTTCCGCATGGGGATAAACAACGCCCCGTCCGGAAGAACAAGTCCTTTGGCCTCTTTTAGCCCTTTGTAATGGAAGTAATCGTGCTGATCTGCTTTGCAGGAACAGAGCATTTCGGATGCTTTATCAGCAGCAGATTTCTGTTTCTTAATCTTCGCGTCTTCAGCTAGATGTTGTTTGCGCCGCCATTGTTGCTTTTCAATGTCTGTCCACGGTGCTTCGTTAGGGTCGTTGAACCATTGAGTAACGGCTTCACCATCCCAGGCAAATATCCACCCTCTTTTTCCGTTCCAAAAATAAGCACCATTCTTGCTGTTCGGATGTTCTTTCGTTCCACAGCGTTTGATGCGTTCGCTAGGGAAAAGTGAGGGAACAACCAGCCCATGTAAATCTGCGAATTCTTGGAATCTCATGCCGCGGACCTCATTTTGAAATAAGCGATGTTCAGGCTTTTAATCTTGTTCTCGACATTGCGCGACACGGGAACATTGGGAGCAAATTCAAATTTATATTGCGTTGGAAAATGTCCGGTAATTTTCTGGAAAAGGTGCCATGTTCTTTTGGATTGAGTTGCCGGATTCCCATGCGCGCGGCTATAAGTAGCGATCTGATTGTATAGATTATGTTCATCGTTGGCAAGTTTCTTGCCATTCAAAACCACCTCTTTCATGTGGCCTGGTAAAACTTCTATATTGGGCTTTGCAATATGCTCAAAACCGCATGAAATGCAGCGTTTGACAAAGGGCTTGAAACTACAGACAGGACAGCCTTTTGGCTCATATTCTTCTGGATCATTGCGAATCGCCTTGTCTAGCTTTTCTCCCATGTCCAGAGCATCTAGTCCGTTGAAGAAAATCTGCTCAAAATCTTCTTGAAAGCGCACGATGTTTCCTGAATGATCAAGGAGAATGCAATCTTGTTTCCCGGTGGATAATGAAGCTCTAAGACCCCGCCCCCACATCTGGATTGCAGTTGACAATGACTTTCGTAACGGGCGGCAATCCACCACGCACCCAACATCGGGAACATCAAAACCTTTGGCCAACGCTTCAACGCTTATCAAAATCTTGAGTTCTGAGTCTGGTTTTCTGTATTCATCCAGCAATATTTTGCGGTCAGCCGTAGTTGTTTCGGATGTAAACACCGCCGCATAAACACCTGAATCAATAAATTGCTTGGAGAGTTCCTTGCAGTGGGCGATATTTGCAGCAAAGATGATTGTTTTTCTGTTCTCGCCGTACTTATGCCATTCGGTCACCACGTCCCCAATAATCGCCATTTCACGCTCGGCGGCTGCGTTGTCTGTCCACTCGCCCCCTGCTGTTGCTGCCCCGGTCATATCGGCGCGGGTGCAGGTGAATATCTTGAGAGGAACAAGCACGCCTGATTTGGTCAGATCGTGCATGGTGGTGGCGTTAATCAGGTTAGTAAATAATTTTCCCAACCCCTTTGAAAACGGTGTGGCACTTAGTCCAATGCAGGCGGCTTTGGTGGTTTGGATGTATTCCGTCCAAACCTTTAATTGGGTGTGGGCTTCGTCAACAATAATGACGTCCGCCTGGGGCCAGTATTCCCTTCTTGCAATTGTCTGGGCAGAGCATATTTGGAATGGCATGTCATTCCTTTTCCAGTGTTTTGCCTGGACTATTCCATGCGCACCTAATCCGTAAGAGTCAGCAGTAACGCTGGTCTGGTCTATGAGAGTTGTACGGTCACACACGAATAAGGCTCTTTTCCCTTTGGCCAATGCTTCATAGGCGATTCTCAGCCCCAAATACGTTTTTCCTGCGCCCGTTGGGGCCATGAGTAATTGGTTCTTATGCCCTTCTAAAAAACCCCGGCGCAACGATTCATGCGCCGCGACCTGGAATGGCCGAGGCTCAGGGAATGTTGTGCTTGAATAATTAGGGGTTTCGAGAAGGTCGTACATCAAGCAGCAGCCTTGAGTTGCTTTTCAAGGCGCAGGTATTTGTTCTGCCATGACTTAGCTGACCGGACGGATTCGTTCTGTCCAACCATTAATCCATTCATCCTTTCGCGCAGAACCCTGTTTTCGGCCTTCAGTTTGATGTTTTCTTCGTGCAGGGATTTGAGCTTGTCATCTGAATCAAGGAATTCTTGCAATGCAATTGCATTGTTCTTTTCGTGCTCAATCGCTTCAGTTAATTCTTCTTCTGAAGGCATGTAGTCCGCAAAATTCGTTGATACCGGTTCTGGGATGGGATCAGATTTATTGGCTAACTGAGGTGCAACCTTTTTAGTTGCTTTGTTAAGGGATATTTTGCCCTGGGCGACCTGCACGGCCAGATTTGGATCAGCTTTTGCCACTGCATCTGCTTTTCGCTGAGTAGATTTTGGTGCGCCTGATAATTTCGTTCTATCATCTAAAGTGCTAATATTAGCACTTTCGGAAGTCTTTGATTTTCCGGGCTTTTGTGCTTTTCCCCAATCAGTTGCCACTGCTACAATGGTCGCCTGTTGGCTGGCGGTCATGTGTCTACGGTGTAGATTTGCAGACAGGACATAAGAGACAATATTACCGCCTGCAAACTTCATGGTTTGAGGCTCAATCCCTGCTTCAATGCAGGCTCGGTAACGGTTTCCGCCATCCAGAATCATTCCGTCATGGACAATAATTGGTTCGCGTTGCCCATTTACCTTAATGTCTGCAACCAGCGAATCAAACTCCGTCCCCTCCATGCGGGGGAATAAGATACAAAGCGGGTGAAGTTCAAGCTTCATTGGGTTTTCCTTTTGAATAGGTTATGTACGGGGAAAATGAGGTGCGCATTAATCACCCCTCATTTCATATGCCATAAATCCTTCGTGCAGCACCCAACAGAAGGCGATAATTCCCGGAGCAAGGCGCAGGGCGCTTTGATGGGTCTTGTGTTGGGTGCTGCAC